>OFDC01000954.1_pt1 | contig 17387 bp, 11 predicted proteins | sample 1520941 | NCBI WGS metagenome assembly OFDC01 (sample SAMEA94258168, study PRJEB24077) | hot springs metagenome | biome: Aquatic biome; feature: Water | place: India | collected 2012-12-06 | depth 5 m | reverse complement strand
CGATTGGTTATGACAAAGAAGATACTAAAAATGGTGGAAACGGTTATGTGCCAATTAGTTTGCAATACAGTGATTATAAAGCCGATGATGCCCGTGAGGTAAGTATTGCAGGCGGAGATATTTTAGAAAATTTCACGAATCGTTCGTACAAAGGAAAAATAGCCAAAGTGCCAAATATTACTGATATGCAATTGGTGCTAAACACCAAGGCAAAAATGAAAAACAAACCAGTGGTTGTGGTAGTGAATACTACCAACCCAATGGTTTTCTCTGAAATTGAGCCATCTGCTTCGGCTATTTTATTAAGTTTTGGTGTGCAAGACCAAGCCATTATAGAAACCATTGTGGGTAAAAATGAGCCATCGGCACTTTTACCAATGCAAATGCCTGCCAATATGAGCGTAGTAGAAAAACAAGCCGAAGACGTACCTTACGATATGACTTGCCATAAAGATTCGGAAGGAAACACCTATGATTTCGGCTTTGGCTTGAATTGGAAAGGCATTATCAAGGATACCAGAGTTACGAAATACAAAATGCCTGAAAATAAGGGGTTAAAATAACATACCTAAATCAAATTTTGTTAAGTTGTTATGCAATTGTAGTGGTGAAAGGTTTGATCACACGTTTCTTTTCTACTTTTTGTACTAATAAGTTTCTTGGTACCCCCTGCAAGACTTGCAAAAAGATGTAGATTCGTGTCTTAATTACTACAATAATGACAATCTTAAGCAGACTAATAGAGATACGGTCAGAGACCAATGCAGACATCGTAAAGATTATTTGACCCAACAAATGATAAACTCCTGCTGAAAATCATGTAACCTTAATCCTAAATTGTAATAAAGAGATGGCTGACCTCACAAGTCAGCCATTTACAGATTTTTTTAATTAGAAAGCTGTTTTCATACAATCTGACAACTAATTTTGATACTTAATTTTTGTTTATTACACATACTCTCTTAGACTGGCTAAAAGAGTAAAAATTATAAATTTGTGCTAATCAGTATTTAAGCCTTTCTAAGTTTACTTACTCCGCTTTCTAACTCAACTTCTTATTTAATAACTATGGGTATTTCATTTTGGAAACACCATCCGTATTCAGACCAGAATGGGCATCTGCTCGCACAAGAGGCCATTGATTTTCAAAATACCTTTCAATTTGATTTCCTTAAATTAACTTCAGCTGGAGATTGGCTGGCAGTATGTTATGGAGCTGGAGATGAACTATGGGAAAATGATTCGCTAGGTAGACGTAAAATTACCTCTTTCCCTTTGCAAGAAACGCGAGATTTTTACCATCTAAAAAGTTTTTCTTTTCAAGAAAAAATGCTCGTTGAAATCTTGGACGCTTTACGCATTTGTTGTGAAAATGTAAGCGTACCTGTTTATGTAACAATATTTTGCCCTTTATCACAATTAATTCAAATTTCGGGAATCGAACTGTTCCTTAAAACTGCTCAGAAAGAACCAGAAGCAATTCACGCAGCCCTTGCTGTGATTATTCAAAATACCCAAAAAACAATAGATGCAGCATCAAAGGTTGGGGTTGGAGGGCTATACTTTGTCACACAACACATGCAAACAGAGATACTTTCTCTCGAAACATACCAACAATTTGGTAGATACTCCGATGAAATATGTTTAATTAAGTCTTCAGAATTATTTGATTCTATTATTTTTCACTTACACGGCAATGATTGCTATGCTTGTATTGCTGAAAATATTCCCAAAATGAGTATCCATTGTGCTTATAGCGAAGTTTCTACAAGCAATACTCAATCTATTGAAAAAGCGGGCTATCCTATTATTTATGGTTTAGCCCATCATATTTTGAGTAAGGCTAATAGTTTCCAAGATTGTAAAGAAATTCTTGATAATTTTCCAACGAGCAGCTTTCTTACTTGTGATTGTGTATTACCTTTAAATTTCCCAAATGAAAAAATAAATTTATGGACAAATTTTGTACGTAGTCTATCATAATAATAACGTTTACTTTTTAATTTTATAGCCGATGAATGATACATTCAAGACTTTGCCTAATTCTTGGATTAATAGTACAGTATTTGAACATTTTGAAGAGATTGCAAAGCAATTTCCTCAGAAAATTGCTTTGAGTGACGGGAAAAATCTATTGACTTATAGTGAAGTACTAGTTCTCACTAACGCGATTGCGAGAGAAATACACGCATTAGATAAAATTGATGGTCCAGTCATCATTTTACTAGAGAACAATGCTTTTTTTATATGTGCGATGTTAGCATGTTTGGAAGCAGGTAGGGGTTATATCCCCTTAGATGCCGGACATACCCATCAAAGAAATCAGCAAATTATTAACCATTGTCAGGCAAAAGTAATTATAAGCGAAACTTCAATTTTAGAAGACTATAGCACAAATTCTTCAATCAAGTTTATTGATTTTACTCCTAATTTCGATAAAGATACCTATCAACCTTTTCATCAAAAACCAGAAAGTTTAGCGTATATCATTTATACTTCAGGTTCAACTGGACAACCCAAAGGTGTTTTTCAAAATCAGAGAAATCTTCTCCATGATGTAATGCAATATATTAATGTGGCTGAAATCACGGCAGAAGATAAATTAAGTTTACTTTATTCACCTAGTGTAAGTGGAGCAATCAGAGATATTTATGGAGCTTTATTAACAGGTGCGACATTATATATCAATAACTTACAAAAAAATGGCGTAACATCTATCATTGACTTTATTGTTAGTAATGAACTAACTATTTATCATTCTATTCCCAGTATTTTTAGAACAGGAATGGTTAATAAATCACAATCATTAGATACAGTAAGGTTAATTTATCTTGCAGGAGATAAAATTTTTAAGCAAGATTTTGAGATTTATAAAAACGAATTTTCAGATGCCTGTAAATTATATATTGGTATAGGTTCTACTGAAAATGCAACGATTTATCGTCAATGGTTTATTGATAAACATACAGAGATTTCTGCAAACATTGTTCCAGTAGGATATGCCGTGGAAGACCGTGTAATGACTTTAGTCAATAATGATGGGAAAGAAGTAGCCAATGGAGATTTAGGTGAAATTCAAGTTCGAAGTAAATATTGTGCTTTAGGCTATTGGCTGGATGATGAACTTACAAAGAAGCATTTCATTTTACATGAAGATGGGAGCCGAACTGTGAAGACTGGAGATTGGGGACTTATAAATAATGAAGGTTTATTAGAATTTAAAGGCCGTCGAGATGGGCAGATTAAAATCAATGGTTTTAGAATTGAAGTTGGTGAAATTGAAGCTAACATAAAAGCTGTTGAAGGCGTGGTAGATGCCGCAATTTTGATAAGAAATCAAGGTGAAACTAATAAAGTAGTTGCCTATATTTCATTACAAGTAAATGTAACTTTGGATGAAATAAAAATGAAGTTAGAGGGAAAAATACCTAGTCAAATGTTTCCATCTTTTTTCTATCAACTCGAAGAAATTCCATATTTGAATAATTTTAAGACTGATTATCAAAGCTTACAAATAATTGATAATCAGAATATCGAACAAGAGAAAAACGTGGGTTCCCCAACTCAAATAACAACCAAAGAAAATAATCATTACATTGAAGAACGGCTACTTAAACTTTGGTGTGCTTATGTTTCTTATGAATCATTTAAAAAAGATTTGACTTGGAAAATGGGCGGAGGCAACTCACTGGAAGCCGTCAATTTTATTGTTTCTTTAGAACATGAGTTTAGGATAAAATTTCCTAGTGAATGGATTCATGAAGCGATGAAACCAAGTATTATTCAAAATCAAATTAAGCAACTTTTAAAAATTGAAGACCCTTTTCAAAAAAAATCAAAAGATGATTCTGTACATGTCTATGCTTTTCCTCCCTTAAAGGGAATTACCCCTCAAGTAAGAGAATTTATTCGATTATTGGGTAATCATGTTCCGGTAACCTTAATTGATTATCCACGATTAGAGGAATGGAAAAAAGATGACATAAGTCTCGAAAAAATCGCTGGAGCAATTGATAAACGAATATTTGAAAAAGGAAAAGAAAAAATATTTATTGGGAATTGTTCTGGAGAACAATTTGCTTTTTATATTTTAAATCAGTTGGAGGAAATATATCCCAATTCACTTAGTTTTTTTATAATGGATGCATGGAATATTACCAATTATAGTTTTAATAATCGTATGAAGATGTTTAGAAAACGTACAAAGTTTTTAGGATTATGGAAGGCAATAAAGAATGCGGTCAATACTCGAGTAAAACGATTTGTTGACAAACAAACAATTCAAAAATTTGCACAATCGAAAATACTTCGGGAGAAATATCCTTACAAACCCATGAATATTAAAGCACATTTAATGATTTCTAAAGAACATGCTTATACTGATGATTTGTTGGGATGGAAATATTTTTTACCAAGGCTAACCTTTGAATTATTTCCTTTTAAACACTCGGAAATGTTTATGGCTGGAAAAGGTCAACAGTTAGTTTTGGATAAATTACTTCGCTTCATCGATGAAGTAAAGCAGCATAATTAGCCTGCGTGATACTGCTTTAAAAAACACGCTCAAAGGTTTAATTTAGTTTTCAAATTTTAAGTATTTTAAGCCTTTATTGTTATTGTAATTAATTGATTATAAGCTGTTTAATTAAATGTGTGTTGTTTTGTATTTTTTAATTAAATTGCATCTGTTAGCACATTAGCAAAAGCGTCCAAAATAACTAATAGATATATATTTCTTATTTAAAATTAGAATAATAATTGTGAAAACTGAAATAGAAAATACTTTTTGGAAATTTGATTCTAAATATTGGTTTGAAAAATTAAACAGTTCGGAGGTAGGTTTATCGCAGTTTGCAGCCCAAAAAATTTTAACGGCTGAAAGGTCTAGTCCCAAAGAGCAATCACGTATTCAAAAAGATATTTTACTTTTTGTTAATCAATTTAAAAGTCCACTAATGCTCCTTCTTATTGGGGCGGTGATGATATCAGGATTTCTCGGAGATACTTCCGATGTATTTATTATCTTGTTTATTGTTCTATCTACGGGTTTACTAAGTTTCTTTCAAGAACGAAACGCAGGGAAAGTAGTTGAAAAACTTCAATCAATGATTTCAATTAAGGCAACAGTCCTTCGTGATGGCAAAGCACAAGAAGTAAAATCAGAGCAAATAGTAAAAGGAGATGTTATTATTTTAAAAGCTGGTGATATGCTCCCAGCCGATTGTTTGATTATAGAATCCAATGAACTACACGCCAATGAATCAAGTTTAACAGGCGAATCATATCCAGCAAGAAAAGAAGTAGGTATCTTGGACGAAACCACTGAGTTATCAAAAAGAACGAATTGTCTTTGGGAAGGCACAAACATAGTAAGTGGAAATGCAAAAGCATTGGTTATTCAAACAGATGATAATACCCTGTTTGGTAGCATTGCGAAAAGTGCATCGCATACAGTTGAAACAGCGTTTGAAAAAGGAATTAGGGATTTTGGCTACTTCTTGATGAAAATCACATTATCATTAGCAGTATTTATCCTTACTATAAATCTGTTGAATCACAAAGGGGTGATTGAATCGGCTCTATTTGCACTAGCTTTGGCGGTGGGCATGGCTCCAGAATTATTACCTGCCATTACAACCATTGCCATGAGTGCCGGTGCTAAACGATTATTAGAAAAAAAAGTAATTGTAAAAAAACTCAACTCTATTCAGAATCTCGGAGAATTAAACTTACTCTGTACCGACAAAACAGGAACTATCACTGAAGGAGTTATAAAAATAGCTGGTCTAACAGATGGTTTCGGACAAGAAAGTGAATTAGTAAAAAAACTCGCTTTTTGGAATGCTTCATTTGAAACAGGATACGCCAATCCAATTGACGAAGCACTGAAAAAAATAAAAATTGATGAGTCTACCAATACAACCAAAATAGGTGAAGTGCCTTATGATTTCATTAGAAAACGCTTGAGTATCGCAATCAGTACTGGTACTGAAAAGATGTTAATCAGCAAAGGAGCATTCACACAAATTTTGAGTATTTGCACAAAGGTTCAAAATTCTGACAAAAGCATAGATAACATAGAAACACACAAGCAGGCCATTGAAGAAAAGTTTACGCAATATGGTATAAATGGTTTAAGAGCCATAGCGATTTGTTATAAAAACATTGATACTGAAACGATTTCAAAAGACCTTGAGTGTGAAATGATTTTTGCTGGGTTTATCTTGATGAATGACCCTGTAAAACCTGATATCAAGGCTACCATCAATGAATTACATAAACTCAATGTTGGGTTAAAAATCATATCGGGTGATAATAAAAATGTAGCGGCGTCTATTGCTGCTAATATTGGAATTCATGAGCCCAAAATCATGACTGGCAGAGAGCTACTCGATACTGAGCAGGAAGCTTTGGAGCAATTAGTAAAAGATATACACATATTTGCAGAAGTGGAGCCACAACAAAAAGAAAGTATCATTTTGGCTCTAAAAAAGTCTTACACGGTTGCTTATATGGGCGATGGAATTAATGATGTATCTGCTATTAATGCTGCCGATGTGGGAATATCGGTTGATAATGCAGTGGATGTTGCTAGAGAAGCGGCTGACTTTGTGTTAATGGAAAAAGAATTGATGGTAATTGTAGATGGTATAAAGCAAGGAAGAAAAACGTTTTCAAATACCATGAAGTACTTGTATATTAATACTGGTGCAACGTTTGGTAATATGTTTAGCGTAGCTGCTGCTTCATTAGTTTTACCATTTCTGCCGATGCTCCCTAAACAAATTTTGTTGACCAATTTCCTTACTGATTTTCCTTATTTGAGTGTTGCAAACGATAATGTAGATGATGAAGTTTTGGAAAAACCGGGTAAATGGGATTTGAAACTCATTCGTAATTACATGTTGTATTTTGGTACTCACAGTTCAGTATTCGACCTTATCACGTTCTTTACTCTATACTACTTATTGAAAGTAAAAGAATCAGAATTTCAAACTGGTTGGTTTGTCGAATCGATTCTTACCGAACTCTTTATTCTTTTTATCATCCGAACGCATCATTCCTTTATCAAAAGTAAACCGGGCAAATATTTGTTTATTCTTAGCATTATAGGTTTAATACTTACTATTGGACTCCCCTATCTACCTTTTGCAGGTGATTTTGGGTTGACACCTTTGCCAATAATTAACCTTGGAGCAATGCTACTAATTGTTTTAGGATACATCATTACCGCAGATATCTTGAAAGTTTGGTTTTTTAAAAAATATCAAAGTGCGTAAGTTGGAGTAACTTGGGTGAAAAATACCACCAATGCTCATTATAACTTCTGAAAATTTGTTAATAATTTGAAGTTTTGTATTTCTAAAAAAATGAAATAAATGCTCAAAACAACTTTTAAGATTTCAAAAATGGATTGTCCATCCGAGGAACAAATGATTCGGATGAAACTAGCCGATTTGACTGACATCGAATATTTAGATTTTGATATCCCTAATAGACAGTTGACCGTCTTTCATAATGAAAATTATGACCAAATTTTTCAACGACTTGATGATTTAAAATTTGATACATCTATAATCAATAGCATTTCAGTAGATAATCACGAATCTTCAATTGATAATAAAGAAGGCGAAAGAAAATTACTTTGGCAGGTTTTATTAATCAACTTTTTCTTTTTTGCTCTTGAACTTATAACTGGTTTTATCTCCAATTCGGTAGGGCTTGTTGCTGATAGTCTAGATATGCTCGCTGACAGCATTGTTTACGGACTTGCACTTTTTGCAGTTGGTGGAACAATAGCAAGAAAAAAAAATATTGCAAAATCGGCAGGTTATTTTCAATTGATACTTGCATTTTTAGGACTCATGGAAGTAATCAGGCGTTTCGTTGGAATTAAAGAGGTTCCTGTATTTCAGACAATGGTAATCATTTCGATGCTCGCCCTTGTTGGTAATGGCCTTTGTTTGTATTTACTGCAAAAAAGTAAAAGCAAAGATGCACACATGCAAGCGAGTATGATTTTTACTTCAAATGATGTAGTTGTAAATCTTGGTGTAATTGTGGCAGGAGGACTTGTTTATCTCACAAATTCAAAATTTCCAGACCTTATCGTAGGCACAATTGTATTTTTAATAGTTGGACAAGGTGCTTTTAAGATTTTAAAACTATCTAATTAATGATTAGTTATACTGTATCGTACAAGTAATTTGGTGGTGAGTTATTTAAGCTACTAATCAAATGCGAGGTTTAGATGAAAAATTCGTTCTCTCTATTTTTTTACAGCGAGAACGAATTTTAAAACACTTATTCTGGAAGAAAATATTTATTGAAAATGATTTTGTTTTTAAATGTAAAAACGAGAAATTTGGTGTGAAAATAATTTGCACTTATGACAGAATTCTCTTCAAAATTTGGACAACAGCAACAACTATTTGGGGCCGAAAGTACAGCAATCAATACAAGTGTTTCTAACCCGATTTCTTCCGAAACAATCGAACATTTGAATGAGATTATCATGGCTCAGTATGAGATGTCATTGTATGAGCGAAGAATTTTCATTAAGGTAATTGAACAAATACCCACTGATTTAATCGAAATTAATGGGGTAAAAGTTTTGGATGAAATAATTATTGATGCACGTGAAATAATCACTTCTAATGGCTTGAAAGGCGAATCTGCCTACATGGAATTACAAAAAGCTACCAGTAATTTGATTAAACACGTATGTAAAATTTCTGAAAAGGATGGACTTCTACAGGTAGCACTTCTAAGTAGTGCGAAATATTTGAAAGGAAAAGGCTTGATTAAACTTAAATTCGATTCAAATCTTCACCCCTATTTGGTTAAGCTTAAAAATCAGTTCAATACATTTCATTTAGAAAAACTTATTCATTTCAAAAGTTTTTACTCGCAATGCTTATACGAACTGTTTAAGAAAGTTCCTAAAGTCAATGGTACATATACTGCTTCAATTGATTTTCTACGTAGTATTCTAAGAATTGGAGAAACTGAGTATGCTCGATATTATGATTTCAAACGATATGTAATTCAACAGGCTCAAAAAGAGCTACTAGGGCATGAGGTGGCATTTCATTTCAAAGAAAAAAAACAAGGGAAAAAGGTAATAGCGATTCAATTTATTTTTTCTAGCCTTTAATCAAAAGGCTAGAAAATTTGTTCCTCATTGATTCCAAAAGATTTAGCCATTGATAAAAAGTCTTTTTTTAGGTTCTGAAAATCAGTAAACCTCTCATTCATTTTATCGAAAATATAGCTTTGGAATGTTCCTTCTTGCTGGAAATTAAATAAAAATTCATCTAAACTACCAGAATCATAGGGCGTTTCTTTCTGATAACTCTGAAGAGCTAAAGCCGTTAAAATATCAGCTTTATTATCGCTTCCCTCTTGGGAGAGCGTATTGAAAAGATTTGCGTAAACTTCTGGGTTATCTTGTAGTAGTTTGATAGCCAGTTGTTTCTTCTGTATATGATACTCTCCTAGGAGGTTACTTTTTTTCTTTTCCAATTCTTCTTGTATCACCTTCGATTCAGACTCTGCTTTTTTCTGCTGAAGTTTTTTGTTTTGTTCTTTTACTTGCTTATCGGTGGGCGTTTCTGATTGACTAACTGCGACCATTTTCTGCAAATAACTAGGGACATCTTTAATCTTTCCTTTTTTATGCTCGCTGAGCGTATAATCAACTCCTTTCTTGATTTGAAGAAAAGGATATTTTTCAAACCAAATCTGAACCGTTCGAAGGCTCACATTAAATGTTTTTACAGCTTCAAAAATCTCATTGATTAAGATTTCTGTAGCATTTTGTGGCTTTAGAAGTAAGTCTTCATCGAGTAATTGTAGGTCTTTCTTGTTTTTAATAACCTTAAAACGGATGGCAACCACTTTCTTTCCCTGCTTTATTTCTTCAAAGTCAAAATATAATTCAGAATTTTCTTTTAATTCATTACGAGCCTGAACAATTACTTTTACTTTAAAATCGAAATAATTTTTATACTTATTTTCAATAGAAAACATTTCTTTGATGTGTTCTACTGTATATTCAAAACTTTTAAAACGCTCTTTTTCTTTGCAGATTTCATAAAAACGCATAGCATAAGAACTATCAAGCCCTAGAATATTGCGAATATCAATTACGGTGAAGTTTTCTTTCAGTTGTAGTAAAAAGGGCTTCAGTAAACTCGGAAATTCAACTAAAAAAGCTCCCTCATTTTCCAAGTACATATAGCCACTGATAAGACTTGAATTGAGTTCAACATTATCATCTTTGTAATATACTCTTTTACCAATCATTTTTTCTACCTCTTTTTTAAGATGATGGTAGAGGCTATCTCCTTTAGCTCCAATGAACTTTTGAAAATCTTTCACAACCACAATCATTGGCTCAAAGTTATTCTTGGTGGCATCCAGCTTGGCAAGCAAAAAAAGAAATAATTTTGTTTGAATAGGAGTTAGTTCAAATTTAGCTTCAATCAGTGGATTCCCTTTGATTACTCGAAAGGGGTCTTTAGAAATAGCAACTAAAGCTTGTTCACGTTTAGAACTCTCAGACTGGTCCATTATTTATTTTACACACATTAAGTTATTGATGTTATACAAAAATACAAATATTAAAAGAAAGAGAAAATAAAAAACGACTTTTATTTTTTATAGGTAGTTTTAGACACCATAGAAGTAGTTTTTAAGCACCATAGAAGTAGTTTTAGAACACCACAAAAGTAGTTTTAGACACCATAGAAGTAGTTTTAAGCACCATAGAAGTAGTTTTGCCGCTTGCAAGTTATTGATTGTCAGCTAGTTAGCTAGCCTGAAAGTAAAGAAAGATACTAAAAGTAATATAAAGAAAACAAAGCAACTGTTTAAACTAAAATAGTTAGTAATATATTCAAAGTGATACCTAAGTAATGAAAGCGTCCAAAAAACTAGAAATATTTAATTATATTTTCAAAGTAAAAGTGTTTACCGAGACACCATAGAAGTAGTTTTTATAATAAAATGTTATGATGCAGACTTAGGGCATAACACCATAGAAGTAGTTTTTTAAATTGCGTAATATTGATAGAATTTGAAATAGCAAGATGTATTTACACCATAAAAGTAGTTTTTAGCAATAAAAGATAAATTTATTATTGAATGAATTTTTTAAAAGTTTAAATAGATTATAGCTGACACCATAAAAGTAGTTTTTGTGAGTGAGAAAAACTTTTAGACGTAAAAATACCAACGCCCCAATGCTGTAATATCTTATTGAGAGCGTTGGCTAATACCTATCAAGATAGGGCTTCTAGGAACTTATTAAATGCAACCTTTAGTGCATTTATTTCTTTAGCTGTTTTTGATTCATAAGCTTTGTTCAAAGATTCTGTAAGTTTTAGATATCTTTCATGAACTAGCTTTTCACTTTTAGGATTTTTGTTAACTGAAATAGAAGGCTCTTTGGTCAGATTTTGAAATATTGTTTCTATCTCGTCCAATGAGTTTATCGGTTCGTTTACTTCTTTAGCTTTACCAATTCGCTGTATTTTCGTCTTTTCTACCTTAATCTGACCAGCTAATATTTCTTTACGAATTTCTGGCGATAGTTTATCAAGTCCACGAGCAAAATCGGCGTCTCTACGGATTGTTTTTTCATCAACTTTAAAGTATTCTCCTAGTTCCTGTGCAGTGGTTTTTTTGTTGGAACTTCCCAAATGGACATTTTGCCCATCTGGGGAAATATCATTATCTAGATGAACTTTTAGGTTGGCGTTAGCATCATTCAGAATTAGAGAATTCTCCAAATGGACATTTTGCCCATCTGGGAAAATTGCCTCTGTTTCTTTGTTTGAAATGAGATTATTACTTACCAGTTTTTTCTCTGTATTGTATCTAATTCCACGTAGGTAAGATGCCTGTTGTGGCGTGATATTACGGCGGCTCAACTGAAAATCAATCATAAAGTTTCTAACTTCAGTGATTGATTCAAAATTATCAATTTGTATGTTGAACGGAATTTTTAATTCATTGCATAATTGAAAACGATTATGACCATCAATTAAGACATAAACAATCTCTTCTGGGCTTTCAGTAATCCCAATATTATTATTATTGGTTTGCCAAACCTTCAATGGGTCTTTACAGCCGTGTTTTTGGAGATTGTCTTTTAAAGCCAAAAACTCTGTCTCAAGTAAAGGTGGGATTAGTTCTTTTAGTTCGTTTAAGATGATAATATTCTTTTTGATATTTTCAGTTGAACTAAAACTTCCGATGGTATTCGTTTTAAGTGCTTCTACAACCGATTTGCTATTTTCGGCCATTTTTTCAGCTAATGTTTTCTTTGCCATTTGTGTTAAATTTATGGAGTTTAGTTGCGTTTGTCTAACGATAATAAATACTCTTCACCTAAATTTTCGTACGAAGTAGCCGCTTCCGAATTTTTATTAAATTCGCTGATTGTGAGATGGTCAATCATCGCTTTTTGAAAATCAATAAGGTGTTTTATTTCAGTATCAAAAACTTTCAGGTTTGAAAATTGCTGACGAATGAGCTCTTTATATTCTCTATGGATGCTATTTCCTTTTACCATCGTGAAAACAATACCATCTAATTCAAGAGCTGGGTTCAACAAAGCTCTAACTTCTGCAATTCGCTCTAATAATACAACTAAGCCTTTGTATGCAAGTTGCTCGGGTAATGTTGTGATAAGGCAACTATTAGAAGCTTGCATAGCTGTAATTGTTAGAATATTGAGAGAAGGGGGGCAGTCTATCAATATGAAATCATAATTCTTTGAAACTTTACTTATTGCCACTTTTAAACGTAATTCGCCACCAATTTTATTACTCAATTCTTTTTCCGCAGAGCTTAGTTCAATATCGCTTGGGGCAATATCTAAATTAGGTAATACAGACTGTATTGCCAGCGGAACGTCTAAGTTTAAGAGAGAATGGAACACTTGTGTTGGCCCGACACGGACATTAAGGACCTCACTCAAACTTCCTTGGGGGTCGATATCAATCAGTAGTACTTTAAAGCCTTTATTGGCTAGGGCCTCGCCCAAATAAGCAGTCGTAGTGGTTTTGCCAACGCCTCCTTTATGGTTGATGATAGATATTACACGAGCTTTCTCAAAAGCTTCATTGCTAAAGCCATATTGAGTGACCACTGGAAAAAGTGCCGAAAGGTGTTTTTCACTTAGATTACGAGTCCCGCTTATGACTCCAGATAAGGTATTTTTTGGTAATCCAGCTTCACGTTCTAGAGTGGCTACTGAAATGGCCGAGCGTCGTTTTAAAAATTTTAGAAGTGTTTCTTGAGTAAGCATCTTATGTTGTTTAATATTGCAAGCAAATGTAATATAATTGTTTGTAATATTAAACAAGTTTTTAATTTATATAAGACTTTTTTAGCCCTAAAAATAGAAGTTTAGGGTAAAATATTAAAATGTGTAAGGTAAGAAAGACTTATAGAAAATTAGATTTAACTCTTCGTAGATAAAAATTTTGAATTAGTTATTCAAGCTTCCTTGTTGAATCCAAAATTTAATGATGTTTACTTCACAATCTGTGAGTTGCCCTCCCTTAGGCATTCTTGGGGCAGCACCATTAATAGAAACGACAGAATCATATAACTCACCACTCTGTGCATTTTCTTTTACTTGATTATAGGTTTCAAGTATGATGCCATCATAATGGTTTTTTGAATCATGGCATTGAAGACATTTTGCTTTAATCAAAGGCATTAATTCCTGATTAAAACTTACCGTTTTGTTATTATCAAAGCTACAAGAGGCCTTTTCAATAGTTTTAGTTTGACAAGCAATCATTGAGTAAATTTGTAATAAAATGAGAACTTTTTTCATGAATGACTTTGAAAAGGAAAAATAATTGGACGATTATAGTTTAGCATTTAGGCTTTGGTATAAACTATTTTGCGATTTCAGTTTATTGTAAATATATTTTGCTAAAAATAGCGTAGATATCAAAAACTGAATATTTACCCTGTAAAGATAAGGGAGATAAATGATAGGTGTATATCAACCAGAATTTCTTAATAGAAAAATAAAATACATTAAAAATAGGTTAATGAAATTACAATGTTTACCAAAAAAGTCTTTCGAGATTTATGGATTTTGATTTTCTCATTAACCTTTGTCCAATTTTTATTTGAAGAAAAATAATACTAAACTACTTTAGTTTTCCTTCTTCAATCAAAATATCATACTTATATCCAGCTCCAAAATCTTTATTTAAAATAATCTTTCCTTCAAAAACAACATTATCTCCAACTGAGACAAATTCCTGAGTTGTAATTGTAATATCGCATGGTTTGCCGTTCTGCTTAGTTCCATCTTGAATATGAACCCAGTTTTTGCCCATTATTCCATCATTAGACTTGACACATTTCCCAGTAACAATAACCAACTTATTCTTATATTTATCCTTATTTGCAATTAATTCATTGAGTTTAATAGCACCTTTTACATCTTTTAGTTCATGATTGTGAACATGCGTATTAGGCGAAGTTTCGGGCATTTCATTGGCACTTTCAATGTTTCCACCAGGATGAGCCGAAGCATCAATAATACTTGTTACTAAAAAGATTTTATCAAAAACTCTTTTGTGTTCTTGACTTTCAAAATTGGTTTTTAAGAGGCCGCCTCTATAAAAATAAGTGTTCCCTATTTTAGGGTCGAATTTTGAAGCGGCAATCCAAAATGTATCAGTTTTTTCTTTTACTTTCAGATAGGTATATCGGTTAGCTTGTAGAACTTCTAAGGCTTCTACTTGGTGCATATCGGTAGGCGATGTAGCGATATTTGTTGGTACACTTTTATCGGTTTCTACCCCAGAAGATACTGCTGGTTTTGCCGTGTCTTCTACAATAACTTTAGGTTTTGACTTGCAAGCTCCCATCCATAGTGTGATTAAAACAAGGGAAAGGTTAAAAGTTTTCATTTCTTTAGAATATGTTTATTTGTTTTTACTTTTAAATCTTTGTGAAATAGTGATGAAGTAACGGTTATATGATTTTGTTGACTCGAAAGTTCCTTCATAATTGAGCATGATTGATGTACGCTTTGCTGTGTAAATGCTAGTCGAAATGCCAATGATATTTTGCTCCATTGCCTGCTGCTCGGTATTGAAAAAATTGTAGTCAACTCTTCTGAAGCTTAATTCCGCTGATAATTTACTTTTGAAAAGGTCTTTACTTAGCCTTCCACCAATGATTTTTCCATCAAAATAATAGGTATTCATCGTATTGATATTTAGGTTTAAAAAAGAGCCAATACCTAAAACTTGTGATAAATTTAGATTTACGACATAATTTTTGGTAGGTTCTGGTTTGCTCGATTGGTAGCGGTAAAAGCCTGCTACATTTAAACTCAAATATTTTGAAATACTATGATTTACTTGAACTCTAAATCCTTGTCGAGTTTCTTGGTTAATTAATTGGTCAATAAAAGTTCGATAAGATTCATAGTAAATTACATTTCTGCGGTTGTCGTATGAGGTTGAAATATTTAGCTTTTTAAACGGGCGATAACGCAGGGAAATATAGGTGCTTGTTAAGTTAACATCATTTGATTTTACACCATTTATATTTTGAAAAAGGTCTAATTCTAATGAATAAAAAAGATACATATTCTTAATTAAAGCATTAGAATGTTGGAAATATAAAAAACGGCGGTCGGTTTTGAAATTATTTTTCTGTTCGGCAAAAGCTAAACTTGTTTGAACTAAGCCATTTGTTTTTTCAATCTCGTGTGTAATAAAACCTCCTAATTGAAAGAGGGAAGAATTAAAACTGTAGTCATTATAATCAGGGTTAAAACCCGTGAAACCTCCAAAGATAATTTTTTTGTATTGATGTTGTACTTGTAAGCCATCAATTGCTCCCATATTTGCCATTCTATCGTTTATTTTTCTGCCCAGAGAAATATTTGTTTTGGGGTTCACCTCGTAATTGATGGCAAGCGTATAAACTTTAAAATCATCTCGGAATGATGTTTGCGTAAGAGAAGTATTTGCCAAACGATGTTGGTAATTGATATAATTTTGAATAGAAAACTTACTTCCATTGATATTATTTACATCAAGAACTAAGGAGGTTCGCAAGCGACTATAATTTTTCTCTTGTGCTTCCATACTTCCGTTAGCCGAAACCATCAGCCTGCCGTTAATGGTCTGTTTTCGTGGATTAGGCTCTTCATTTACCGCAATAATCTCTGTTTTTTTTGGGTTGATGCTATCATGTTTTATTTTAGTAACGGACTCTCTCGGCTCTACTTTCTCAAAGTTCTTTCGGTAATATCCAACTTTGAAGCCAACTTGAATAGTTTGGTTGGTTAGAGGTTTAGTTACACATGATTTTGAAGAAACAGCCTCTATTAAGAGTATTTTTTCCCATCTATTATTTATAAAAACAATTAAAGTATCATTGACAGATAAATCTTTGGTTTGTTCAAAACGTACGTATATGTGTGCTGGATTTACAAAAGTTACCACTCCTTCAACCAAATTATTGACTTGGGCAAAGGAGGAGAAGGTGGTGCTTAAAAAAAACAATATGCCTAATATTTTTCTCATCTTTTTCTCAGTTTATTGTTTAACTATCACCTCTTGGATGGCAAGAATAACAGGCATTACTTTCATAAATATAGCCACTCTTACCTTTGTGCTCTTTGTCGGTCTCTGTTTTACTATGACATTTAAAGCAAGAGAATACGGCGTAATTGGCTGAGTTTGTATGACAATCAGTACAACTATTCCACTTTCCACGATGCTTCCCACTATAAATTGGGAACATTGCATCGTGGTTCCAATTAGCTGGTTTCCAAGCATTTTGGCTATGGCATTGTGTACAATTAGTAGGGAAGCCAGAAGCTGCGTGATTTGGACTGGCTCTATTATAATCGCCTGAATGGCAATCCACACAACTACTACGACTGAAATTACCTCCTGCATGACATTGAGTACAGTTTGAGGCAATTCTTGCGTGAGCTCCCACTAAGGGAAAATGATTATTATGATTGAAAGTCGAAGGTCTCCAACTTGGGTTTGTTGTATGACATGAGGCACAGTCTCTCGACAAATTAATATTTGTGTGATTCGGATTTGCTGCTCCGTTGTAAGCATTACTATGACATGAGTTACAGTCGGTCGGAGTACCTTTAAATCTTCCTCCAACATGACATGCTGTACAAGTTGTACTGGTATGAGCTCCTGTAAGTGGGAAGAAGTTATTATGGTTGAAATTTGCTGGCCTCCAACCCGGATTAGTTGTATGGCAAGAGGCACAATCTCTAGAGAACCCAGAAACAGCATGATTCGGATTAGCTGCTCCGTTGTAAGCATTACTATGACATGAGTTACAGTCGGTCGGAGTACCTT
>OFDC01000953.1_pt1 | contig 17400 bp, 8 predicted proteins | sample 1520941 | NCBI WGS metagenome assembly OFDC01 (sample SAMEA94258168, study PRJEB24077) | hot springs metagenome | biome: Aquatic biome; feature: Water | place: India | collected 2012-12-06 | depth 5 m | reverse complement strand
GACGATTGAAAGTTATTTTTTGAGTGAAGTACCGACTAATTTGTTGCCAAATGATGTTGGATTTAGGTCGTTTGGCGGGCAACGTGCAAGTTTTGCAGAGCATCAACCTTTAAGAACTAAACCGAGAATTGGAATTGATTTTGATGATGATTTAGATGATCGAAGCGATGGTGAAAATTCAGAGGTGCGTTTTTAATCATCCTTAGTTAATTAATCATTAATTAGCAAAAAACTCTGAATTTCACAAACGGCACAATCAGATAATGTGAGGTTTCTTCCCCTGTATATTGAGCTTTTTCATACCAAGTCATATCTTGTTGATAAAAGCGGGTAGTAGTAAAACCTGCTAGCTCAATATTCATATTCCCTAGTTTGTTGGTTAAATTGCTAGAAAATTGGCAAATAAGCTGATTACCTGGCGAATAAAATCCCGATGTCACTTTATGCTTATTCCAATCTTTTAGCACAAATCGACTAAATACATCAGCTGATTTTCCCCAGACATCTTTGGCAAATACTTGCGTAATAAATTTCCGCCCTTCTTCACTCACCAAGGCTTTAGGGGTGAGTACAATTTCCTCAAGCTGCAATAAACGGTGAAAGCTCAAGTATTCAGGTTTTTGAACAGTTGGTATAGTAATTTTTTCGCCTTGAGTCTCTAGTAAATTGGTCAGAATTTGGTGATGTTGGTTTCGATGTTGCAATACGGTCAAAGACTGCTTAGCTCGGGTCAAAGCAACATACAGTGGTCTAACCGTATCTTGATTGTTTGACTTGTTATATTGATTCGCTTGGTCTATGACATATACGTAGTCGAATTCCATGCCTTTAGCACTGTGATAGGTAATCAAATAGACAGGTTTATCACTTTCATATTGTGCGGTCTCTAATCGCTGTAAAATTTGCTCATAGGTGACATTTTTTAAGTTCGCTGTATGATTTAAAATAGCTGACCATGCTTTATCCAAAGCGTTAAAATGGTGTTCTTCACGCCATTTTTCTAAAAAATCACTTACCGCGTTTTCTACCAAAGCTAATCTTTCATTGTCCAAAAACTGATGAAGGGCCTGTCCAATCACGCTATTAAGCGGAATGAGTTGTTCGCTTTCATTATAGCGTTGACTGTTAATACTAAGTTGTTCAAGATAATGCTGAATGGCATTAAAATCATCCCATTTTGGGGCTAAAATAGCAATCGTTGGGATAGTCGCTTGTTGCTTAAATGCTGTTAATCTCGTATGAATATCGTCAGCAATCCAGCTTGCCATATCAATGCCATAAGGCTGATTAAATAGACCAAAACGAATCGGTAAATTGGGATGAGCGTGAGTTGGCTTGACGCTATTAACAGAATTTTTCAGTCGCTCATCGGCAGGTAATGACTGCACGATGAAGGCATTAGCAAGATTGACAATATTATCGGCACTGCGGTAGTTATTAAGTAGATAAAATTTTTGGCTGGTATCAATGTGGTAGTTTTGCTCAAACTGCTGAATAAACTTAATACTTGCACCCCGAAACGCATACAGATTTTGGTCGTCGTCACCCACAACCATAAGATTACTGCGTTGGTCATAATTATCTTTTAATTGTGTACTATTTTCATTGGTGGTCTCTGCGCTTTGGGTAATATCGTATTCTGCTTGTTGTAAATCAGCCAATAGTCCAATGAGTTCGTACTGATATTCATCAATGTCTTGGAACTCATCGACCATGATGTACTGAAAGTGCTGTGGCGATTCCTTAAGATAACTAATCGCTTGCTCAATTAGCCATTGGTAACGAGCGTTATTTCGGCGTTTATCGATATTCTTTTCTTGAGTAAATTGTGGAATTCTTGCACAGATCTCATCTAATTGCTCAATTGGCGCGTCTTTTTCAGAAAGGTTGGTTATCTGGCGAGCCAACGCATGGAACGTTAAAATCGTCACACCATTGGCATTGCCACCGACTAATGACTTTAAACGGCCACGAAGTTCACAGACTGCAAGGCGATTATAGGCAAGAATTAGGATTTTCTCAGGTTTGATTTCTTCAATCATCAATAGATGAGCGACACGATGTACCACGACGGTGGTTTTGCCAGAGCCAGGTCCTGCCAAAATCATGGAAGCACGGCTTCTATCTTCAATAATTTGTTTCTGGACCTCGCTAAAATGCTTGGACAAAATTTCCTTCTTATAATCTTTTAAATAAGGTCGAGTGACATCGATTTCTGGGTTGATGTATTGTTTTACAACATCCTTTAACGGCTTTCTAAAATAATCTTCCAGTAGGGAACGCTTAACATCAATTTCGCTATTGAGCCAATGGCTGAGCACATGAATTCGCATACAGCGGTCTTCGTAATGCTCTTGTAGATAGCGATAAGCGACTTGGTTATAAATATTGCGTTTGTGATTTGTGCCAATAAAGAAAATCGCATTGGCGTCGTCATCAAGGCGTGATAACTCAATAATATCCAATTTTTGCAATTGCTCTAATTGATGCAAAATATCATTAGGGCTACTTGCAAAATGCTTGGCAATCTCATCTAAATTAAAGTTTTTGCCGATTTCTTTGGTTTTGCTTTCTAAATTGGGGAAGATATAACCATCAAGCAGATCAGCAAGCAAGTCCATTTTTTTGTCAGCAAGGACTAACCAATTGTGTAAATTATCTTTTAAATCCTGATGTTGCAATTCTGCTTTAGTTTCAGGCGTAGCGCTAATCGCAAAGTAATAACTAGATTGATGACGGGTGGTAATAATACCCAAAGCTCTTAACAAGGGGAAAAGCTGTTTACGACTGTTGTAATGGTACTGATGACTGACAAGCCAGTTATCTAAGGTTTTGGTATTAAAGCGAGTATAGCCTTCGGTGCTACTAATGTCCGTATCATGAGCCTCAAAAATATCACTATTCACAAAAGCTTTCATTGCCTCAAGCATGTGGCGTTTTTTGCTAAACTCAGTTTTTAAATGCTTGGTTGAGTAGTTAAGACGAATATTTACCACAATTTGCCATTGTGCAAAGCCATGTTTGACTAATTGACGCAAAAGGTTAAGCAGCGATTTAACTGAATAACCCAAGGCAACCGCAAGCTCTGGTAGATGATAGCGAGTGAGTTGCTTGTTATTAATTGGGTCGTCGGTTTGGTAAATGGTTTCTTGCGTAGGCAGATTATCATTAATTTGCTGAAGTTGGTCATATAGTTTTATTAGCTTTTTACTATGCTCGGGTGTGGGACTTTGGAGTAACTTAATACTAATCCAAGCAGGTTGCTGGTCACGCTCAACAAGTAAGCCGTAACGCTCCAATGCCAACAGTGCCACCCGAATTTGCGTATTTAATTGCTCAATATCATCGTCAATTGCCAAGATAGGTGATAATAAGCTTCCTGCAAACCATTGTTCATCCAGTGGACGTTTTAAGATTGGGCTAATTTGTTGCCAGCAGTTTTTAAGGGTGTCAGTATTAGGAATACGAGCCTTGCGTTCTTGTTTAAACTGATTGTCGATATCAGTACTATCCCACAGCATATAGGCATGAGCTTGCTCATGGGTTTTTCTTGCACCACGCCCAATTTCTTGGACATAAGATTCTAAGTTATTGGGTACGCCACTGTGAATCACGGTATGAATTCCTGCTTTATCAATACCCATCCCAAACGCATTGGTACAAACGATCACATCAAGTTCATCGTTTTTAAATTGCTGTAAAATTTGTTTTTTCTGCGATTCATCTAATTTGCCATGATAGGCAACGGCTTTGAGACGTTGCTCTGCAAAGTGTTGAGCAAATTCTTCACAACCTGCTCGACTGCGTAAATATACTAGGGCAACACCTTGCTCAGGATGAGTCTGATGATTATCTTCATACCATTTTTTTCGCTCTACTAAAATCTTATAGATTTCGGTCATGCGATTATCTTTGGCGGTTTCAATAAAAAATGGCTCAATATTGTCACGCCAAATTTTTAGGTTCTCAACGGGCGTACCATATTGTTTAAGCGGCTTGTTATCAGTCAGTGCGACTAATTTATTGACCAATTCTTTGTCTAGGTCTTCTTTGACACGACTAGAAGCCGTTGCTGTGACTAGGCTAACTTTAGGTGGAATAAATTGATAATCAGTTTTTGATTGGATATCTGGTTGTGTTTGTTCGGTTTGTTGTATCGTTTTATCTTCACCCAATAAATCGGGCTGATTATCGTTTTTGGCAGGTTTTTTCGCAATGTTATCAAGCTCAGTTTGTACCTTTTGAGCAATCTCTGGACTATAACAGGCAATAATGTAGTCAGCAATCCGTAGAAAATCAGGGCGAAAATCGGTGCCCCACTGGCTTAGGGTGTGGGCTTCATCGAGCACCCAAAACGCAGGTGGGCGGTTTTTAAGAAGCTGACGAATACTGTGCGTGCGAAGCCGCTCTGGGCTCAAATAGAGAATATCAATATCTCCTTGCCAAACGCCTGTGATGATGTCTTTTTGGGTTTCGGGCGTTTGACCAGAAGTTAAGTAGGCGATACGGCTTTCATAGTCAGGTAATTGAGCATGTAGGTTAATGACTTGGTCTTCAATCAAGGCTTTAAGGGGTGAAATGACGATAGTCAATTGACGTTGATATTTGCTAAAAATCAAAGCGGGCAACTGGAAGGTTAAGCTTTTACCGCCCCCTGTGGGTAAAATGCCAAGTGGAATATCTTGATTAGCAAGGGTGGCTTTGACAATCTGCATTTGTCCGTCACGGAGTTTGTCAAAACCAAAGAACGCCTGGCATTGGTTGTTAATCCAATCCTCAGTTAGCTCATGAATTTGCCAAAAGGTTTCTTCAGCTTGATGGAAGCTAAGTTTATGCACTGGATGTTTACTAATCCATACAGGGCGACGGGCTTGCGGTTTGGCAAAGTAGCGAAGCCAATTGACAAAACAGGTAAGTCCCAAATATTGCCAAGGGTGCGTTAAAGTTTGATTTTTGGCATTTTTGACTGCACTTTTTAGTAAGTTCACTAATGCTGTTTGATTGCCGTCAGGCATTTCGTTAGTGATATTATCCCAATCGAAGATACAATCATTATCAACATAAAAATACTGCTGATTGGATAGCTGTTCAAGAGCGGGCATTAATTGGTGATATAAAAACTGACTATCCAATGATAAGTTTTGCCAAGCAGTTAGACATAAATCGAAAATAATCCGACTTTCAACGCAGTCCAATATAGGGTTATTGTAAGTGGAATTCGCCTTATAGAGTTTGGTTAGGGCATGGGTCGGTTGATGTGGAATAAGCAAGCAACTAAGAACTAGGGTATCCCAAGTCTTGGCTTGTAAATTGGGGAGTACTTGATTAAATAAGGTATCGGTATGATAATCACCGTTAGGCAATTTTGATAACCTATTATTAATGAAGCCAATAATTCGAGGTAAATCAAACTCGATTAAGTTATGCCCGCCAAGATAGTTGGCTTTGCGGATTAAGTTATAAATATCACTGGCAGATTTATCAAATTCTTTACTATCAAAATGCCAGTAATAATCACCCAGTAAAATCGCCCCATCAATAAGTCTTTCCGTTTTAGGGTCAATCTCCAAATCTAGCCAAAGAATTGCATTAGGATTTTCTTTTAAATACTCAAAAAGCTTATCGACATTGTCAATCGCTTTTAGGTTTTTGACGTTATCGCCTAAATGTATTTGTAAAAACTCACCTAACCCTGCGATGGGATCAGGCTGTTTGGGTGGCTCAGTAAGGGGCTGGATAAATTCGGGTGTATTTGACATGATTTAACGCTTAAGATTGGGTATAGTTGGCTAGCACCAATGGATAAACAGTAGAAACGCCTGCTTGACGCAATAAAGCACTGGTTAAAGTAATTGTCCACCCCGAATCAACAATATCATCAATCAATAAACACGGAGCGTATTGGTTATCCTCTTCACGTGTTGGAATAATAACTTCAAAAGCACCGTCAATGTTACGAACTTGCTGAAAGCTATTGAGCATATTTTGTTGTGATTCATTATCTTTAACTTTTTCTAAGACTTGACCAAATCGTAAATTTAATTTTTCAGCCAACCGTTTGGCGAAATTTGCAACTAACTCAGGATTGCGTTTGGAAGGAATGTAGGTAACCCACTTTGGAGCGGGATCTAAATGCCATGCTTGATACATTTTGACACACGCTTCTACAAGTACATCGCTAAAGTAATTTTCTAATTCTTTGCCTTCATACACCAGTTTACCATAGCCTGCATCCTGCCATGTGCAAAGGGCAAGTCCTTCCGCAAATTGCAATTCGGGCTTAATTTTGCCCTTGAAGTCATGATGATTGAAGGTAAATCCTAACGGCCAAAATTTTCGTTGTTTAATTAATTGATGGCTTCTATCCAGAAAAACTTGGGCTTGTTCTACCAACAAAGGATTGGCTGTCGTTGGTAGAGCGTTTATCGGCTTGCAGTTTGCACATTTTCCACAGGGTTGGATATCGGTATCATCTAAAGCATTTTGCAAGAAAGACATTAGACATTCTGTATGCGACATGTAGTCACGCATTTGCTGTTGTTCAGCATATCGAGTAGCGGTAATTTGCTCAATCTTAGCTTCATTGACATGATAAAAATCAGCCGTTTTAGTAGCTTGCCATTTTCTATCCAATTTTTCAACTGGAGCAGGATTTTCTAACGACAAATAGCGTAAGGCTTGTTCAAGCTTACCATATCGTACATTTATCGCCTTTTGCAGTTCAGTGGTAGATAATCCCTCTTCCGATTCTTTTAACGCATTTAGAATATTTGAAATAATTTCACGGGTGGGGAAAGCATTTCGGATAAAATACTCACTGATTCGCTCATCTTCGTCACCATGCAGTAAAATGCCATACGCCTCATCAACAGCTCGTCCTGCTCTTCCAACTTGTTGGTAGTAATGTACGACCGAGGCGGGTCGTTGATAATGAATAACAAAGGCTAAATCAGGTTTATCAAATCCCATGCCCAGTGCTATCGTTGCTACCAAGACTTTACTATCATTGGCAATGAGTTTTTGTTCTAATTCTGTTTTTTCAGTGGCTGATAAGTCGGCATGATAGGCACAAGACGAAATGCCATTTTTTTGGAGCCATTTGGTGACCAGTTCACTATCTCGTTTTGTCATGACATATATGATGCCACTGCCATGCAAACTAAGAGTCGTTGTCGCAATCCATGCCAATCGCATTGATTGGGTAGGCATGGTAATATTTTGAAGTTTTAGGCTTTTACGAACCAATGTACCTCTCTGTATCAGTATGCTACTACCTAATTGTTGTTTAATATCATTAACCACACGGTCATTTGCCGTTGCAGTTGTTGCCAAAATTGGTAAGTCTTTAGCAAACGTATCTAAAACTCTAACAATCCGTTGATAATCAGGACGAAAATCATGTCCCCAATCAGAAATACAATGAGCTTCATCAATCACAAATAGACCTAATTTTTTTGAGACAGCATTTAAAATTTTGCTTCGAAAGCCCTCATTTGCCAATCGTTCAGGTGAAATAATAAGCATATCCACTTGATAATTTTGAATTTCTTGTTCGATAGCATCCCAATCTTCAATATTAGTGCTATTGATACTTCTTGCACTAATACTGAGGCGTTCAGAGGCTTCAATCTGATTTCGAATCAGTGACAATAAAGGAGATATTAACAATGTTATACCACAGCCTTGTTCTCGCAATAATTTAGTTGCGAGCATATAGACCATGCTTTTACCCCAACCTGTATGCTGGACTACTAATACTCGTTGTCTGTACAGTAATGCTTCAATACTCTCCCATTGTCCATCACGAAACTGAGCGTTTGGATTTTCTAAGGCTTGCTGTAAATAATTAGTTGCTTGTTGTCGGGTAAATTCAAGGGAATTCACTTTGAGTCCATAAAAAGTTTTAAAGTTTGTCGATTATTAAACCATATATCGTTTATATTACTTCAAACAGGACCTTGTCAAATATTATGTTGAAAAAAATTTGAATCTGTAAACTTAATAAGTGATTATGCTATGTCAGATATCTTAACAGCGCACCAAAGCCAATATTATGCGTGGCAATTAACTCGAAAAGCAGCAAGCGATTCAGTAGAGTCTTTTGCAGCCACCTTAGTTGACGCACAAGTCGATTTAAACCCGCATCAAGTGGATGCAGCCGTATTTGCCTGTCAAAATCCATTATCCCGTGGCGTTATTCTCGCTGATGAAGTGGGCTTGGGAAAAACCATTGAAGCAGGACTGGTGATTTCACAACGTTGGGCTGAACGCAAACGCAAAATTTTGATTATTACCCCTGCTAATTTGCGTAAACAATGGCATCAAGAACTTATTGATAAGTTTGGGCTGCAAGGAATGATACTTGAGTCCAAAAGCTATAATGTGTTATGTAAGCAGGGGATGGCTCAGCCTTTTATGCAAAATATCCCTATCATTTGCTCTTATCAATTTGCCAAAACTAAAGCCGATGATTTGAAAAGAATCGATTGGGATTTGGTCGTTATGGATGAAGCCCATCGCTTACGCAACGTCTATAAGACCAACAATGTGATTGGCAAAGCGTTAAAAGAAGCTCTAACACATGTGCATTCTAAAATTTTGCTGACTGCCACGCCACTACAGAACTCATTGCTTGAACTGTATGGCTTGGTGAGTATGATTGATGACCGAGTTTTTGGTGATATTGATAGCTTTCGCAGTCAGTTTAGTGGGGCTGGTAGCAAAAATTCTTTTGAAAGCTTACGGGCTCGATTAAGTGCGGTCTGTCAAAGAACACTGCGTCGGCAAGTTCAGCCTTATGTCGCTTATACTGCACGGCGAGCTATTGTTCAAGAATTTACCCCATCTCAACAAGAACAACGCTTATCTGAATTGGTCGCAGAATACTTACGCAGACCTAATCTTAAAGCACTACCCGAAGGTCAAAGACAACTGATTTCTCTTGTGCTTTGGAAATTATTGGCTTCTAGTAGTCGGGCCATTGCAGGGGCATTAGGCACGATGGCAGAACGGTTGCAAAAACTGCAAAATCAAGACCAAGCTGAGGATTTAGCGAGTACTTTAGACGAGGATTATGAGAGCCTAGACGAAACTGTTGAAGAATGGGAAGAAGAAACTAAACCAGAAAAGTTTGATAAGGAAGAACAAGCAGCGATTGCCGCTGAAATACAGGAGCTTCGCCAGTTTAAAGAATTGGCAGATACGATTCAAGATGATGCTAAAGGACAAGCATTGCTTGAAGCGTTAAATATCGCCTTTAAAAAACTTGAAGAACTGGGAGCAGAGCAAAAAGCGATTATCTTTACTGAATCTAAAAGAACGCAAGAATATTTATTATCGTTATTATCGCAAAGTAGCTATGCTGGTGAAGGCGGCAATAATATTGTGCTATTTAATGGTACCAATAGTGATGCTAAAGCCCAAAAAATCTATAAAGCATGGATTAAACGTCATGAAGGCAGTGACAAGATAACAGGTTCAAAAACTGCTGATACCCGTGCTGCCTTGGTCGAACACTTTAAGGAGCGTGGTACGATTATGATTGCTACTGAAGCTGGCTCAGAAGGTATTAATTTACAATTTTGTTCTTTGGTTATCAATTATGATTTGCCTTGGAATCCCCAACGTATCGAACAGCGAATTGGACGTTGTCACCGTTACGGACAAAAGCATGATGTCGTTGTTGTCAACTTTGTTGATAGAAGCAATGAAGCTGATAGAAGGGTTTATGAGTTACTAGAGCAAAAATTCCAATTATTTAATGGTGTTTTTGGTGCCAGTGATGAGGTACTTGGTGCGATTGGTTCTGGGGTCGATATCGAACGCCGCATTGCCGAAATTTACCGTAATTGTCGTCACCCCGATGAAATCCAGCAAGGATTTGAAGCACTTCAGCAAGAACTTTCTAACGAAATTAATGAACGCATGCTCCAAGCCCGTCAGAATTTATTAGAGAACTTTGATGAAGAAGTCCAAAGCAAACTCAATATCCGTGCAAAAGATAGCCAGGATGCCCGAAGCCGTTTTGAAAAATTGCTGATGGCTATCACCGCCACCGAATTAAAAGATTATGCAAAATTTGAAGGCAACGGCTTTATTTTGCAAAAGTTACCTGAAGGTATTAGTAATCAAAGTTTGACTATCGCAGAACTACCCTCACAACCAATACAACCTATTCAATTGGGTCGCTATGAATTACCCCGCCAACAAGAAGAGGCTCATCTCTACCGCATTAGTCATCCATTGGCACAATGGGCGTTAGACCGAGCAAAAAATCGTAATTGTCCAAAGGCTAAATTGATATTTGATTATTCTAGCTATGACAGCAAGATAAGTACGCTTGAGCCCTATATTGGTAAAAGTGGCTATCTATTAGCAAGGCTTATCACAGTCACGGCTTTAAATAATGTCGAACAGCACCTTGTGCTGTCTGCTATTACCCAAGATGGCGAGATTCTTGAAGCAGATGATCCAGAAAAATTATTAAAATTACCTGCAACGAGTGAAGCTCTAAAGATTCCTATTGCTGAGTCAATGCAAAGGCTTTTAAAAGATGATAATCAACATCGTCAAGACCATCTATTAACGATTATCAATCAACGTAATTTGGGGTATTTTGACCAAGAGGTGCAAAAGCTTGAGGAATGGGCGGATGACTTAAAACTTGGCTTAGAACAGCAAATTAAAGATATAGACCAAGAAATCAAGGAAGCTCGTCGTACCGCTGCGACCGCCGCTACTTTGGATGAAAAGCTAGGTTGGCAGAAGAAACAACGTGAGCTTGAGAGCAAGCGGACGAAGATGCGTAAAGAGTTGTTTGACCGTCAAGATGATATTGAATTGCAACGCAATGCGTTGATTGAGCAGTTGGAAGGGCAGTTAGAACAACAAATGGAAGTTAGAGAGTTATTTATGATTGAGTGGGAGATGGTTTGATATGGAGAAATTAGAATGACTGATTCATCTTTAAGGCTAAGACCCTTAGTGTCATTAGTCTTATTTATTAGTTCGTATGCCCCATTAATGATAATTCTAGCAGTTAAGCAAATTGATATTACAAAGCCTTATTATTTAACCGCACCAATTTTAGCTGTAGGGTTATTGGTTGTAGCAATATTGAGTAGCATAATAACGGTTTCTACAGTCAAAAGTGTTCATAGTGGGCTGCTAGTTACCGTTAGTAAGGCTTCAAATAAATCGGGGGATATGTTTGGGTACACGATTCCTTATATGTTGTCATTTATGAAAATAGATTTGGGAGAGTGGCAAACGCTAGTCGCAATTGTAATTTTTTTGTCTGTGTTATTTACAATGGCGTATCGTACACAAACTGTTTTTATCAATCCAATCCTAGCGATTGCAGGGTATATGTTGATTGATTGTACATTTAAAAGAGATAGCAAAGAGATGCAAGCTATGGTTATTACAAAGCGACCTATCAGTTCAGGGGATAAATTAAAATTAGATAGACTGTCTCATTATTTATATATTCGTTCAGATTTTGAAAAAGTTAGTGAGGACTAATTATGGCTAAAATTTTACTCGAACATATTAAAAAAGAAGATTTTTCAGATTGGGATGTTTCTTTTTGGCTTATCAAAAGAAAATTAGTAAATAAAGAAAATCAATATTCAGCCTTAACTGTGGAAATAGATGGAAAGCTAACAAATAAGTTTAAAAGCTACCTGAAAAAACAATTACAGGAGAAAGCCTACCATATTGAAACTTATGACTATAGCAATGCTGATGGCGAAGATGTTTTGTTTACGATGGATTTGGACACAACTGACTTTAAAAAAGTCATTGATGAAATCAATAAAGGTTTTGATAATGCTAGAGTAGAAAAGTATGATGACTTGCTAAATTCATGGGGTTATGTGATTTTATTTGAAAAAAATGAAAAAAAATTATTTTCATGGAAGCAAATCAGTGCAGATACACAAGCAAAAAAAGTAAAAGCAAAAGATAAGGTTTTCTTTAAAAATCATAAGTTAATAGATGTAGATGAAAATCAAGTCTTTGTCATTTATCCATATTTTGATTTCTTCGCCTTTGAAGAAAAAGTCATCATTGCTCATAAGAGACAATTTGAAAACTCTATGAATTTCCGTGATGGTATGATTGCTAAATCAAAAGATTTGTTAACAGAGTTCACTCAACTTGGCACATTCCAAAATATCGAACTTATTGAGAAGTTTATTGGGAATAACTTACATCATTTACGCAAGATGGCATCAATTTTTAAGTCAGGCTACTATAAACAGCCAGATTATATAAAAAGCTTAATAGCAGTAAATTCAACGGAAGAGTGGAATCTGAAAATTGAGAACGACCAAATTGTCATTGAAGAAGAAACAATTGGCTTATTATTGGTACTTCTCAACAATGACCGATTGCGTTCTATTATTAATGATGAGACATTTGATGCTAGTGCAAAATCTATTGTAAAGAAATAAGGTAATAAATAATGACCAAAAAAACCAAACTCGAACTCACTTGGATTGGCAAGGACAAGCGTCCAAAGCTAGAGCCACGCATTTTACTCGAAGATACGGATAAGTCGTATCATGCCAGTCAGCGATTTTCAGCGGATGATATTTTTGATAATCGTTTGATTTTTGGGGATAATTTGCTGGCGTTAAAGGCGTTGGAGCAGGAGTTTTCGGGTAAGGTGAAGTGTGTGTTTATCGATCCGCCGTATAATACGGGCAGTGCGTTCACGCATTATGATGATGGGCTTGAGCATTCGATTTGGCTTGGGCTGATGCGTGACCGTTTGGAGATTATTAAGCGGTTGCTCGCAGAGGATGGGTCGCTTTGGATTACGATTGATGATAATGAAGCCCATTATCTTAAAGTCATGTGTGATGAAATCTTTGGGCGTGCGAATTTTGTTGCTAATGTTGTATGGCAAAAAAGAACTTCACCAGACAATCGTTTAAGACTTGGAAATGCTCACGACCATATTCTAGTTTATGGCAAAATACCTTTAATTCATCAAAAATTTAATCAACTTGAAATAAGTGAGAAAAGGAAAAAAGATTTTAAAAATCCAGATAATGACCCAAGAGGGGCATGGGCTTCAACAGATTTCACTGGAATGACAGGTCATGCTACTGCTTCACAATTCTATACAATTACTTCTCCTACAGGGAAACAACATCCTCCACCCGCAGGACGTTGTTGGGCAATTAGTGAAGAAACGTTTCAAAAATTATTGTCTGAAAATCGTGTGTGGTTTGGTAACGATGGAAATGCACGCCCAAGATTAAAAAGATTTTTATCTGAAATGGATGGACAAAATTCTTGGTCATGGTGGAATAATGAAGAAGTTGGGCATAACCAAGAAGCAAAAAAAGAAATCATTGCATTATTTGGTTCTAAAAATCTATTTGACACGCCAAAACCCGAACGGTTAATTGAACGTATTTTAACTTTAGCCACGAACAAAGGCGATTTGGTATTAGATTCATTTGCAGGCAGTGGCACAACAGGTGCAGTCGCCCATAAGATGGGCAGACGCTGGATCATGGTCGAACTCGGCGACCACATCCACACCCACATCATCCCCCGCCTACAAAAAGTCATCGACGGCACCGACCAAGGCGGTATCTCCCAAACCGTCGGCTGGCAGGGCGGTGGCGGATTTCGCTACTATCGCCTAGCCCCCACACTCATCGTCAATGACAAATGGGGCAATCCCATCATCAACCCCGACTACAACCCCGCCATGCTCGCCGAAGCCATCGCGGGGCTTGAAGGCTTTACCTATCAGCCGTCCGATACCCTATGGTGGCAACACGGCTACTCAACCGAGCGTGATTTTATTTATGTCACCACACAGACCCTATCCGCCGACCAACTACAAGCCCTATCCGAAGAAGTCGGTGCAGACCGCACCCTGCTGATATGCTGTGCTGCCTACCGTGGCGTGACCGCAGACAAAGCCACCGAACGCTTCCCCAATCTTACCATTAAGAAAATCCCAAAAATGGTGCTTGAGCGTTGTGAATGGGGGCATGATGACTACAGTCTAAATATTGCCAATCTGCCAATCGCTGAACCTGACATCAGCATACAAGAAGAAAAACCTAGAAAAACAAAAAAATCACCTGCTAAAAAACAAGCAAAACCGATAGCACAACAAAATGGACTTTTTGATGATGACCCTAGCGAAAGCGAACAACAAGGAAGCGAAAGCGAGCAACAAGGAGGGCAACCATGAGTAACCCTACCCAACACTATATCAACGGTCGCCTATCGCTTCGTGCCCCACAAGCTGAATCGCTTGATAAGCTAGTACAAGCCTTAACTGCTTCACCCGATATGCTCGACCATGAGCGTGATGTCGAGGCGATTTTGGAAACCTTAAAGGCAGAATTTAGCACGCTGGAGGACTTTGAGCGGGAATTTCCGTCACTGTGTTTTGCCTTAGCCACAGGCGTGGGAAAAACCCGTTTGATGGGAGCGTTTATTGCCTATTTGCACCTAAAACATGGTATTAACAACTTTTTTGTCTTGGCTCCCAACTTGACGATTTATAACAAGCTAATTAGCGATTTTACCCCGAATACCCCAAAATATGTGCTAAAAGGGATTTCTGAGTTTGCCATAACGCCACCCTTGATTATCACAGGCGATAATTACGAACAAAAAAATAGCACGGGCGACTTATTTGGCGGTATTCGTATCAATATTTTTAACATCTCAAAAATCAACTCAGAAGTACGGGGCGGTAAAGAGCCGAGAATCAAACGGATGTACGAAGTACTGGGCGAGAGTTATTTTAACTACCTTGCCAGCCTTGATGACTTGGTACTACTGATGGATGAGTCGCACCGTTATCGGGCGTTGGCAGGTATGCGAGCGATTAACGAATTACAACCATTGTTTGGCTTAGAACTCACTGCCACCCCTTTTGTCGAATCGACCAAAGCCCCGATTCCCTTCAAAAACGTGGTGATGGACTATCCGCTTGCCAGAGCGATGGAAGACGGGTTTGTCAAAGAACCTGCCGTGGTCACCCAACGCAATTTTAACAGCAAAAACTATACATTAGAGGAAATCGAAAAAATTAAACTCGAAGATGGCGTGCGTCTGCATGAACTCACCAAGGTTGAGCTACAAACCTATGCTCACCAAAATGACGTTGCCGTGGTTAAGCCGTTTATGCTGGTGATTGCCAGAGACACCACCCATGCGGCAAGCCTGCTCAACTTGATTGAATCGGAAAATTTTTATGACGGTCGTTACAAGGGCAAAGTTATTCAAGTTGATTCGAGCAAAACAGGCAAAGACGAAGAGGAAATGATTGCTCGGCTATTGGCGGTAGAAAGTGTCGATGAGCCCACAGAAATCGTCATTCACGTCAATATGCTTAAAGAAGGCTGGGACGTAACCAATTTATACACGATTGTCCCCCTGCGTGCTGCTAATGCTCGAACCCTGATTGAACAATCAATCGGTCGAGGACTGCGTCTGCCCTATGGCAAGCGTACAGGTGTTGAACCTGTCGATAGGCTCAATATTGTGGCTCATGACAAGTTCCAAGAAATCATTGATGAAGCCAATCGGGGGGATTCGCCCTTACGGCTCAAACAAGTGATATTAGATGCCCCAAAAGCTCATGAAAAAGTTATTAGTGTACGAGTCGGCAGTCAAATCAATACCTTACTTGGTATTAATACTGGCGTTGCAATAACATCAACTACAGGAACAGACACGATAACAACACAGCAGGGAAATTCCCCAAACCCTACCAATAGTGCCACCAACGCTCCATCGCCTTTTAAAACAGAATATGAGATGAAAGTTGCTCAAATTACTCAACAGGTTATTAGTCAGTATGGAACGAAACCAAACCAAGTACCAACTAGTCAGACCTTATTAACGCCAGAAATTCAGCATGAAATCGTTAAGCAGGTTGAAACACAGCTTAATACTCAACGACAACCCACTTCTCAGCAGGAAGAGTTAGGATTAGAAGAGACTAGTGTTAGTCATCCATCGGTTGATGTTTCATTGGTCGTAGCAGCAGCAACTAAACTCATTGTGGATAATACGATTGATATCCCCCGTATTGCCGTCGTACCAACGGGCGAAGTCAGCAGTGGATTTCACGCCTTTACACTTAACCTTGATGGCTTACGGTTGCAACCTGCCGAGCGTGAATTGGTCGGTCAAAACTTACATACCAATGAACAATTTACCTTAAAATCAGCACAAGGGATTAAAGAACATCGTCTAGAGGACTATATTGTATCTGCTTTGGTCGATTATGACGATGTCGATTATTTTACCCAATCTGATTTGCTTTACGAATTATCGGGACAATTTGTCAAATATTTACAAAGCTACTTATCAGATGAAGAAGTGCACCAAGTGCTCAGTCACGATAGTAAGCTTGTGGCTAAAAATATCCATGCTCAAATGATGGCTCACTTTTGGGAAAAAGCAGATAGCTATGAAGTGGTGGTTAATCGTGGTTTTACCCCACTAAAAGACTGTAGCTATACTGTGAGTGCAGACCATCAAATACATAAATTGACTGAAACCGTAATAGACAAGCAACGCATTAAGCAAATGCTGTTTGGGAATTTTACCAAGTGTTTATACCCCTACCAAAAATTTGACTCAGATACGGAACGTCGTTTTGCCATTATTTTGGAACGTTTTTCGCAAAAGTGGTTGAAACCTGCCAAAGGACAATTTCAAATATTTTATCAACAAGGCGTTGAACAGGCGGAATATGTGCCAGATTTTGTGGCTGAAACGGATGACACTATCCTAATATGCGAAACCAAAGCGCGTGCCGATATGGATAGCCCAGAGGTACTAGCCAAGTCAGAAGCGGCTAGCCAATGGTGTAAACACGCCAGCCAAAATGCCAATGATAATGGTGGGAAACCTTGGCGATATCTACTTATTCCCCATGATGAAGTAAGTGATGCCAGTGATTTACGATATTATTTAAAGTTTCAAAAGTGAAAGATAGAGTCTTAGCCTTGTCATAAAAATTTTGGTTGTGTTTGCGACTAGATTTAACAACAATCATCAAATACAGCCAAATTTAGGAACAACTCACAAAATAAGTTAGGTGCTGCCCAACTTAGCAAAATTCACTATTTAAATCCCACCCTCACCAAATAAGGCATATATTCCCCAGTCTTACTCAAGTCCCGTTGCAAGTCTTGAGATATTCGACCAATAAAGCTTGTCATAATTTCACCCGAACGAGCAAATCTACTACCAAACCCATTGTCATTGGCAAGCAGATTAGCAAACATATCTGCCTGTTTTGGGCTAAGAAGTTTCACACTGTTATTATAAGCTACTCCCCAATGTCCAGACCAAATAATCACAAAATTAAGATAGAATTGGGATGATAAAGGACAGGATTAT
>OFDC01000950.1_pt1 | contig 17420 bp, 16 predicted proteins | sample 1520941 | NCBI WGS metagenome assembly OFDC01 (sample SAMEA94258168, study PRJEB24077) | hot springs metagenome | biome: Aquatic biome; feature: Water | place: India | collected 2012-12-06 | depth 5 m | reverse complement strand
CTCGCCGGCGCTCACGCGCGCTGCTCCAGGCGCTGGCGCCACGCGGGCACGGCAGCGTGGTCGGTGAGGTCGACCTGCAGCGGCGTGATCGACACCTCATCGCTGGCGACCGCGTGGAAATCAGTGCCCTGCCCGGCCTCCCGCGCATCCCCGGCCGGGCCGATCCAGTAGATCGGGTCGCCGCGCGGATTGGCCTGCCGTATGACGGGCTCGCTGGCATGACGTCGCCCCAGCCGCGTGACGCGGCGGGGCAATGCAGGGGCATCGGCCCGATTCGGGATGTTCACGCTGAGGAGGAACGGAAGCCCGCCGAGGCCGTCCCGCAGCACCTGCTCGACGATCTCGCGTGCCGTCCGCGCTGCGGCGTCGAGGTGTGCCCATCCGCGCTCGCCCTGGGAAAACGCGATGGCCGGAACGCCGAAGAGGAAGGCTTCCATCGCTGCGGCGACCGTGCCGGAGTACAGCGTGTCGTCACCCATGTTGGGTCCGTTGTTGATGCCGGAAAGGACAAGGTCGGGCCGGTGCGGCAACAGCCCCGTGAGCGCCACATGCACGCAATCGGAGGGGGTGCCGTTGATGTAGCGGAACCCGTTGGCAGCTTCGAACACCGACAACGGCCGGTGCAGCGTGAGCGAGTTGGACGTGCCGCTCGCGTTCTGCTCCGGGGCGATGACGTCGATGTCGCCGAGATCCCGGCAGGCATCGACCAGGGCGGCGAGCCCCGGGGCGAGGTAGCCGTCGTCGTTCGCGATGAGGATGCGCATCAGGGCGATTGTAGGGAGCCGTCACGTGTGTGACTCGATGTGGCCCGGCCGGCTGCCTATCATCGACGCCCCTTCCGAGCGAAAGAGCACAAGGAGACGACGATGAAGGCCTGGGTGTGCGAGAACCCCATTGGAGTCGACGCGCTGACATGGCGCGAACTGCCGATGCCGCAACCGAAGGACGGCGAAGTGCGTGTGGCCGTGAGGGCCGCCAGCCTCAACTTCCCGGATCTGCTGGTGGTGCAGAACAAGTACCAGGTGAAGCCCCCCTTGCCCTTCGTGCCAGGCGCGGAGTTCTCCGGCGTGGTCGATGCGGTCGGGCCAGGGGTGAACGACCTGCAGCCCGGCATGCCCGTGGCGGCCATCGGCGTGGCCGGCGGCTTCGCCACCCACGCCTGCGTGGCGGCCAGCCAGATCATCCCGCTGCCCGCCGGCTTCGACCTGGAGGACGCGGCCGCCTTCGCCTTCACGTACGGCACCTCTTACCACGCGCTCATGGACCGGGGGGCCTTGCAGGCGGGCGAAACCGTGCTCGTGCTGGGTGCCGCCGGAGGCGTCGGGACCGCCGCCCTGCAGATCGCCAAGGCAGCAGGAGCGACCGTCATCGCCGGCGTGTCCAGTGACGACAAGGCCGAACTGTGTCGGCGCCTGGGGGCGGACGCCGTCATCAACTACCACCGGGAGGACCTGCGCGAGCGCCTGAAGTCGCTCACGGGTGGCAAGGGGCCGGACGTGGTGTACGACCCCGTGGGCGACGCCCTCGCCGAACCCGCCTTTCGGTCCATCGCCTGGCGAGGCCGTTACCTGGTGATCGGCTTCGCGGGCGGCCAGATCCCTGCGCTGCCCTGGAACCTGGCGCTGCTGAAGGGTGCGTCCGTCGTCGGCGTCTTCTGGGGCGACCATGTGCGTCGCGAACCGCAGCGCTTCGCTGCCGCCATCCGAGAACTGGCCAGCTGGTACCTCCAGGGGCGGCTGAAACCGGTGATCGACCGGCGGCTGCCCATGAGCGAGCTGAAGGACGCGTACGCGCTCATGGGCTCTCGACAGGTCAAGGGCAAGCTGTTGCTGGTCAACGAGTGACCAGCGAGGCCAACCCAGGGCCAGCGGTTCGCATCGCCCCTGCGGCTGGGGGGGCCCGTAGCGCCGGGCGCGGTCTGCCCTTGCGCTACGATGCGCGGGGACAGGGCGCCGCTCACGGCCGCGAGACGGGCTCAGGGAGAACATCACATGGCCGTCAAGGTCCTCATCCTCGAAGACAACCCGGTCGCCCGCAGCTTCCTCTGCCGTGTGGTGCGCGAGAGCTTCAGTGACACGATCGTGATCACGGAAGCCGGAGACCTCGAGACAGCGCGCCGCCACATCGCAGCGAGTGGCGGGCGGGGAGTCAACGGGGTCGACCCGTTCCGGCTCATCCTGGTCGACCTCGAGTTGCCGGATGGCAACGGCATGGAACTGCTGGCCGAATTGCTCCAGTACCCCGCCACCAAGATCGTCACCACGCTGTACTCCGACGACGACCACCTGTTTCCCGCGCTGCAGCGCGGTGCCGACGGGTACCTGCTCAAGGAGGATCGCTTCGAGGTCCTGGTCGAGGAGCTGCAGAAGATCGTGCGCGGCCAGCCGCCTTTGTCGCCGGCCATCGCGCGCCGCCTCCTCACGCATTTCCGCAATGCCGGCCAGGACGGGCCGATGATGGACTCCGGCTTCGGGCCGCTGCCGGGATTCCAGACCAGCCGGCCGGTCCCCATCGAGCGGCCCATCGACCACGAACGTCTCACCCCGCGCGAGAACGAAGTCCTGACCTACCTGTCCAAGGGGTTCACGATCAAGGAGATCGCGAGCCTGATGGGCATCAAGTGGTTCACGGTCAACGACCACATCAAGTCCATCTACAAGAAGCTCAACGTCTCCAGCCGGGCCGAGGCGGCGGTGCTGGCCAGCAAACAAGGGCTGGTCTGACCGGGGCCGGGCCTGCAGCGCCAGGGGCATGCAGCGATGGCGGCGACCTCCCACCCCACCGCCAGGTTGCCTGAGGTCGATGCAGTCTCAGAGGCCGGGCGCCTGGAGCAGGCGCTGGGCCACCGTCTTGCCCCGGCCCGCTGGATGGGCTGGCGCCTGCGACTGCTCCTGGTTGCTGCCCTGGCCGGCGGCTTCGGCCTCTTCCTGTTCGCCCAGTCCCTGACCGTCGCCCCCCACCTCGACGCCGTGTGGCGCACCGAGGCCGACGGCGGGGTTCTCCTGCTGCACGCCGATGACGAGCCCCTGCGGTCCCTGCAGGGCAGACGACTGGCAGCGATCACCGCCCAGGACCAGGCACTGGTCCCGCTGGACGCTCTCTTGCTGCAGCGTTCACCTCGCTGGGTGGTGGATGACCGCTTGCGCGCCGAGCAGGTCCGCCAGCACCTGGCGCTCGCCCGCCTGCTGGCCCTGCCCCAGGCGTCGCTGGTGTTCGACGACGAACGCCGTGTTCCCATCGCGGCCCAGGGGCGTGGATGGGGCGGCCTGGGCACCTTGTTCTGGCTGGTCTGCGCGCTCGCGTTCGGCGTGTATTTGGTCGGCATGGTGGTCGTCTTGGCGCGGCCGGCGCCCTGCAACCTCCTGTATGCCGTGATCGCCTGGGCACAGTCCGCCACGCTGCTGGTGATCGCCGTCGAATCGCTGCCCGGTCTGGGTCTGCCCAGCTGGTTCCCCGCTGCAGACCCTCCGCTGCGAATGGCGCTGGACCTCGTGTCCGCGGCGGCACTGGTCCATTCAGGCGCCCTGCATCCGCGGCGCCTTCCGGCACACGCCCTGATCGCGGCGCTCGCCTGGGCCGGCGCCCTCACCACCGTGACGCTCGTGCTCGCCGTGGGCAGCGTACCGGCCTGGTGGACCGTCCAGGCCGTGGTGCTCGCCTACTCCATCGCCTTCCTGGCGCTGCTGACGTGGTCGCACCGCATCGAGCGCCACCCGGCGGCGGTGGTGCTCAGGCGCATCGGCGCGGCCGGGCTGGGCACCCTGGTGCTGCTCACCGTGGCCGTGGCCTGGGCCGATCACCGGTCCAGCCTGGGATTCAACATTCCGGCGGTCGGCTCGGCCATCTGGCATGTGTTCCTGGCTTCGCTGCTGTTGCTGGTGCCGTTCCTCTCGCGATCGCGCCAGATGCTGCGCGAGTTCTCGCTGCTCGCCGGGGTGAGCACCATCGCCACGTCGCTGGACCTGCTGTTCGTGGCGGCGTTCTCGTGGGGCCAGTTCGCTTCGCTCACGCTCGCGTTGTTCCTGTCGCTGGGCGCCTATGCCTGTGCTCGCCAGTGGATCCTCAACCACCTCCTCGGCAGCCGCACCTTGACCACCGAGCGGATGTTCGAGCGGCTGTACCGGATCGCCCGGGAAGTCCAGGCCCGACCGAAGACGGCCGAGCAGTCGCTGACCCGGCTCCTGCGCGAGCTCTTCGACCCTTTGGAGGTGAGGCACCTCCAGGCGGCGCCGCTGCAGTCACGTGTCTTGAGCGACGGATCGACCCTGCTGGTCCCTGTCCCGAACCTCGTCGAGCCACCCACCGGCCCCGCCGCCGCCCTCGTCCTGCGCTTTGCCCAACGGGGCCGACGCATCTTCACCTCGGACGATGCAGCACTGGCTGACGGCATCGTCGAGCAGCTTCAGCGCGCCGTCGCGTATGACCAGGCCGTCGAGAGGGGGCGCAGCGAGGAGCGCCTCCGCATCGCGCAGGACCTGCACGACGACATCGGGGCACGGCTGCTGACCCTCATGTACCAGGCACCGACCCCCGAGGTCGAGGCGTATGTGCGCCACACCCTCCAGGACCTGAAGACACTGACACGCGGCCTGGCCGCGTCGAACCACACCCTCGCCCATGCGGCGGCGGAATGGAAGGCCGACATCACGCAGCGCCTGGCCTCCGCTCGCTGTGAGCTGCACTGGTCCTTCGAGGCGGACGATGAGGTGCAGCTCAACGTGGTGCAGTGGTCGGGTCTCACCCGCATCCTGCGCGAGCTGATCAGCAACACGATCGCCCACGCGCACGCCTCCACCGTGAGCGTGGACCTGCGATACCGCCGAGGGCGCTTGCAGATGACGGTGTGCGACAACGGTCTGGGCAAGGACCCGGCGGCCTGGAGCCACGGGCTGGGACTGGGCGGGATCCGCAAGCGCGCCAAGCAGCTCGGTGCACACGTGGCGTGGCGCCCGAACCAACCCCAGGGGATCTGTTGCGAGGTCGACGTGCCCGACCTGCGGTCCAGTGCATGAGATCCCGGCACGGCCCTTGCCCAAGGGAGCCATGAACCTCGACACCTTCTCGGCGCCACGCGGGCTGCCCTACGATCCGACCGACCCGCTGCGAGCCCGCGTGTGGCGGTGCACAGACTGCGGGCATCTGGTCAACTCCGAGCAGCCTGCGCCCAGCCCCGGCGTCTGCCCCGAATGCGAAAGCCTGTACCTCGAGAAGCGGCACGCGCCGCTGCAATAGAGGTCAGAACTTCCTTGTCCAGAGGCCACCACGCTTCGCAGGCCAGTGCGAAAGCGACAACGCCCTTCGACCGGCAGGCCGAAGGGCGTTGTTCATTTCATGCGGTGGGGTGGCTGATGGGAAGAGATTCGCACCGAAAAATCCTCCCTGTTTGAGCCTTCTCTAGAGGGGACGAGCGGTAAGCTGTGTACCCATAGCTGTACCCACGGACCTCACTTGCCCTCCCCGAAAACCATCAAGCAGCAGTACCTCCGCCCGCGTGGCGGGGTCTGGTACTTCAACTACCCGATCCCCCAAGAGCTCCGCCACGTCTACCTGACCAGCAGGGGGAAGCCGAAGGACCACATCGTCAAGTCCCTTGACACTTCAGACCTCAACCTCGCCTACAGGAAGAAGCTCGAACTGATTCGGCTCTCCCTGGCCGAGTTCGACCTGAAGCGGCAGGAGCTGTCCGGTGTTAAGCCAAGCGACCTCCAGGAAGCACTTGCCTTTCGACGGGACTACATAGCCGCCCGACAGAAGGTAGAGGACCTTCCACCGCCCTCAGAAGGAGACGATGGGGATCTGCCTGACGCAACGTGGTTCGTCGAGTCGCTTGCTACTGATCGGGCGGAGGAGCTCTTTGAGGCGGGGGGACGCACGAAGAAGGCTCTCCAGACCGCTCAAACGTTCTACAAGGTCGCCACGGGCGCCGAGACCCTCCATGAGGCCTGCGAGGACTGGCTGGCGAAGGAGAGCCACCCGGTTCGGACGCAAGCGAAGTACCGGACAGCGGTCCACGAGTTCCTCACGTTTCTCGGGGAAGGACATCATCTCGTCGCGGAGATGAACCGCAAGAACGCGATCGCCTACGTGGATTGGTTGAACAGCGAGGGCCGCAGCCAGCGCACATCAAAGGTAGTCCCCCTGTCCTACAACACCAAACGGGACCGAATCATGGCTTTGAGTGCCTTCTGGAACCAGTACCTCTCCAGACGGGGCAAGGTGTCCGATCAGGTGAATCCCTGGTCAAACCTGAAGCCCACGCAGCGTCCCACCGCTTCTGACGTTCGCTGGGATCACGTGGAGAACACGGGGCGTCCTCAAAAGCGTCAGGGCTTCACCGATGCAGAACTGCTGGCGATCCTGTCAGCGGAAGGGCCGGCCCAATCGGGCAGGACCAGGTACAGCAAGGCAACCCTGATGGAAGTCTTCGGACTTGGTCTGCTCACAGGGGCACGGCCAGAGGAAATCTGCTCCCTGAGACTGGGCGATGTGCGCGAGCAGGATGGGGCTTATTGGCTGAACTTGGTGGACGGCAAGAACGCAGACAGTGACCGACTGATTCCTGTGACTCATCCTCTCGCCCGCGCCGTCATTGCACGCCGCGTAGGTGATCGGAAAGACGAAGGATCGCAGTTGTTCAGCGAGTTCCGCCCGAAGAAGGGCCATGACGGGCTGTACGAACTGGTGGGCCGGGCGCTTGCTAGACACCTTCAGCGAGCATCGGGGATTTCGGCCACTGCTGTACCGTACTGCACTCGCCACACCCTCCAGAGTCTCCTCGGAAGCCGGGAGGACGTGAACGAGGGTGTTTTGCAGCGGTATGTGGGACATCGTCCTACGACCATCATGGACCGTCACTACCGCACGATCGCGCCGGACGCCCTTCTCGGGTTGTCTCGGAAGATCCGGTTCTCGCCTCAGGTGGAGGAGCGTTTGGCACTGGAGCTTGGTTTGACAGCCGACTAGCGATTCGTCGCCCTGTCGGCTTCTTGACGCTATGCATTCTGCATAGCCAAGGGATGCATAAGGCTTCCTCGCGGAGCCTCGTGCTTGTCATAGACCAACCGACAGGACATGCCATGAAAGAACTCCTCGCCGCCCTTGAGGCACAGTGGGCGGCTTCAGATGAATTGCCCAGTTCCGCAAGGCTCCCGGTGGACTCCATCGAGCTGCTTCCCTCGCTGTACCAAGCACGAGGTAAGGCGCTGGGCGGATCGCAGGCGGACGTGGGTATCGTGAGCAGACAGCACGTCGCCGACCTGGCGCAGGCATTGATTGCACGTCAGGACGATCTTGATCCCATCCTTGTCCTTCGCGTGGGCGAGCGGAACATCCTGGTAGACGGCCACCACCGCTTGCGAGCCTACAAGTCCGCGAAACGCAAGAGCATCCCGGTTGTCTGGTTCCCCGGCTCCCCTAAGGCTGCCCTGGTGGCAGCCGGGACGGAGAACAGCAAGACGAGGCTTCCGATGCTCGCTTACGAGAGGACTCAGCGGGCGTGGCAGCTCGTTGCTTCGGAGGTAGGCCTCAGCAAGGCGGAGGTCTGCCGGGCCTCAGGCGTCTCAGACGGGACCGTCGCCAAGATGCGCAGGCATCTCAAGGCGTACAAGAACAAGGGCGAATCTCCGCCCGAGGACTGGATGGAGGTGATGCGGGGTCGGTGGGAAGCTGACCCGGATAGAGCGGTCGCCGAAGAAGTGCAGAAGCTCGTCAATGCTCTCAACAGTGGCGTTGGTCCGGCGATGAGCTTTAAGACGCTTGGGCGCGTTGCCCTGCTCGCACAGGCACTCGTTGAGTGGAGCCCCAAGCGGGCTGAGGCGATCGCGCTCATGCTCGTGGAAGACCTTGACCTCCACGAGAGGGTGTCCGCGGGATTGGATCTAGCCGAGCTTGAGCATGAGGAGGCCGGCGAGGACGAGTTCTAGCTCGTCTCTCTTGCCACAAGAAGAGGCAGACAGGACTAGAGTTTCCGACCTAGGCGGGAGTGTCGCCTGCGGTGCGCTGCTGGTTCACCACCCGCAGCACCGTGGATCGACTCGCCTTGGTGATCTCACAGACCTTCGACCAAGAGAACCCCTTGGCCAGCAGCTCGGCGATCTGCTGATGACGCGCTAGGTCTGCCTGCCTCCCCTTGTAAGCTCCCTGCGCCTTCGCCTGCGCTATTCCCTGAGCTTGGCGGCGCCGACGGTCGTTGTAGTCCTTGCGGGCGACCACCGCCAGCATGTCCAGCAGCATCCGGTTCACTGCATCGAGGAGACCTTGAGTTGCCTCGTCGCCTGTCGAGCGTCCAAGCGCCAACCAAGAGGTAGGCAGATCCAACGCGACTACTCGGACACGCTTTTCGGCGAGCTTGAGCTTCAAGGCTTCCCAGTCTTCTGCGTTCAGCCTGGACAGCCGGTCCACCTGCTCCACCAACAGCACGTCACCCGGAGAGGCGTCTGCGATCAGCCGGAACAACTCAGGCCGCTCCAGCTTCGCCCCCGACTCGTTCTCGATGTACCAAGCGGCGATCCGCAGTCCGTTGTCTCCCGCGAACTTCTGAAGGTCTCCGCGTGCCCGCTCTGCGTCCTGGTCTTCAGTGCTGGCGCGTAGGTATGCCCGAACAAAGCTCATCCTGATCCCCTCGAATGGTTCGATTTGGATGGTTCGCATACTACTGGTTCCGTTAACGTTGTCAACAGCTCCAAACCGAACCAGAACCGGACGCGGGCGCTGGGGTGTACTTAAGACGAACCGTGACGCTGCTGCGTGATGTGTCAGATGCCGTCAGTTCAACGAGTGCTCCTAGAGCGAATTGAGGCATCATTGCGGCTGCTGTAGCGGCCCCTCTTGGGGCCGTCTTTTCAACGGAGTGACATGCTCACAGTCATCGACCTCTTCTCTGGCGCTGGCGGAATGGCCGAGGGGTTCAAACAGGCAGGCTTCAAGACCCTGTTGGCGAACGACTTCGACGAGATGGCCGCGAAGACGTTTCAGTTCAACCACCCGAACGTCCCGTTCCTTCTTCAGGACATCCGAGAAGTGGCGGTCGAGTCAATCCGGGAGCAATCAGGACTTGGCGCTTCCTCGCCTACCGTGGTTTGTGGAGGTCCTCCATGCCAAGGCTTCAGCCTCGCGGGGCCGCGCATAGCCGATGACCCTCGGAACAAGCTATTTCAAGACTTCGTGCGGGTCGTGGAGGGCTTGGAGCCTGAGTTCGTTGTTTTCGAGAACGTTAGCGGCTTGGTTAGCATGCAGGGTGGCGCTGTCCTTCAGGCGATCTTGCGTGAGTTTCGCCGTGTTGGATACGTTTGCGATTTCCGCGTTCTCAATGCGGCGGATTATGGGGTTCCCCAAGCCCGTCCCCGTTTCATCATGCTCGGCGCGAAGTCGGGGCAGCATCCCGGATTCCCGCAGCCTACTCACGCCGCCCCGGTCGAATGGGAGGATGGAAAGCGTTCATTCGACGGCTTCGAGCTTCCCAAACACTTGACCGTCTGGGATGCGCTGTCGGATCTACCCATGATTGAACAGGGGCAAGGTCATGAGGAGATGCATCATTCAGGGGTGTATCACAACGAGTTTCAACAGGCTCGTCGCGGTCGCAGAAGCCCGGGGGTGATTTTCAATCACAGGGCTACCGGGCACAGTCAACCAATCATTGACCGATATGCCGCAATTCCAGAAGGTGGGGACAACTCCCAAGTGCCGCTGGAACTGAGGACAAAGAAGGTCAATGTATTCAAGCTGCACCGTGGAAAGCCGTCCAGGACGGTCACCTGCAATCACCGCACGGACCTGCTGCACCCCGTCATTCCGCGCGGTACTACTGTTCGTGAGGCAGCAAGGCTGCAGTCGTTTGACGACGATTATCGGTTCTTCGGTAACCTGACGAGGAAGGCGAAGTGGACGACGCAAGATGACCAAGTCGGCAACGCCGTGCCACCTCTTCTTGCAAGAGCAATCGCCGAACACCTACTGGACATCCTCGAAAAGGAAGAGAAATGGCAAAAGCCAAGGGAGAGGGCAACGGCCTGAGTTCTGCCGGTCACAAGATCGGCCAGGTCGTTGGCGATTGGTGGGAGTTGCAGGTCGTTTTTCCGCTCCTGCAGCAGGTAGCGCAGGAACTGGAGCTCTTCCTTGACAATAGATGCGTCACACGAGGCTGCCGTAGCGAGAAGATTCTGTGGAGGGACGCCGACGACAACGAGGTTGATTACGACTTCGTCCTCGAACTGAATGGCACGCCGCGAGAGCGAGGAGTACCAGTCGCCTTCTTCGAGAGCTTCTGGCGGCGCGGGGCTCGACACTCAAAGGACAAGGCACGCGACGACACCAATAAGCTGCTCCCAATGAGGAGTACATATCCGACTGCCCGATTCCTCGCTATTGCTTCATGTGGGGAATTCACCGAGCCGGCACGGGAGTATGTCCGCTCCAGGAACGTCGAACTTCTGTTCATTCCGAAGACACACGTGATTGCTGCGTTCAAACGGCACGGATTGGAGATCGACTACCCTGACAACCTCGCCGAGGAAGAAAAGGGTAGGCTTGCGGATAGCCTCGATCGAGCCTTCAAAGGACAGGAGCAGGCGGTCGCTGAGACCCTCCAAGGCATTGTGGGCGAAGGAGCTTTCAGTAGTTTCAAGCGCCGCGTACTGGCTGCCTTGACCGCCACACCACAGGAAATCGTGATACGTTCGCTTCGATTGTCCGCCCCACAGGTTTTCGTGACCATTGAAGCAGCGAAGGAATTCCTCAACGCCCCGCAGTTCAACTTCGAGGGGAACGAGCAAGAGTTCACCTACGAGGTCACATACAGCGACGGCTCCGACTTTAGTCGCCGACTAAACACATTAGAAGAGGTAGTGGAGTTGCACGAAGAACTCACTGCGCTTGTCAATCACATGAAGCGTGTAGCTTGAATGTCGATTGCAGAATAGGGCAGCCACCCTAGCTATCCAAGCGCGAAAGGTGAGCGAGGGGGCCCTACTGCCACCGTGCAACTGATGTGGAACGTGCTGCAGGATTGACCCTGCCGGAAGAATAGTACCCCCTACTCCCCTGGCAACACCCCATTTCCAAAAAAACGGCTAAAGGGCTCGAAGAAGTTGTTGTTGGTTGGAGGGTTGCGGGGAGAGAGGTCTGATTCGCAGTTCTAGCTCTTGAGCTTCAGAGCCCATTCTGTCCTTACCGCGACTAACTCCTGCTTAGCGCTGCAGTGCGGACAGGTCAACACTTCCTCTAGGCGTATTTTGCGGCGGGGAACGGCGAACGCCTTGCTGCAATCCACGCACTTAAGTACGTTCAGTACCGGCTCAACCGTGCGCTGGTCTTTGTCCACCAGTTGATACTCATAGTCGCACGCCGGTGTAGAACAAACGGCAGTAGAACCCTGCACGAGTGCTTGATAAGACCTAATGACGGTTTTACCGCAACCCTCGCACGGGAAGCTGAGGGTGTCCGGCAGGAATAACGCCGACCTGATACCGCTCTGGAGAGCCTCTTCAAGCTCCCCCAGCACCTCACGAAGGTACTTCGACACCTCCTCTATTGGCAGGTAAAGGGATTCCCCAACCTGCCGAGCATGGAGGTAATGCCCTACCTTGTTGTAGTGCTTACGCAGCCAAGCCAACTCAAGCGCTTTGTGTGTTCCTACGGAGTGCCATTCGATCCCCTCGTAATTCCCATCTGGAGGCAGCGGCGCATCGCTAACGCTCAGCTCGAAGGACTTGGCCGCATATTCGTTGTATTCAAGGAGTGCCTTGACGGCCTGAGGCGCTTGCCAGACGTTCTGCACCTCAGGTGGTATGACATGAGCAGCCTGCTTCAACTTCTCGTAAGTCAACGTCTCCATAACTAGCCGCAAGTCCAAGGCGACGTATCGAAGCAAGTGCGGCTGCGCCGCCTCAAGGTTGGCGCGTGCCCTCGATAGGCACGCATCAAGCGAATCGACCAAGACAAGCTCCTAGCGCCCTTATGGGTAGGACCGTACGGTACACCACAGCGTTTAACTTCAAGCAAGGCAAGAGCGACTGCAGGGCTACGGCTTGGCCGCACGCACCCAAGCGCTCAGTGTCGGGTGCGCTGTGCCAGTGCTTGGTCCCTGACGCCTGATAGCTCGGTGGGTGGGCGTCGAGCTGCTCACGTTCTGTGCTGCAGTCCGGGGGATCGCCGGCTGATGAAGTGTCAGCACGGGTGGCAGAGCGCCTACTGGCTCGGCCGCGGCCACTCTAGGAGAGCTATGCCATCCGCTGCCTCACATGCATCGGCCATCGCGGAGGACCGCTCTACGCAGTGTGGGTGCGATGCGGCCTAAGGGGCCACTCAACAGCAGTAGACAGAGGGTCAGCAGACCCGGGCGCTGACAGGCAACAGCGACCAAATAGGGGATGAAGCGGGACGCAAGGTGGCGCAGGAGCATCGACTGTCCTGTACCCAAACCCTGTACCCACGAGAAAGAAGAAGACCCCGGGAAACGCTTGCGGAACAAGCACTTACCGGGGTCGGCATTGGGTGGGGTGGCTGATGGGACTCGAACCCACGACGACCAGAATCACAATCTGGGACTCTACCAACTGAGCTACAGCCACCGCTGGAAAGCTCGCGATTATAGACAGCTATTCGGCGTTCTGGCCATCCTTTGTTCGCGCACGACGTTTGCCCCGATCACAGCGGGCCCGCTGTCGAAACAAGGAGGTGTCCCATGACTGCCGTAATGCCATGCCCCCACCGGGCAAAAGGAGGTTCGCGATGTCCTCGATGATGCCCGCGTTGCCTCGCACGCCCTGGATCAACCTCTGCGCGCTGCAGTTGATCCGCCTGCGCCCCGACGTCCCCGCCGAAACCTTGCTGCTGGTCGCCACCCTGCTGTGGAACGAGATGCCCGAACTGCCGCCTCAGGAGGCGGCAGTTCAGGAAGCCCGCGACTGGGCGACCGTGCACTGAGCCGCGTTGCTCCCGGTGCCCCGTCCCAGGATCACTGCGCCGCGGCCGAGGCAGTGGCATCCGCCGCCGCGGCGGCTGGCGCCTTCACTTCGACCTTGTAGCGGCGCTTGAGCGCTTCGAGGTAGGCCTGCGCCTCCGCGGCCGCGAATGCTTGCGCGTAACTGGCACGCGCGCTTTCCGCTTCGGCAGGCTGGAAGGTCGGCGGCTCGACCTTGGCGAGGCGGACCACCGTGTAACCGGCTTGGCCCAGGTCGACGCCGAACACCGACGGCAGCGGCGACGGACTGGCCTTGAGCACCGACTCCACCACCTCGCGCGGCAGGCCGGCCGGATCACGCCGCGACACCGTCAGCAGGTCCCCGAGGCCCTCGGCCTGCGCGGGGTTCTGCTGCAGGGCCTTCAGGCGTTCGGCACCGGCCTTGCGGGCGAGTTCGCTTGCCTGCTCGATGGCCACGCGCTGGCGCACCTGGTCCTTGACCTCTGCCAGGGGGAGCACGCGGGCCGGGGTGTGCTGCACCACGCGCGCGGAGACCAGCGTGTTGTTGCCCAACTCGACGGCTTCCGTGTTGCGCTTGCTGTTGAGCGTGTCCGATTGGAAGACGGCTTCCAGCAGCTTCGGCGAGGCGAGCGGCCCCTGAGCTCCGGGTTGCGGCTGGCGCTGCACCACCGCCGTCCGCTTCTCGAGCTTCAGGCGCTCGACCACCGGCTGCAGTGTGTCGGCCTGCTCGTAGACCAGGTTGCTGAACTGTTCGGCAGCTTCGGCGTAGCGGCGCTGTGCGAGTTGCCGCTTGACGTCGGCCTCGATGGTCGCGCGCACTTCCTCAAAGGGCTTGACCTGGCCGCCACGCACTTCCAGCAGCTTGATCACGTGGAAGCCGAAGTCGCTTTCGACCACGTCGCTGATCTCGCCGGGCTTCAGGGCGAACGCCGCGTCCGAGAACGGCTTGACCATCGCCTCCCGGCTGAAGAAGCCGAGGTCGCCACCGTTGGCCTTGCTCCCCGGGTCGTCGGAATGCTGCTTGGCCAGATCGGCGAAGGCGGCCGGGTTCTTGCGGGCCTGCTCCAGCAGCGACTGCGCCTTGGCGCGCGCCTTGTCGCGCTCGGCGGCGGGCGCAGACTTGTCAGCGGCGACGAGGATGTGCGCCGCATGGCGCTCCTCGGGAGTGCCGAAGCGCGACTTGTTCTGCTCGTAGTGGTCGCGCAGTTCCTGTTCGTTGACGGCCACGCCGGCACCGAGGGCGGCCAGGTCGAGCACGACGTACTCGATGCTGGCCTGCTCGGGCGCGCGGAACTGCGCCTGGTTGGCAGGCTTGTCGTAATAGGCCTGCACCTGCGCATCGGTCGGGTTGACCTGGGACAGGAAGGCCTGGGTGTCGAAGCGCTGCACCTGCACCTGCCGCTGCTGCAGGAAGGCGTCGAGGCTGCTGCGCACCAGCGTCATCGGGGCCACGGTCGACTCGCCGATGCCGAACAGCACCTGCCGCTGTGCGAGATCCTGCCGCACGCGGGCTTCGAAGATCTCGGGCGTCATGCCCTGGGCCTGCAGCAGCGCCTTGTACTGCTCCCGGTCGAGGCGGCCGTCCGGGCCGCGCAGGGGGGCCAGGTCCGGCATGGTGTTGAGCGCGTTCACCAGCTGCTGGTCACTGGCCTGCAGGTGCAGCTTCTGCGCGGCAGTGCTCAACACCCGCTCCTGCACCAGCTGCTCGAGCGTGCGCCGCTTCATCTCCGGGGTGTCCAGCAGTTTCAGGTCCACGGTCGGCATCTGGCTGCGGATGCGTTCGATCTGGCGCTGGTGAGCGGCATCCCACTCCGCCTGCGTGATCGCCTGGCCGTCCACCTTGGCCACCGTGGCATTCGCGCCATCGGTGAAGGAGGTGTAGCCCTGAACACCGACGAGGATGAACGAGGGGACGATCAGCAGCGCGAGCAGGAACTGCAGCAGCCGGGTGTGCTTGCGGACGAAATCGAACATGGGACCTCTGTCGGACGCGCCGCGGCAAGGCGTTGCGCGATCGTGCTATCGCATGCGAAAAAGGCGAACCGGGGTTCGCCTTTGACGGGAATCGCCGACCCTTCGGAAGCGAGGGCGGCGCGGCATTCTAGCCGGGTGGAGCCGCAGCAGGCCTGGCCCGAAGGATGGTGGGTACTGAGGGGATCGAACCCCCGACCATTCGCGTGTAAGGCGAACGCTCTACCGCTGAGCTAAGTACCCTGCAGGAACCCCCCGATGCGCAGTGCGGACCTGGGGGGCGAAGCTTACTTCAGGGCGTCCTTCAGGGCCTTGCCGGCGCGGAACTTCGGCACCTTGGCCGCCTTGATCTTGATGGACGCCCCGGTGCGGGGGTTGCGGCCGCTGCGGGCGGCGCGCTTGGTCACCGAGAAGGTGCCGAAGCCGACCAGCGACACGGCATTGCCCTTCTTCAGCGTGGTCTTCACACCGCCGATCAACGCCTCCAGTGCACGGCCGGCCGCCGCCTTGGAAATATCGGCCTGCGTGGCGATGTGATCGATCAGCTCACTCTTGTTCACGTGGGAACCCCCTCATCAAAAAGGCCCGGCGGATGTGAAGTTCTGGCAGCCGCTGACCGAGGCCAGGGCCGCATGCCGGGCGAGCGGACGATTCTATGTCGCACGCCACTGGCAGCGCGCGTGCCCCGGAGGACCGCCAACAGGGGCAAATGCCGCAGGAGCGGCTGTTTTCTTCAGCGTCGGGTCGGCTCCCGCACGACCAGGGCCACTCCGACGGCGGTCATGGCCAGTCCGGCGAGGACCGCCACCGTGAGGGCCTCTCCGAAGAGCCACCAGGCCTGCAGCGCCGTGCACGGCGGCACCAGGTACAGCAGGCTCGCCACCCGGGTGGCCGCGCCGCGCTGGATCAGCAGGAACAGCAGGGAGCTGCCGCCCAGCGTCAGCACGAGCACCGACCACGCCATGGCGCCCACCAGTTCAGGGTGCCAGCGCATGGATTCCCCCTCCAACATGGCCAGGGGCGCGGTCACCGCCAGCGCCGCGGCCAGCTGGATGAAGCTGGCGGTGCGCACGTCGTGCTGACTCACGTGGCGCTTCTGGTAGAGCGTGCCCACCGTCATGCTGCCCAGCGCGAAGATGGCCAACGCGAGGTTGAAGCCGCTCACCTCGCCCAGGCCGAGCTTGCGCCACACCACCAGCACCAGCCCGGCCAGGCCCAGGGTCAGGCCCACCCATTGGCGACGGGTGATGCGATGCTCCTGCCCCGTGTAGGACACCCACACCGCGGTGAGCACCGGCTGCAGGCCGACGATCAGGGCCACCGTGCCTGCCGCCAGGCCCGCCTTCACTGCCGCCCACACGCCGCCGAGGTAGCCGGCGTGCATGAGGACGCCGGTGATGGCCAGGTGCAGCCACTGCCGGCGATCGCGCGGCCAGGGCACGCGCGCGGCAGCGATCCATGCCAGAAAGCACACCAGCGACAGCGCATAGCGCACGGCCAGGAAGTGCAGCGGCGGCGAATGCGGCATGCCGTAGCGCGCGACCACGAACCCGGTGCTCCAGATGAGCACGAACACCGCGGGCATGGCGCGCACGAGTGCGCCGGACGACGCGGTGGAGGCCGTCATGTCAACGCGCCTTCGCGCGGATCTCGGGCAGCGCCTTCTGCAGGTAATAGACCATGGACCAGATGGTCAGCACCGCTGCGGCCCAGATGAGCCAGGTGCCCCACACCCGCGTGTCGATCACCTCCAGCAGGCGGCCGTCGTACAGCAGGAACGGGATGGCGACCATCTGCACGCTGGTCTTGAGCTTGCCCAGCATGTGCACGGCGACGCTGCGCGAGGCACCGATCTGCGCCATCCATTCGCGCAGGGCGGAGATCGCGATCTCGCGCCCGATGATGATCAGGCCCACCAGCGCATCGACCCGCTGCAGGTGCACCAGCACCAGCAGCGTGGAGCAGACCAGGAACTTGTCGGCCACCGGATCGAGGAAGGCACCGAAGGACGAGGTCTGGTTGAGCTTGCGGGCGAGGTACCCGTCCAGCCAGTCGGTGGCGGCGAAGACGATGAACAGCACCGTGGCGAGCCGGTTGCGCGCCGTCTCCGACAGCAGGTCACCAGGCAGGTCGTAGACGCCGACGATCAGCGGAATGCAGACGATGCGCGCCCAGGTGAGCAGGGTCGGAACGGTCAGGAACATGGGGCGCGATTATGGGGGGCGAGGCGGCGTGGCCTGGGCGCTCAATCGTCGAGCGTGCGCGGCTTGAAGCGCCGCGCGTCGTCGAACAGGAACACCTCGGCGAACTTCCAGGGGCGCTTGAGGTGCCGCATGTCGCCGAAAGGCGCGGCACGCTTGACGGCGTCGATCGCCATCTGGGTGGTGTCCCGCGCCTGGCGCGGATGGCGCAGCACCTCGATCCTGCGGATGCTGCCGTCCCCATTGAGTTCGATCTCCAGCACGGGAATGGCCAGCAGCGGGTCCGGCGGCGTGGTGATGTAGCTGATGTCGGGGCTGGCGGCGAC
>OFDC01000948.1_pt1 | contig 17440 bp, 20 predicted proteins | sample 1520941 | NCBI WGS metagenome assembly OFDC01 (sample SAMEA94258168, study PRJEB24077) | hot springs metagenome | biome: Aquatic biome; feature: Water | place: India | collected 2012-12-06 | depth 5 m | reverse complement strand
AACCGTCGTACTGGGATTACCGGTACCGAGGGTTCGAATCCCTCCGTCTCCGCCATTTATACCATCCCAAGACATCCCAGAAAGTACCGGAAACCCGCAGAAATCTGCGGTTTTTCGCTCTTGCATCGGGATCTCTAGTTCTTATTTTGTTCCGATCGCTCCCACACTTTCTACCACGCGTTGTGGGAGCAATTGTGGGAGCGGGACCAGGATGGTTGGCTATGGGAAAACTGACGGCAGCGCAGATTCGAAACATCAAAACTCCCGGGCGTTACATGGACGGCGACGGCCTGGGGCTTGTGATCACGGCACCCCAGAAAGGGTACTGGATCCTCAGAGCGACAGTGAACGGCCGACGGCGCGACATCGGGCTCGGTTCCCTTGATCTTGTGAAGCTTGCCGAAGCCCGTGAGGCGGCCATCGATATGCGCCGCGAGATCCAGCGGGGGATCGATCCGGTCGCGGAACGCAAGCGGCAGAAGATTGAGGTGCTGACTTTCAAGGCCGCGGCAGAGAGGGTTCATGCCGAGCAGAAGGCAAGCTGGAAGAATGGCAAGCATCAGGACCAATGGATCAACACGCTTGAGACCTACGCTTTCCCGAAGCTCGGCGACCGACTGGTCAACGACATCGAGGGGCCGCTGATCCGCGAAGTGCTGATCGGCATCTGGTTGTCCAAGCCGGAGACCGCCCGGCGCGTTAAGCAGCGGATCGGCGTCGTACTGGACTGGGCTTATGCGAACGGGATGCGCACGACCGAAGCGCCGATGCGTTCGCTCAATCGCGCTCTGCCCCGCCAGCCCAAGCAAGACGAACATTTCGCTGCAATGCCTTACGAGGACGTGCCTGCTTTCGTGCAATATCTTCGCAAGCGGACCAGCCTGACAAGGCTCGCGCTGGAATTTCTGATCCTCACCGCCTCTCGCTCTGGAGAGGTTCGCGGGGCCAAGTGGGCCGAGATCGATCTTGAAGCCAGACTTTGGACTGTGCCTGCCGATCGCATGAAAGTTGGCAAGCGGCACATCGTCCCGCTCACCGACGCAGCGGTAGAAACGCTCGAGCGCGCCAGACCTTATCATGCCTCCTGCAGCGACCTCGTCTTTCCGGGCCGCAATGTGCTGCGCCCCATGTCAGATATGACACTCCTGAAGGTCATGCGGTGCGCGAAACTGCCGTATACCGTTCACGGCTTCCGATCGGCTTTTCGCGACTGGGCCGCGGAGAAGACAAGCTTTCCGGGTGAGGTTGCGGAGGCGGCCCTCGCCCATACGGTGGCGAACCGCGTGGAAGCCGCATATCGGCGGACCGATTATCTGGACAAGCGCAAAGTGTTGATGCGCGAGTGGGCTGATTTCGTGATGTCATGGAGCGAATGACCATCGGAACGATAGACGTGCACACGTAGACTTTGGCCGTTTTGCACCCGTTCGGCAGCATTTACGCCTAACCATTCGATGCGTAGGAGATATGACCCCGAACGGGTGCATTCATTGACTTTTTCATCGGATTGAGCATATATGCTCCCGGAAGGGAGCAAAATGAGCAAGGAATCCAAACTATCAGCTGCTGCAAACCTGCTGCTCGCCTCGCGCATGAGACCGGGCAGTCCTAACTTGGCTCTGATGACAGCGCTCGGAAAGCACCCCTTAGTTGCGCAGGGGGAAATGCTCAAAGCTCAGTATCCCGCACTCTTCCTTCCGTCGCCAGCCGCGACACCCGAAAGAAAACCGGAGCCGGTCATTGGGGAAGTGGTTGGTGCAGTCCGCAATCCTCTCAAGTCGATTGCCGATCTCGGACTTATGGTGCGAGACGCCCGCAAAGCGATGAAAATGAATCAGGCTGAGTTTGCCGCACACGCGGGTGTCGGTCGCCGCTTTGTTTCAGAGCTTGAGGGCGGCAAGCCAAGCCTTGAGTTCGATAAAGTCCTTGCCTGTGCCGGAGCGGCCGGCGTCGACCTCTTCGCCAGGAAGCGCCGCGCATAATGCAAGTGCTCAACGTCTGGCTCGAGGCATCGCCTGAACCTATTGGTACGCTGAGAGCGAACGACAACGGTGCGGTGCAGTTCACCTACGCAGGTGCCTGGACACATGCTCCTGCGAACTTCCCCCTGTCGATATCCCTGCCGCTGCGAGAGGAACCTTTCGGCGATGCGGTCTCGCGCGCCTTCTTCAGCAACCTCTTGCAGGAAAACGACCAACTCGAACGGGTCATCGCACGTGAGGGGCTCGAGCGCGGCGATATCGTCGGCCTGCTGGCTCATGTGGGGGCGGATTGCTCAGGCTCGGTCAGCGTGCTGCGGGAGACCCATCCGCCAATCAAACGACCTGGCTCGCTCAACGACGACTATGACGCCCTCAGCGAGGAAGACTTTGCCGATCTTGTCCTACGCCTGGCCGAGGGACGCCCCCTACCTGACGAGATGCGCGATCCATCACCGGTCGCTGGCTATCGGCGGAAGATTTCACTCGCGGCTTTGCCGGGCGATCGTTTCGGCTTCCCCAAGGCTGGTTCGGGCGCGCCAACAACCCACATCCTGAAAATCCCAGACCCCGACCATCGTCATGAAGCCCGCCATGAGGCTTTCGTGACGGCCCTTGCCCAGCAGGCCGGTTTCAATGTTGGCGACTGCATCGTCGGAGAGGTCAAGGGGCAAGACGTGCTTTTGATCACCCGCTTCGATCGATTGGTGATCGAGGAGCAAGTCTATCGTGTACATCAGGAAGACTTTGCCCAAGCACTAGGGCTTCCAGCGGAGCTCAAGTACGAACGGCGCGGGCGTGAGGGCCGGCGTTTTGACGCTGCCGCCATTGCCCGCGTACTGAACGCTACCGACAGGCCCGCCATGGCACGCGAGCAGTTTCTTAGCATGACGCTGTTCAACCTGCTGATCGGCAACAACGACAATCACGCCAAGAATCACGCCCTCCTGCACGTGTCAGGGCGGGCAGCTGTCCTCGCACCGTTCTATGACCTGGTACCAGTCCAGATGGTTGCGGGCTTCCGACAAGATCTCGCGTTCCGCATTGGAAATGCTCAACTTCCACACGAAATCACGAACGGCGATCTCGAGAGCTTTTGCGTCGCAATCGGTATTCCAGCTGCGGGCGCAAAACGCATTTTGCGCTCGGCGGCAACGGAGCTGATCCAAACTATGGAGAGGCTATCGACCAATTTCCCCAAAGAGATGCGTGCTCTGGACAATCTCATCGGAGAGATGGCGGAATTGCTGAACTCTGAGCTTGGTCTTGGCCTCGGCGTGCGGGAACGTGATGCTCATATTGTGCGCGGCGGTGGATGGAACCTCAGCTGAAGTGTTGGCCGACCCAAAGCTGCGGACACTTCGCTGCTATTCACCGCATGATGGATTTGGATATCCTGCAGCACCAGATTCAAGCCGCGGCGAGCCTCTGCTGCTCTTAGAGCGGTTTCCACACGAACTGAATCGATGGGGATTCCCTTTGCGGCTGCGTTGTGATTCAGACTTCCTGCTGGTGGCAGGAGGCCAGCATGGATGGCACGAACGCTTTCACAGGATCTTCGGGACCGGGTTGTCGCAGCGATTGATGGCGGGCTGAGCTGCCGGGCGGCCGCGGCCCGTTTCGGAGTCAGCGTGTCGAGCGCGATCCGCTGGCGGCGACGTGCGCTGGAGCATGGTCAGGCTGTGGCCAAGCCCCGCGGTGGCGACAGGCATTCGGGCAAGATCGAAGCCCACGGCGGCTTCATCCGGGAGCTGATCGCCACGCAGGGAGACATGACTCTGGTCGAGGTTCAGGCCCGGCTGATCGAGCGCGGCACCCCGGTCGGGATCGGCACAGTGCATCGCTTCTTCGTGCGTCACGGGCTCACGCGCAAAAAAAGACCGGGCACGCGATCGAGCAGGACCGTCCCGACGTCCTGAGGCAACGCCGGCATTGGTTCGATGGCCAGATCGATCTCGAACCCGAACGCCTCGTCTTTATCGACGAAACCTGGACCGCCACGAACATGACGCGCAGTCACGGCCGCTGCCCGAAAGGCGAGCGGTTGCGGATGGGTTTCCCGCACGGCCATCGCAAGACCACCACGCTCGTTGCTGGCCTGCGCATGACTGGCATGGTGGCGCCGATGGTGTTGGACGGACCGATCAACGGCGACTGGCTCGAAGCCTATGTCGCGCAGGTCCTGGTGCCCGAGCTGCGCCCCGGCGACGTTGTCATCATGGACAACCTCTCGAGCCACAAGCGGGCCGCCGTGAAGGAAAGGATCGAAGCAGCCGGTGCAAGCCTGCGCTTCCTCCCGCCATACAGCCCGGACTTCAATCCGATCGAAAAGGCCTTCTCCCGGCTCAAGGCCATGCTCCGCAAGGCGGGCGAGCGAACCGTAAGCGGGTTGTGGGACCTGATCGGCAAGCTCGTCGACATCTTCCAACCCGACGAATGCGCCAACTACTTCAAATCCTGCGGTTATGAACCAGAATGAACGGAAAACGCTCTAGATTGGCTATTCCAACGCAGGCCGCCTTGCGACCGTCGAAGTACCGCCGCGTTCCTCGGGCTAACGAGCCTGAGAAAAGCCACACATCTTTGGCTCAACGTCAGGATCTCGCGACCGATTACTGCTGCGGTCTAGCAGCTCCTGCCGTCGAAGCGGACTCGGGGACGGCAGCTGCCGGTGAAGCCTGAGTGCTGTTCGGGACAGCATCGACATAGGCTGTTATGCTATCGCCTGCTTTGAACCGTGCGCTGTCGCCAGCCGTGAACAGGCCCAGGAGGCCAAAGCCGATTACGGCCATCGCGACTCCGGCACCATTTCCACCGCCACGCTGGGCCGCATCTCCGTGCAGCGGCAGTCTGCCGCTCGGCAAATCAAGATAAAGAATGCGAATGCCGAGCTTGCCGCCCTTGCCTACGGCCCCGTTCGTGTCGAACGAGACTATTTCGCCCCAGGCGGTAGCACCAACAGGCACGGCAATTCGGCCATTCAGAAAAACAGGTTCATCGACCCGAAGCTTGAACCGGTTGCCTTTGATGGCCTTGCGGCTGTTTATCTCCGTCAGGAACATGAGCCGGACAGGCGTGCCGATCGGCACGACCTGCGGCCCGTATTCTGCGGGCAGGGGCGCTAAATTCGGGACCTGTCCCGATACTGCCGAAGCGAGTGCCAACGAAACCGCGATTGACAGCTTCGCCAGCGACCTTTTCCCGGCCATCTGTCAGTTGCCAGCAGCTGCCGGCGCCGGTTGGTCTTTGAATTTTACGGCGACACCGGTTGCCGAGGTCGAACCCCAGCTCAACGCGGTAATGTGGGGGTCGCCGTACTGGGCTTTGACCACGGCGTCAGCGCCCATCTTCTTTGCCCGTTCCCAGAGCTCGCGATAGATCTTCGCCTGGCTGGGAGCTTTGCTGAAAATCGTCGCTTTTCTTACCCCGGCATGAACATCGCCGACGACATCATAAGGGCGGTCCGTGATATCATACGGAAAAACGGGAACGCCGAATTCTTCATTGATGAGCGGCTTTCCAGCGGTCGTTGGCGAGGCAGGCTCGGCAACGGCCAATTGCGCACCGCCAAACACCAGCAAAAACGCACCCAGAAAAGAAACTGCAGGCCGCTTCATACATTTCCCCTCGCCCAATAAATCGGACAAAGGCATAGTTTTGATTGATAAGATGTCAATCGCGCGCAGCGGACCTTTGAATCCAATTTGGCAGTCACCAGACCCTCTTTCGTCGCCAGTCTGATCTTGTGAATTCACGACTTAGATTCCAGGCAGCGAGCCCGCCGGCAGTAAACATCGCTTTGCCCGCGTTGCGTCAAGACCAGCCGGTCAACATATCGCCAAGAGGAATTACGGCATTCCCACGAATCAATACCCACAGCTCGGGCGAAATGCGGACGACTTCCGCTCGCCTGGCTCCGTGCCGGCCCAATATGACGCCCACTCTGACCAGATTGCGGTGGAGTTCGAGAGTACCGACGCAGAAGAGGCATTGCTCGTGGTGATGTCGATCAGAGCAAAACGTACGAAAAGAGCAAAACCATCCCCACCAGCAGGAAAGCAGCCTCGATCACCATCGATATCGGTGTGGGATCAGGCTTAGGCCAAGCATCGTCTTCGTCCGTCATTGGGTACCTGTGCTGCTGAGATTGCTTGCGTACCCGGCCCAACCGAGAGCGTCAGGCCGATCAGCCTGTTGATAAACGAACCTGTTGTCCATTGCCTTTGGCATCATCTGCGCGTCGTCAAAGCCAACTAGCAATTGATGTCGAACTGCGCACTACCTTCCAGTTGCGGCTCCATCCGGACGGTCAGAATCAGATCACATGTCAACGGAGAAAGCGATGTGTTTTGGGGCATTGGCATCCCGGCGATGCCTGCATTGGCCGATGAGGATCCCGTCGCGGTGTGGCTGGGCTAGAATTGAAAATTGCGGCGCACGTCAGCGCCAGCCAGCAATAGGAAGCGGGCCGGGCTCCACCTACATTCCTCGCAATTCCAATTGCGACACCTACGTCGAAGTCCCGGCCCATCCCCGCTTACGGGGAAGCCGCATGGAGTCGGGGATCGAAATCACTTCCCGACTGCCAAACCTTGATAAGGACGATCGCCAGCTTGCGGGCGAGCGCCACGCGCGCCTTCGAGATGCCAATGCGCGCGCGCAAGGCGTCGCCCCAGGCCTTCAGGGCACTGGGTTTTTTGACGGACACAAGCAGCACTGTTGCCGCGCTGACCAGGAGCGTCCGGGTTGCGGTACAGCCCTTCTTGCTGATCCCTCCCTGGCGCGACTTGACGCCGCTTTGGTAGACAGACGGGGTCAGCCCCAGATAGGGGCCGACCGACCGGGCATGCTTGAACCGGCTCACATCATCTATGGCGCTGTAGAACATCAGAGCGGTCTTCGGGCCCACGCCCGGCACCGTCATCAGGCGCCTGCAGACAGGGTGCGTTTGCGCCAGTTCTGCGAATCGCTTGTCGAGTGACCGGATCTGATCGTCGATCGCTTCGGCAACCGCGACGAGCGGGCGAACATCGGCATCAACATCCACACCGTCGCGGCGCAACAGGTCCAGTTGTTCCTCGACGTCTTTGGAAAGCGCACCCCTGGCAACGCGTCGTTTCAGTTTACCGCCGTGCATCCGCACAATGGTGATGACCATGGCGTCGAGGCGGACGCGGATCCGGACAAGACTCTGACGGGATATAAGCTTTGTCCGCAGGTTCTGGCATTCGAGGGACTTCAGGTGAACCGCGGCACCGAGGGATCGTCCGACGCGTCCGAGCTCGGCAAGACCAATGGCATCGTTGGTATCCGTCTTCTGCCGGCGTACGGCAAGAAAGCGCTGCGCCTTGTAGACCTCATAGAGTTTGACCGGGTAGCCTGCCGCCAGGAGGTCCCGGATGACATGGGTGGCAACACCTGCCTCGACCGCGATGAGCCGGAGGGATTCTCGCGGGAACCGCCCCAGGAAAGCGCAGACCGACGCGGTCGTCGTCTCGCATTTTTCCTGCGCGATGATGACGCCATCCTGATCAATCGCACAGGCCGATGTGTGCAGGTACCCGCAATCAAGGCCGATCCAGATGTCTTGCTGAGACAAGGCAATAGTTCCCCGAAATCTGTGCCGCGTCATTTGGTCTCCCGGCTCAGGCCTCGCAAACTTCCGACGTCGACGGCGCTGCCCTCTGGTCTGACAGGCCGCGAATGGCTAGTAGGAACTATCCTTTCGTCTCCTCCAATTTTCTAAGATATCTTGCAGAAGGAATGGCTCGCGCGTGGAAGAAGTGGCAACCAGACTGGCCGCGCTGATCCTGGAGCGCGGAGAGACCTATTCGTCGATCTCGCGGCTGCTGGGACGCAACGCAGCCTATATTCAGCAGTTCATCCAGCGCGGCAGCCCGCGCCGCCTCGATAGCGAGGACATTGCGGTTCTTGCCCGCCATTTCGAGGTCAAGCCATCGGTGCTGGGCGGTATTGATCCGCCGCCGTTGGGTCCGGGGGACGTGGTCATTTTGCCGATCCTGAATGCCCAGACCGAAGAGACGGTCAGAGCCTTTGATTCGCGCCTTCTGCAACGGATCGGCGTGCGGCATTCGGTCGCCGCGATCGTGCAGATCAGCGACGATACGATGTACCCCACGCTGTCGGCAGGTGACGAAGTGATCGTGCACCGGCTTGGCGGTAAAGAGGCATTGCGCGACGGGCTTTATGCACTGCGGATGGAAGACGCCCTTGTCGTGCGCCGGATCGCGCTAGAGCCGGCGGCAGGCAAGGTCACGGTCAGCTGCGATCACGCGCACTATCCGCATTGGCCGGGTGTGGCGAAACGCTCGCTCGCCATCATCGGCCGGGTATGCTGGATCGGGCGATTGGTAGGGCATCGCGAGCGGGGGGATTGAACGGCGCCACGGGCAGAAAAGCCTGCCCAAAGTTCGTTCTTCCAGAGTTGATCGCGGCCGATCATCCGGTCGCGAAACAGGCCTCTTGTTCGGGGCAGTTGCGCGAGCAGGATCCCTCGAAGTGCCCGTTCCATGAACGAATGGATCATTTGCCGGCTGGCTTTGCCATTCTTTCCTCGATCCATGCGCTGATGTCTTCTTCAGCCCAGGCCACGGCATAGCCACCCAGCTGCGCGGGTTTCGGGAACTTGCCGTCTGCCATCCACCGATAGATGGTCGAGCGGCCCAGTCCGACGCGGTGCTGGACCTCCCTGAGCCTGACCAGACGCGTCACTCTGCGCGGGAGGCGCGATATTGCCGGATCGGGCTCAACCATGACGACCTCCTGCGTCGGCCAGCATGGCGTCCTTGCGGGCAATCTCGTCAATGTGATCAGCCAGGAGCCGGGCCACGCGGTGCGCCGTTCCCCTCGCCCAGCGCGGCTTGACATCATGGATCTGGTTGCCGAGCACGCGTTCGAGGCTGGCGGGCAGCTCGCTGACGAGCTCCTCGAAGAAGCGCGCGATATCCGTCTGAAGCCAGCGGGCCGCCTGGTCCCCTCCGGCTCCGAGGAACAGCAACATTGGGGCATGCGGCGACATCCCGGATGCTGCGAGGATCCGCAGCGCTTCACCCAGGCTTGGACTGCGCTCGCCCAGCAGTGTCCGGCGGAGCGCATCCTTATGAAGGTCAGCCTCGCGGGCGATCTCGCAGCGATTGCGACCGCTTTGTTCGACGGCTGTCTGCAAGAGCTGGGCGAGGTCCCTGCGGGTCTGCAGCTCGCCCAGTACACTCAGGTTGACCATGACTGTTTCTCCTCTGGTTGGCGTGGCCGACTCACCGGCTACGCGAAGAGGAAGCGTGTAGGAAAATGAAAAGAACAAAATAAGAATATCACGGAAACCGCGAATCAACGCGGGAAGCCGATTCGCGCACAAGCCGGCTCAGCCTGTGCAAAAACCGGACGGCCAGGCGCACTTGCCGGCCATCTGCATGCGCCAGAAGCTCCTCGCGGCGCGAACGACGGCCTTCCCAACTTTCCAGGTCGTTTTTTGCTTGGTTGCAACCAGCGGATTTGACGTCCCGATTTCCTACAGCCTCCTGTTCACTATACGTTCCAGTCCGATTCGAAGCAACAGGTAGAGAGGACCCATGATCGGACGGGGAATGATCGCGGTGCTTTTCGCGGCCATATCGGCGACGCAGGCCTCAGCGCAGCCGGATACGGCAACGTTCACTGTGTTCGAGCACCGGCCCGCAGCTGGACCGGCTGACGCGAGGCCGGCATTCTCGCCGCCGAGGAGCCAGAAGTTTGCAGGTCCCCGCGAGAGAGCTGAAGCCATGACATTTCGGGAAACGATCTACGCGCAGAAGGTGCGGGAGGCCGAACTGCGCCACCGTCTTCCGCCAGGTTTGCTGCGCGCCTTGATCTGGACCGAATCGCGGTTCAATCCGATGGCCATCAGCCCGGCCGGCGCAGCAGGGCTTGCCCAGCTGATGCCGGGGACTGCACTCTATCTCGGCGTTGCAAACCGTCATGACCCGGCCTCCAGTATTGAAGGCGGGGCCCGCTATCTGCGAGAGCTGCTCGACATGTTCGGCCAGATCGACCTCGCGCTGGCCGCCTACAATGCGGGGCCCGGCGCGGTCCTACGCATCGGCGGAATCCCCCGAAACGGCGAGACGCCTGGTTATGTCCGCCGTGTTCTGGAAAGGTGGCAAACGCTATCTTTGCGCAGCTGACGCAGTAGCCTGAGGAGCTCGAGGATCGGTCGCTAGCGCCTGAAGGAAAGGCCGAGTTTGATGGGTTTGAACGATGATCGCGGCCATGCACAGGACGACAATGTCATTCGCGTCGATTTCCGTGATCAACCGAGAAAGCGGCCCGGGAGAGGGCGATGGAAAGATTGGAAGCTGGGATTGGCTGCGTTTTCGATCGTCTTTACCGGAGGCATGCTGGCGCTGGTTTGGCCGATAGCAGACCTGTCGCCCATCGCCCCCGCGGGACTGGCTCCAAAGCTTTCGCTGGTGGCGGGTGCTTCCTCGCCGCACTTTGCGCTGTGCGGGGTCACCCGCCGCACGTGCGTCGTGGATGGCGATACGTTCTGGCTTGAAGGCGAAAAGATCAGGATAGCGGACATCGACACGCCGGAGATCAGCGAACCGAAGTGTGACAGCGAGCATGAGCTCGGCATGAAGGCGACCTATCGCTTGCGTGACCTTTTGAATGCAGGACCATTCGAGCTGCGGACGATCAGTAACCAGGACGTCGACCGATATGGACGCGCGCTCCGGGTGGTCGTGCGAAACGGCCGGTCGCTGGGTGATCAGCTGGTTCGCGAAGGACTTGCCCGCACCTGGACCGGCAGGCGCGAACCATGGTGTTGACCCGGGATCAGGAACTCCAGGGTATCGCGCTTTGGGTCGAAAAGAACCACGGCGATCAAGGCGAGGCCTACGTTGCGGGTCAGATCGAGCGCCTTGTCTCGGCCGGCGATTCGCATGGGGAGGCGATGTGGCGAGATATCGATAACCGGTTCAGGCAGCTAAAGGCGCGCGGGTCGGCGGCAAGCTGACAGCCGCAGTGCGGGACCGGCTCAACAGGAGGTTCGCCTCCGGGCGGTGCAGAGTTCGCTGGACACTGACGGTCCCAAACTCTGGTTGCACGGGCGCTTTTCAGAGCTCTTGAGACAGGCTGCGTCCAGGGCATCCTCACAGCTTGGCCATGGCATCGGCGAGCAACCGATGGCTGGCGCAGCACCCGTTGCTGGAGCTCGCCGCTCACATGAGCTTCGCACAACGTGGTCCCGCTACCACGCTGGTCGCCGCCATTCGGCGTTCGCACTTCGTGGAGGTATCTTTCCCGGCGCCAACCCAATGCCATTCCAGGGGTATCGTCTCGTTGGCAGACGGCGGGAGATCACAGATGTCCGAAGACCAGACAGTCTCACTCAAGCGGTGCGCGATCTACACGCGCAAGAGCACGAACCATCTGCTCGAGCGTGACATCAACTCGCTCACGACGCAGCGCGAGATCTGCGGTGCCTATATCACCAGTCAGCGGTATCGCGGCTGGACCGAGTTGCCCGATCGCTATGATGATGGGGGGCATTCCGGCAGCGGTCTCGAGCGTCCTGCCCTCGCCAGGCTCATGCAGGATATCGAAGCCGGTCACGTCGATGCCGTCGTGGTCTACAAGATCGACCGCCTCACTCGAAGTCTGCTCGATTTTGTGCGGCTGATCGACATGTTCGATCGGCGCGGTATTTCGCTGGTGTCGGTCTCCCAGGCGTTCGACACATCGGACAGCATGGGACGGATGATCCTCAATGTCCTGCTTACCTTCTCGCAGTATGAGCGTGAACTCATTGCCGAGCGCGTTCGCGACAGCATCCGCACGCGCAAACGCCACGGCAAGGTGCATGGCGGACTGCCGCCGTTTGGGTACGTGGCGACTGATGACGGGCTCCGCATTGATGCAGCCGAGGCCGAAATTGTGCGCTTCATCTTCGGCGAATTCCTGCGGACCAGGCGTTATACTGCGGTCATGACGGCGGTGCGCGAAGCAGGCCTTTGCAGTTCGGTCAAATACTCGAGGCTCGGGGTTCCGCGCGGCGGGACTGCCCTGAGCCCGTCCACGGTCTATCAGATTCTGCGCAGCCCGATTTATGTTGGTGAGATCCAGGGTCATGACCGAACCTACCCCGGCCGGCATGAGCCGCTTATCTCACGTGAAATCTGGGTCGAGGCGCAGGCAATAAGCACCGCTCGGACACGGCAAACGCCCCACGCCAAACAGACCAACCACTTTCTTGCTGGTCTGCTGTGGGACGACCTGGGACGGCATATGCTGCTGGAAGTCGACTGGCACCGCGGCAAGCCTTATTTCACGTATGCCTCGAGCAATGCGATGTGGTCGCAGAAGGAATACAAGCGGGCCTATCGCAGCAAGGCGGACCATCTCGAAAAGCTCGTCATCTCCGCAATTGCAAATTTCCTGAGCGATAGGAGGAGCCTGCGGTCGGCGCTCAAGCGGCTTGCGATCTTCGGTGCCGATCTCGAACATCTCGCACAGCGCGGTGCAAGCGCGACGGCAACACTGGAGGCAACGCCCCCGGAGCGGATGCAGGACCTGCTTGGCGCGCTTCTGCACCGGATCGAAGTCGGCGAAGAACATGTTTCGCTCGACTTCCGTCTTATTGAGCTGCGCCGCTTCCTCCTTTGGGACGGCGCAACAGCGTTTCGCGGTCGGCCCTCCGAGTGGCCCTGCAGCGATGCCCGGCATACGATCGAGATTCCGGTCTGCGCGATATCGGCAGAACGATGGCCGGTGGTCCATATCGAACCGCGCAAAGCTGGTCATCGCGGCAAGCCTGATCCTGCTTTGCTCAAACTGCTGAGGCTGGCGCGCGAGGCGCAGCGATTGGTCGAAGAGAATCGCGAACGTTCGCCAGCGAGCCTGGCAGGTGAACTGCGGTGCAAGCCCGGTCACTTTTCCCGGCTGATCCGGCTCAACTATCTGGCGCCTGACATCGTGACGGCCATCCTTGATGGCGATCAACCAGCCACCCTCACGCGGGATGTCTTGCTCAAGGCCAATCTCCCGATGGACTGGTCGCATCAGCGCAGGCTGTTCGGCTTCACTGCTCCGACGCGCAGCATTCCAGTGCGGAACCTGTTCGGACGCGGAATGTGGCCGCCGGAGGGCATTGGCCAAAGCTGATGCCCGTTCTATTCGAACAAGGCGGCCTCATCGAATAGAGTTGGCTGCTGTAGCAGTTCCGGACCGGCTCCGACCGCCCACTTGGTGCGCATGGGTCAAGCAAAGCCTGCTGGCTTCTGATTTCCCGCGGCCAAGCCCTCGATGACTTGGCCGCATTTTTCCTGACTGCGTCAATACTACCTCTGATGCGGGTGCCGATTAAGCTGGGCGCCGGCTCACCGGGTTTCGGCGTGGACGTCCCGAAAGCACCTCACCTGTTTAGAGCGCGCCGGAGCAGCGGTGTTGGATCCGAGTCCGGATTGATCCAGTTCGCACGCCCGGGGTGCGTGACCGTAACCACGGCTCGGCCGCAATCACCGATGTGCGTTTCACTGGTCCAACCGCGGGCATTGGTTTCCGAATATCGATCCAGAATCCTGGTGATACCGAGCCGCTCTCTCACCCAATTTCCGGCCGTACCACCAAGGCAAAGGATCGTATCGATACCGAGCGCCTCGATGACCGCCTGATGGACAGGCCAACAGTCTCGTAGCAGGGAGGACTTCTCGGCAGCGAGGTCTGTTTCCCCTCGAGAGCGCACAAACACCAGGTTGCTCGCCGGCGTTGAACGCAAGTCCAGGCCGAGTTGGCTAAACATGTGGCGCATCCGCGGCTGCATCCCGTGGGTGCCTGGAACTTTCCCCTCCCAGGATTCATCAACGTAGCGCGAATAGTGCTCCGGCCGAGCAGACCAAACCTCAAGGTCGGCACGTACTGTGTTCTGCGCCTGCTGTACCGGCGATCCTCCAGGATTGAGGCCAAGGATGTAAAGCCGGGAAGGATGGGTGAACGCTCCTGTCCCCGAGTAGAAGACTGATCCGGACCGCTGCTGGATTGCGGCGGGCAGCGCCCATGCGGCCGAACGGATTGCTTCGAAAGCCTTTGTCATGGTCATGCCCCTTCCGTCTGTGTCGCCTGCTGCTCCGATTGGCTCGCCCACTCGGCCAGGACCGCATTCCGGCGCGGAAGGCGGATCGCCTCGCCTTGTTCGCGAAACTTTTGCAGCGTTGATTCAATGTCCTGGACGCTCTGGATCAGCAGCCGATCAATCCTGTCGCCTGACCGCTCGGCAATGTCTGCGTAGAGCAAGTTACCCTCTATGAACGCGGCAGCAGTGTGAGCCGGAGCAGATACTGGATAATCGTCCTGATCATCGGATGGGCTCGGCGCCCACACCATGGGATTGAGGTCTGTCCAGATCCACGGACGGACAAGCGTCGAGCGCAGAAGACGATTGAAGCCATCTGATCCTCGAAAATGGATGCGAATTCCGGCCGGGTGCCAGTCGGGGGGACTGGCGTATCCGTCCGAGAGCCCCGTCGCGCTTTCGCTGACCAACGCAGGCTTTCCAACTGGCGATTGGACACTTGATGATCCGAGAATGTCGCCATTGGCCGCCACGATGGTTACCGCCGCGCGATCCCATTCGAGCAGCGCAAGTTCGGGCTGCAAGTTTGCCTCGTTAATGGCGACAGAAAGGCCGATCAGGCGCGCTTCGTGCAGTTCCAGCTTGCCGCTGGCCGGCAGCGACGACTTGAAATCCGCAAGAAACTCGAAGTCTTCGCCATCAAGGTCCGGCAGAAGCAGATCAACCGATGCTACCTCAACGGCATTCACACCAAAGACCTTCGGAACGAAATCGAAGGCAGATTCGTCATAGATCATGCCGTCTATGAGTCCAGCCTCGGTCCATGGCCATTCGGAAACCTGGACAGTCCCGTCGCGCAAATACAGGCCCGACCGGCTCACATATTCGTTGATCCTCACCAGATCACCCGCACCCAGAACATGGTCTTTAAGGGCATCAAGCAAGAGGAACACCTCGGAGTAGTCGCCGGGCGCGCCAGCTGCACCGCTCCCCGAGACGTCGAAGGCGCGCTCAAGGGCATTCGCAAGTAGCGAATACTCGTTTCGGCCCATCTCCCGTGCAAAGCCCTGCAGGACCCGGAGCCAGGCATCCGGGGTGCTGTAGAGTGGTTTCGGCGGGACACCTTGGCGCGCACTGAAGCGTGACTTCATCGGGGCCAGGTCAGGACCGTAGGCCGCTGAGAGCTTTCCAGACCGCTGGCCGAACGTTCGCTTCACCTCGATCTCGAGTTCTTCGACAAAGACAGAGAGCCTGGTGAAGACATCTGGCTGGCGCCGTCCACCTTGCTTGAACCGCGCGACAAGCCGCTCAAGGTGATGGCCCATCATCATCCTGGCGGAATGTTGAAGATCAGGGCGAATTGGAACCACGTTGCTCGCCTCCATCGCTAAGCCCTCCAGAACTTGCGGCGGTCGGGGCGCAGGTACGACTTTGCCTTGCCGCCGTGGATGTGGGTGCAAGTGACCAATGTTCCGTCCTCGGCGAGAACGACCGCCAGTTTGCGCAGGCGGGCCGCCATCGCTGTGTCGATGCCCTGCTCTGCTGCGCATGCCAGCGACCGGCGGGAAACCCGCAAGACGGTCAGACCGCGGGCCACTGGTTTGGCGACGTCCGCGAGGTCGAAAAGAGCATCAAGGCTTGTCTGGCGAATTCCTCGCTGATTGGCGCGGACTTGAGCATGTCGAGAGAGGTGCATGGCCGCTTGCTCCGGTTGGTTGATGCTCGACGTTTAGGCTCCATCTGCTGGTCAAATTAGCACATTTTGCAGTTTTATCTGTAATATTAAGTGTAATCTTCTTTGCACCCTTATTGACATACCAACCGTTCCCTCCAGACGAGGACGCTTCCAGATCCAATGGGATTGCCGCATGCTTTTCAGCCTGAAACGTTGGTGAAGGTCATGGCCGTCTCGGGCATGCCTCGGCGACCTCGATCGGATCACGAAACGCGGCACTGCTGGGCAAAGAGACCAAGGACGGCCTCCCTTTCAGATTATAGCAATGCATCGTAGGCAGTGAGGGCGATGCAGAGCGCCGGGCCCGATCAGTCTTGTCCTTCCCTCTTGCACGGTGTTTCTGAGGCAGTGTGCTCGGCCCTTGGCATTGCCAATCTTCGCCATAAGTCAGCATTGCTCGAGCTGCAGGTTCCCGATGACCTCGATCTTGCCGAAGTTATCCATAAGGCCGTGGTCGCCAATTAGGTCTGGGGCGACGCGGCAGCGAACCGGGATCGCTCACAGTAGAACTGGCGCTGGGCGCTGCAACCACAGATCGGGAGCGGAAATCGCAGCCCCGAGGTCGTGCTGGAACGCGCGGTCGCCGCGGCCGGCGCGGCTGCGAACCGAAACGACTGGGCCAACCAGATTCCCGTTGCTTCAGGTCTCATCCTGAAAGCTCGGCGGCGCTTGCAGTGAATGCCTTCGGCTCCCCCGAACTTTTTCCAGCCCTTCCCGGGACCGAATATGCAGGCGCCGCTGAGCAGATCGAGGTTGAGTACTGCGCCCGGTTCCCTTGGCCCGGCGGCCGCCATCTTTGGCTGATGCAGCCGTCTTCACCGAAACACACCTCATCGGAGTCGAGTCCAAGCGGCACGAGCCATTTCGCGATACCAAAGTTGCCTCCTTCGCTTCGGCTTACGCACGGCCAGTTCGGGGCGAGAACATGGAACGGGTTCGCCAGATGCAGATCGCACTCCAGTCAGGGGCTGTGACCTTCCGGCATCTCGACGCGGCGCAGCTCGTGAAGCACGCTTATGGCCTCGTCACCGAAGCGCGGCGTTTGGGCAAACTTCCGGTGCTGTTCTACATCTATGCGGAGCCGGGTAGCCGCGCCGGAGTGCCCATACCACACGCGCAGATCCACTCTTCATCGCGACGAGATTATGGCCTTCGCCAGAGCTGTCGCTGGTGATGAGGTGGAGTTCGCCAGTTCTAGATATCAGACTTGGCTCTCAGGATGGAAGGACGTGGACGTAGCTAAATATGCCGAAAAGCTGCGAAATACGTTTGACGTTTAGCATGCGAACCAGATCCAAGGCCGGGCATGGCAAAGCAGCGCTGCTGTGGACTTTCCTGAATGGCCTCGTTCAAAAAAGCCGATTGGGAGAACGAACATCCCTCCAGCGAACCGGTATCTCCCCTTTTCGTCCCATCTCGTCATTTAAGTAGCTCTGTGCTTTTCCTAAGACCTACCGTTCGCCGACCGCCGGTACCAGGCAGCCTAAAGGGCCGGGTCTGGGACGAAGGTGCCATTTAGGTTCAGCCCGCCAAATGTCGGCTTCAGCCGAAAGCAGCCTTCGTGCAGGCTATGTCGGTCGGGATCACCATGCCTGCTGTCAATAAAAATGAAACTGGATTCATTTTCATTGACAGCAGGCATCCGATCGAATTAGTCCA
>OFDC01000947.1_pt1 | contig 17445 bp, 16 predicted proteins | sample 1520941 | NCBI WGS metagenome assembly OFDC01 (sample SAMEA94258168, study PRJEB24077) | hot springs metagenome | biome: Aquatic biome; feature: Water | place: India | collected 2012-12-06 | depth 5 m | reverse complement strand
AGTTCTCGCTCATGGCCCGCGCGCTGGCCGAGGCCCATTGGCCGGGGCCGCTGACGCTGGTCTTGCCGCGCCGGGCGGATGCGGCGCTGGCCCCTGCGGTGACTGCGGGCCTGCCCACCGTGGCGCTGCGCGCGCCGGCGCATTCTGCGATGCGCGCCTTGCTCGAGCGGCTCGCCTTTCCGCTCGCCGCCCCTTCGGCCAACCGTTCGGGCTTCATCAGCCCGACCACGCCAGCCCACGTACTCGCCTCGCTCGAAGGGCGGATCGACATGGTGCTCGACGGCGGGGCGACCACCGCGGGGGTGGAATCGACCATCGTTGCGGTGCGCGATGACGGGAGCGTTGAGGAATTGCGCCCCGGGCCGCTCCAGTTCCGCGCGCGGGGAGTTGGGATCGAAACGAGCATCGAAGCCCCGGGCCAGCTCGCCAGCCACTATGCCCCCGGCAAGCCTGTGCGATTGAACGCCGTAAAGGCCGAGCACGACGAATTCCTCATCGGGTTCGGCGCGGTGACGGGTGACTGCACGCTGTCGGCCAGCGGTGACGTCATTGAGGCTGCGTCGCGGCTCTATGGCTGTCTGCACGAGGCTGCCCGAGCCCGGCATCCGCGCATCGCGGTGGCCCCGGTGCCGGAGGAAGGCGTAGGCCGCGCGATCAATGATCGACTGCGGCGGGCAGCGGCTTAGTCTTCCTCCGGCTCGACTGGAACGCCGGGCATGATGGCTTTCATCTCTGCCTTAATTGTCTGCGCTTTCTCGCAAGCCTCATCATCGCCATCACCGCAGCGTTCCATCGCCTTGTCGTAATCGCGTTCGAGCTTGCCGAGCTGTTCCTCGCGCTTGCGGATCTCGCGGCCGCGTTTCTCGTCGGCTTCGGACTGGCTAGTGGTGGCCATATCTACCCCCTTGCTCACCGCCCGCACCGGCAGGGTCACGACCCCCACCGCAGCTTTGGCAAGGCAACCCTGCAGCGCGAAAGCGGCGAGGATCAGCGGGATGATTCGAGACGCGTGCATAGGCGAGGTGTCGCGTGCTCCTCGCCCGAAAGCAAATGCTATTGCGCGGGTTTGGGCGCGTTCGGAGCCACCGGGGCTACTGGAGCAACTGGGGCTGCCGGGGCCGCCGGAATGGCTGGTGCGGCGGGCGCGTTGGTCACCGCCGACGCGCAGTTCAGCGTGCCGGAACCGAAGGTGTTGGCGGTGCAGGTGGCGTTGCCCGTCACCTTGATGTCGCCCGCCCCGGCGATATTGGCCTCGACCTTGCCATCCGAGGCGAATTCGACATCACCCGCGCCGCCGATTGAGACTTCGGCGCTGTCGGCCTTGAGCCCAGCCAGTTCAACATCGCCGCTGCCGCCGATGTTGATTTCCAGCCGTTTGGCCGTGCCTGCACCGCGCACCGTGCCGCTGCCGCCGATATTCACGCCGAGCTTGTCCGCAGCAACGCTGGCGAAGGTGATGGTGCCCGAGCCACCAATCGATACATCTGCGGTCGGGGCGAGCGATTGTGCCTGGACGGTGCCGCTGCCTGCAATCACCACTTCCTTGGGCGGCGGCATGGTGATGCGGATGGTGGCGTTGCTCTTGCCGTTCCAGCCCTCTTCGCGGGTGATGCCGATCACTTCGGCATCGCGGACAAAGCGCAGGCTTTCTGTGTCGGTGCCTTCGACCTTGATCGCAAAGGTGTTGCCTTCGGTTAGTATCACGGTGTCCCCCGAGGAGAGCACCACCTCGCTCGGCGGGGCGCCGGCAATCTCGATCTCGGAGAGCGGGACACCCTTCTGGCCGTTGATCTCGATGTCGCCATCGCAGCCAGCAAGGGCGGTAGCGGCGGAGAGCGTGGCGAGAATCGGAAGGCTGCGGCGGTTCATGAAGGGTCTCCCAGCGATTGGCGTGTTATCGATATAATACACCGTAGCCGCGCGCACAAGCCGTAACCGCACCAACAAAAAGGGCCGCCCCGGCGGGGGCAGCCCTTGATGTCCGCATCAAACAGCGAGGAGGCTTATGCTTCTTCGGCGTTATCGTAATATTGCGGTGCGTGTTCGCGCAGCACCTGGAGAATCTTGCCGAGCGCGGTCGGCTCGTCGGTCTCTTCCATCGCCGCGAGTTCGCGGGCCAGACGCGAGGAGGCAGCTTCGAAGATCTGCCGTTCCGAATAGGACTGTTCAGGCTGGTCTTCGGGGCGGAACAGATCGCGGGTCACTTCGGCAATCGAGACGAGGTCGCCCGAGTTGATCTTCGCTTCGTATTCCTGCGCGCGCCGCGACCACATGGTGCGCTTGACCTTGGGCTTGCCCTTTAGGGTTTCCATGGCCTGCTTCAGCGTCTTGTCGGAAGAGAGCTTACGCATCCCGATCGCTTCAACCTTGCCCACCGGCACGCGGAGCGTCATGCGCTCTTTCTCGAAGCGGAGCACGTAAAGTTCGAGCTGCATTCCGGCGATTTCCTCGCTCTGCAGCTCGATCACCCGGCCCACCCCGTGCTTGGGGTAAACAACATAATCGCCAACGGTGAATGCGTTTGCGGTGCTTGCCATGCAAGTTCCTTTCTGTGGGCCGATCCAGCAACGGGAGAGAGACAATCATCCCGGCGGCGCGACCCACCCCTGCAAGAGGGAAAGCACCGGGAATGAACTGACCTTGGGGGAGCTGCTGGTGTTGTGGCCTTCCTGGTTTCAACGCCTGCGCGAATCCTGCCGAAGCGAGATCATGCGCGGTTGACGATCCTTATAACACGCTTGCAACAAAATTGCGAGTCGCCGATTGCAACCGTTACAAGTCTTTGCAGATACGAAGATTGGCAGGGAAATCAGTCCCCGTCGCCCGGGGCGTCGCTGAAATACTTCTCGAACTTGCCCTTTTCGCCCTTATGGGCGTCAGCATCTTCGGGCGGGGCCTTCTGGCTGGTGATGTTGGGCCAGATAGCGGAATACTGAGTGTTAAGCTCAAGCCACTTCTCAAGGCCGTCTTCGGTGTCGGGCAAAATCGCCTCGGCCGGACATTCGGGTTCGCACACGCCGCAATCGATGCATTCGCTGGGATTGATCACCAGCATGTTCTCGCCTTCATAGAAGCAATCAACCGGGCACACTTCCACACAATCGGTGTACTTGCACTTGATGCAATCTTCAGTGACGACGTAAGTCATTGCGGCTCTTTCAGAAGCGGTCTTCGGGATGGTCGGGCGCATAGCCCGCGTTGAGAGGTGATGCTGCTATGGTGATTTGCCCCTTAGGGTCAAGTCCCGAGCCGTCAACCTCTCGATAATGCGAACGCGCCTCTGCCGGGGGGCCGCGCCGGTTGGGAAGGGTGAGCAGTTCGACCACCCGAATGCTGTCCCCGATGGCCAAAGTCAGCACATCGCCGATTCGGGCTTGCTCGGAGGGCCGCAGCACGTGTTGGCGGTTGCGGCGCAGGGCGTGCGCGCTGATCAAAGCCTGTGCGGCGGAGCGGGTGCGGGCGAATCGCAGATAGACCAGCAGCCGGTCGATTCGCATCGCGCCCGCACCGCTCATCCCTTGAGCAGGTCCGCCAGCTTGTCGAAAGCCCCCCCTGCGCGGGCCGGGCCGGTGTCTGCCACGGGTCTGGCAGGGGTTTGGGGCGGTCTGGCAGGGCGTTGAGCGGCGCGATCAGGCTTGCGCCCACCCTTGCTGTCTTTGCCGTCCGGCTTGCGTGCGGGCTTGGCCTTGTCGCGGGGTGGGCGCGCATCCTGACGCTGAGGGCGCCTGGTGTCAGCCTCTCCAGCCCGGCGCGGGCGCCAGTGCCAGCGGTCGGGTGCAGGGGGACCGAAGGCCCCTTCCGCCAGCGGGCGGGCGCGATCACAGCGGAAGCCGGCGCTGCCAAGCAAACGGCGGGCATTGCCGTCCTCCAGCCCGATCGACACCGCCAGCGCCAGATCGAGCCGGAACGCGAGGTTCCGTTCCTTCGGCTTCGCTTCGGTGACTGTCGCGCGCGCATCAAAGGCGGCGCGCAGGATTTTTTCCGCGAGATCCACCCGGATCGCCTGCGTTCCGGCATAGCGATAGCCCGCGGGGAGCCGACCCTTGGCCCAGCTGCCTTCTGCCAGCACCGACAACATGCCTTCGTTGAGCGGGCGCGGGTCGAGCCCCAAGGCGTGCAGCAAGCGCCGCGGGGCGGGCTTCAACAGCGGAGCGGCAAAGATGTCGAGCGCGCCGAAGGTGATGCCGATCTTGCGGAGATAGGGGCGCATCTCCTTGGGCAGATGCTCCAGCCCCGCCTCCTCGCGGCTGATAACCCCGCGCGCTTCGATCAGGGTGATGACCAGCGCCCGCGCCTGCGAGCCGGCCTCGGGGTCGCGCGCGGCTTCGGCGAGCTTGCGCAAGGGGGCGAGGGGTTCGAGCTGCGCCTCAAGCCACGCCGCCAGCCCCGCCTCCAGCTTCGCCTTGGCGGTATCAGGCAGCAGCGCCAGATCACGGGTCAGCACCAGCCGGGGGGTGCCGAAATTACCCGCGCCCGCATGGCCGGGAAAGGCGATCTCGGCCAAGGCGCGACCCTGCCAACGGATCGTGCCGCCGGAAATCTGCAATTCGCCAAGGCCCTGGGTCAGCAGCCACTCGGCCCGCCCCGCCAGCAGCGCGGGCAGCGCCTTTTCCCCTGCCGCCAGCAGCATCCGCCGGTCCGCCACGCCCGCCGCAGGATCGACATGGAAGCGGAAGCCTTCGAGGCGGCCGATGGTCTCGCCTTCCACGGTCAGGTGGCCATTGGGTTCGAGGGTAACGGGCAGCGCGCTCGCGTCCTGCCCCAGCGATTTCATCAAGAGTGTCGTCCTTCGGTTCACGAAACGCTCGGTCAGCCGCGCGTGCAGCGCATCCGAGAGCTTCGCCTCGACCGCGCGTGCCCGCGCCGCCATTTCGTCGCGCGCCAGCACCCAATCGGGCCGCTGGCAGATGTAAGCCCAGCTGCGAATCGCCGCGATCCGCCCCTGCAGCGTGTCGATGTCGCCTTGCATCCGGTCAAGCTCGGCGATGCGCGCGGCGACGAAATCAGCGCCGAGATAGCCGTCTTGGAGATCGTCCCACAGCCGCGCCACAAAGCGCGCGTGCTGTTCCACGCCCAGGCTGCGGAAGTCGGGGAGCGAGCAGGCCTCCCAGAACCGCCGCACTGCGCCGGCCCCGCGCACCGTGCTGGCGATGCTGTCATCGGCGAGACGGCGCAGCACCGCCATGTCGATCGCTTCGGGTGCGGCGCGCAGCACGGCTTGGTCAGGCCGCGCTTCGAGATCGGCGATTAATGCGCCGAGCGAGTCATAGCGCGGTTCAGCCTCCCGCCAGAACAGGTGGGTGAGGGGCGCAAACTTGTGCTCCTCGATCGCGTAAACTTCCTCATCGGTAAAGGCGAGCGGCTCGCCCTGCTGGCTGCTCGCGCTCATGCCCGACAGCGTGCCGAATGTGCCATCGCGCTGGTGCCGCCCGGCGCGTCCCGCGATCTGCGCCATTTCGGATGGGGTGAGCCGCCGTTTGCGCCGCCCGTCGAACTTGCTCAGCGAGGCGAAGGCGACGTGATCGAGATCGAGGTTTAACCCCATGCCGATGGCGTCAGTGGCGACGATGTAATCGACCTCGCCTGATTGGAACATGGCCACCTGCTTGTTGCGGGTCTCGGGCGAAAGCGCGCCCATGACGACGGCAGCCCCGCCCCTGAACCGCCGTAAAGCCTCAGCCATGGCGTAAACCTGTTCGATGCTGAACGCGACCACGGCCGAGCGTTTGGGCAGGCGTGACAGCTTGCACACCCCGGCATGGCTGAGCGTGGAAAACCTAGGGCGGCTGGTGATTTCCGCCTTGGGGATCAGCGCCTTGACCATGGGTTCGAGGGTCGCCGAGCCGAGGATCATCGTCTCCTCCCGCCCGCGCGCATGAAGCAACCGGTCGGTGAAGATGTGCCCGCGTTCGGGATCAGCGCCGAGCTGCGCTTCATCCAGCGCCACGAAAGCCACCTCGCCATGGGTGCGCGGCATCGCTTCGGCGGTGCAGAGGAAATAGCGCGCGTCGGGCGGTTCGATCCGTTCCTCGCCCGTGATGAGGGCGACCTGCTTGTCACCCTTGATCGCACGCACTCGGTCATAGACTTCGCGCGCCAGCAGCCGCAGCGGGAAGCCCATCATGCCGGAGGAATGGCCGCACATGCGCTCGATCGCGAGGTGGGTCTTCCCGGTATTGGTGGGTCCGAGCACCGCGCGCACATGATGGTCGCGGGTGGCTGCGTCGCGCTGGGCGGGGGGACGGGCGTGGGGGGGCGCGCTCACAATAGGCTGCTTGTGTCAGGCCATCGCCACAGGGGCAAGGGTCGCCGCGACCGCGATACCGCGCTACGCACAACACCTTGCCGCACCCACGGCGCGGCTGGTCGCTGGTTAACGTCGGATTTACTTTGTTCTGGCAAAAATTTGCGACAAGGGTCACTTGGCCCGCCCCATGAGGGCGCCGCTACCGGGGCAATAATGTTGAACCATGCGCATAATCTGGACGAGCCGATCGGGCCGGAAGAAAGCGTAGCTGCTGGCGCATCAAGAGCGCTTGTAAGGGTTCCGGCAGCGCCTGCGGTGATTGACCCCGAAACCGCGCGCAACATCCTGCCCTATCTGCGCAACGCCCGCGAGCTGGCTGCGCCAACCAAGACCCAACTGGCCAAGCGCGAAGTGGCGGCCCGATTCAATGGTCTGGGTGCGCGCTATGATGCTTGGCGGCTCTCGGCAGAACGCTGGTTCGAGCGGCTCGATCTGGCCCCCGATCTGGCCGAAGAAATCGGCAGCCGCCGCTGGTTCCGCGGGCTTGGCACGATGCTTGGGCTCGGCGCAGTGGCGCTGGCGTTCTGGCCCGATCTGACCCCGCTCGAAGCGCGCGCCGCGATGCCGCAGGGCGAGGAGGTCCAGAGCGAGTTGCGCAGCGAGATGATTCTGCCGCTGGCGCTGGGCGCCGATAGCGGACGCCGGATGGGGCCGACGCAGGCGGTGATTCCGCTCAAGAGCGCGCCCGAACGGCCGCAGATCGCCATGGTGGTAACGCTGGCGCCGGGGGACAGCTTTGCCTCGATGCTGCGCCGCGCCGGGGTTTCGGCAGCGGATATTGATCGTGCGGCAGCGCTGGTGGGGCAAGCCCTGCCGCTTTCGGACATTGCTTCGGGTACGCAGATGGACGTGCTGCTCGGCCGCCGCCCTGCGCCTGGCCAGCCCCGCCCGCTCGACAGTCTCGCCTTCCGGGCGCGTTTCGATCTCGAACTTGAGCTGACCCGGCCTGGCGTGGGCCAGACGGCAGAAGATGGCACCCCAGTGATCCCCTCGGGCCCGCTCGCGCTCAAGCGCAACATCATCCGGGTTGATGATACCCCGCTGCGGGTGCGCGGCGTGGTGGGCAGCAGCCTGTTCCGTTCGATGCGGCAAGCCGGTGTGCCGGCCAGCGCGGCGCAGGAATATATCAAGGCGCTCGATGCGCAGATCGACATGGACCGTGAGGTCCGCTCGACCGACGAATTCGACATCATAATCGGCTATCGCCGCGCCGCCACGGGCGAGCGGCAGGCGGGGCAATTGCTCTATGCCGGGGTCGACCGCGCGGGCAAGCCGCGCACGCAGCTGATGCGCTGGGGCAATGACGGGCGGTTCTTCGAAGCCTCCGGCGTGGGCGAACAGCGCCGCGGGCTGCTGGCGCCGGTGCCGGGCGCGATCACTTCGGGCTTCGGGCTGCGGCGTCACCCGATCCTCGGCTATCGCCGGATGCACGAAGGGATGGACTTCAAGGCCAGCTACGGCACGCCGATCGTCGCGGTCAGCGATGGCAGGGTGCGTTCGGCGGGCCGCGCAGGTGGCTGCGGCATCGCGGTGCGGCTGGAGCATGGCGGGGGCCTTTCAACCCGTTATTGCCATATGAGCCGCATGGCGGTCGCCCCCGGCATGAATGTGCGGCGCGGGCAGGTGATCGGCTATGTCGGTTCGACCGGCCTCTCCACGGGTCCGCACTTGCACTACGAAATGTATCGCGGCGGGCGGGTGATCAATCCGGCGAGCGTGCAATTCGTCACCCGCGCCGAGCTTTCGGGTACAGAACTTATCGATTTCCGCCGCCAGCTGATCCGATTGAAGGAGATCGAAGTGGGTGCTGCGCTCAAGGATCTCGAACCGCTCCCGACCGAAGTGAAGGAGCCGGTGCGCGAGATCGAAAAGATCGATATGGCGATCCGCAGCAAGCCCGCCACCGCGCTGTAACGAGCGCTTGTCGTCCGGCGGGAATTGCGCGTAAGTCTCGCGCCATGACCGGACATTATCCCAACACCCGCCTGCGCCGCACCCGTGCCACCGCATGGAGCCGCGCGCTCCACCGCGAGACGGTGCTCACCCCCGCCGACCTGATCTGGCCGCTGTTTGTGACCTCGGGCAGCGGCGTGGAGGAGCCGATTGCGACTCTCCCCGGCGTCTCGCGCTGGTCGGTCGATGGCATCGTCGCGCGGGCGAAAGAAGCGGTGGATCTGGGCATTCCGGTCATCGCGCTGTTCCCCAACACCCCGCGCGAACTGCGGACTGATGACGGGGCCGAGGCGCACAACCCCGACAACCTGATGTGCCAGGCGATCCGCGCGATCAAGGACGCCTGCGGGGAGAGCATCGGCGTGCTCACCGATGTCGCGCTCGATCCCTACACCAGCCACGGGCAGGATGGGTTGGTGAATGATGCGGGCTATGTCGTGAATGACGACACCGTGGCGGTGCTGGTCGATCAGGCCGTCAATCAGGCCAATGCGGGCGCCGACATCATTGCCCCCAGCGACATGATGGACGGCCGCATCCACGCGATCCGCCGTGCGCTCGAGATGAACGGGCACCCGAATGTGCAGATCATGTCTTACGCCGCCAAGTACGCTAGCGCCTTTTACGGCCCGTTCCGCGATGCGGTGGGGAGCGGCGGGCTCTTGAAGGGCGACAAGAAGGCCTATCAGATGGACCCCGCCAATGGCGAGGAAGCGCTGCGCGAAGTGGCGCTCGACATCGCCGAGGGGGCGGACAGCGTGATGGTGAAGCCCGGCCTCGCCTATCTCGACATCATCTACCGCGTGAAGCAGCGTTTCGAGGTGCCGGTGTTTGCCTATCAGGTCAGCGGCGAATACGCGATGATCGAAGCCGCACAGGCGGCGGGCATTGGCGACCGCGATGCGCTGGTGCTGGAAAAGCTGATCGCCTTCAAGCGCGCCGGGTGCAGCGGTATCCTGACTTACCACGCGGCCCACGTTGCGCGCTTGCTCAACAGCTGACGTCGTGGCGGAGTTCCGGCTTGAAACCGCGCGCCTCACCTTGCGCGACTGGCGCGAGGCGGATTGGGCAGAATTCTGGCGCGTCACCAACACGCCCGCGGTGATGCGCTGGCTCAGCGGGGTCGCCACGCCAGAAGGGCGCGCAGCGGCGCGGGCGCGGTTGGAGGGCTACCAGCGCGACCATGGGCACACCTTCTGGGCGGTGGAACGGCGTGAGGATGGCGCACTGCTCGGCTTTTGCGGCCTCAAACGCTCCAATCAGCCGGGCGGGCCGCAGGGCATGATGGAGGTCGGCTGGCGGCTGCGTGAAGATGCCTGGGGGCAGGGCTACGCCAAGGAAGCTGCCGCCGCCGCGCTTGATCTGGCGTTTGACCGCTTCGGCGCGGACGAAGTGATCGCGCTGACGGTGCGCGGCAACACGGCGAGTTGGGGCCTGATGCTGCGGCTCGGCATGGTCCCGCGCCCCGATCTCGATTTCGACAGCCCCGATTTCGATCCGGATGAGCCGCTGATCATCGTCCACGCCATCACCCGCGATGCCTGGCAGAGGATCGGCGGCGTCATGCCCGCATGACGCCAACTGTGCTGACGACCGAGTGGCTGGTGTTGCGCCAGATTGGTGAGGACGACCTCGACCCGCACATGGCGCTGCTCAACACACCGGCGGTGATGCGCTGGTTGGGCGGGGTGCAGCCGCGCGAAGTCATTGCCGCCAAGCATCAGGCCGCGCGCGACGGGTTCGCAGCCGAGGGCTTTGGCTTCATGATCATGGAGGAGCGCGCCACCGGCGCAATGGTCGGCCATTGCGGGCTACGCCGGATCATACATCCGCTTGCCCCCAATCCGGGCGACCACGAGATCGGCTGGCTGGTGCACGAAGACCGCTGGCGCCGAGGCTATGCCTTCGAGGCAATGCGCGCAGTGGTGGACTGGGGCTTTGCCGTGCATCGCGCACCGCACATCGTCGCCATGACTTGTCACGCGAACGAGGGAAGCTGGCGGCTGATGGAGAAGCTCGGTATGCGACGCCGTAACGACCTCGCGTTCCACAACCCGGCAGACCCGCCCGAGGAAAACCCGACCATCCAATACGCGATCACCCGCGCAGAATGGGAGTCCTTGCCATGACCACACGCCTCGGCGTCAACATCATCCCGATCCACGGCAAGACGCCGCGCATCCACGACACCGCCTTCATCGCTCCCGGCTGCACGATCATCGGCGATGTCGAGATCGGCGCGGGCTCCTCGATCTGGTACAATTGCGTGCTGCGCGCTGACGTCTTCTCGATCCGCATTGGCGAGCGGACCAATGTGCAGGACGGGAGCGTGCTCCACTGCGATCCGCCGCGCCCCGGCGATCCCGATGGCTGCCCGCTGGTGATCGGGGACGATGTGCTGATCGGGCACATGGCGATGGTCCACGGCTGCACCATCCATGATCGCGGGTTCGTGGGGCTGGGCGCGATCGTGATGAACAAGGCGGTAATCGGGTCTGACGCCATGCTGGCCGCCGGTGCGATGCTGACCGAGCGCAAGGTCATGGGGGAGCGTGAGCTGTGGGCAGGGCGCCCGGCGGTGCGGATGAAGGAATTGAACGACGCCGCGATCGCCGGGATGCGGGTGGGCGTGATGCACTACGCCGAGAACGCCAAGGCTCATACGGCGGCCGTGAAAGCCGCCTTGGGTTAGCCTGCGGGCTGCTTCATGTACTTCATCATGTAGGGCACGTAATCGATCTTGCCGACTGATACGCCTTCGGCACGCAGGATCGCATAGGTCGCCATGAGGTGGAAATAGAATTGCGGCGTGGCCCAGTCGCGGCAGTATTCGTGCGCCTGCATCACGAAGGCCATGCCGTTGGGGAGGGTGAATTCGACCGTGTCGCCGGCCGCGGGCCACGTCGCGGGATCGGTCTTCGCGACCATCTCGCGCGCGGCGGCGATGCGGGCGTGTGCATCAGCGAAGGAGGTGATGTCGGTTTCGTCGAGGCTCTCGATACCGAGGTTTCCAAGCCGGTCGAGAGCAACGATCACCTGCGTGACGGTGAAACGGATCTGGGTGTGGAGCGGGAACATGTCTTCGGCCAACCGCGCTTGCAGCAGTGCCCCACCCTTCTCGTGGCTTTCGGCTTTGGTGACGAGGTGATCGAGCGTGCCGAGCATGTTGGCGTGGGTGGCAAGCAGTGCGGTGGCATAGGACATGGCTTCTCTCCCGTGTGTGTGCGGGGGACGTAGGCTACGCCTAGTCCTTTATCAACGCCCGCAGGCTTTCCAGCCGGTCGGCTTCATGCGCGGGCTTGTCCCAGCGGATGCGGTGGATGCGGGGGAAGCGCATGGCGAGCCCGCTCTTGTGGCGTTTGGACGTATGGACGGAGTCGAAGGCCACTTCGAACACCAACTGCCGCGTCACCTCGCGCACCGGGCCGAATTTGTTGAGCGTGTTCTGCCGCACGAACTTGTCGAGCTGTTTCAGCTCGGCGTCGGTGAAACCCGTGTAGGCCTTGCCCACCGGCAGCAGCTCCGCCCCGGCATCGGGATCGCCGTCCCAGCAGCCGAAGGTGTAGTCCGAATAAAAGCTCGATCGCTTGCCGCTGCCGCGCTGGGCATACATCACCACGCAGTCGATCAGCAGCGGATCGCGCTTCCACTTGTACCACAGCGCCGCGCGGCGGCCGGCGACATAGGGGCTCTCGCGGTGCTTGAGCATCAGCCCCTCGATGGCCTCGTCGCGGGCGGTGTCGCGGATTGCGGCGAGTGCGGCGAAGTCCTCGGCCTCGACCAATTGCGAGAGGTCGAAATGGGTCGCGGGCAGGCGCGGCATCAGGCCTTCCAAAGTTGCGCGGCGCGACTTCCACGGGTGATCGCGCCAATCCTGCCCTTCGAGCAGCAGGACGTCATAGAGCCGCACGAAGGCGGGGTATTCCTTGAGCATCTTGCCCGACACGGTCTTGCGCCCGAGCCGCTGCTGGAGAGCATTGAAACTCGCCGCTCCGCCTGCTTCGCCGCCCTGCGCTGATCCGCGCACCAGCAACTCGCCATCAAGCACCGCGTCGACCGGCAGCACATCGAGCAGTTCGGGGAAGGTCGCGGAGATATCGTCGCCAGAGCGCGAGTAGACTCGCGTTTGTCCCCCGGCACGAACCAGCTGCACCCGGATACCGTCCCATTTCCATTCGGCGGCATAGTCCGCAAGGTCGACTTCGCCGTCCTCGAGCGGATGGGCCAGCATGAAAGGCCGGAAGCGCGGCATGCCTGCGAGATCGGGCGGGGGCGCGCCGTCCGCTGCCCACGCGAACAGCTCGGTGTAGGGCGGGGTGAGCGCGTGCCAATATTCCTCGACCGCTTCAACCGGAACATCATACGCCTGCGCAAAGGCGGTTTTGGCGAGCCGCGCCGACACCCCGACCCGCATCCCACCGGTCGCCAGCTTGATCAGCGCATAGCGGCCCTTGGCATCAAGACGGTCGAACAACAGTGCCAGTTCGCGCGGAGCGGCGGCGCGGGTGAGGTTGCCGAGGCGCTCGACCACTTCGGACAGGGTCAGGGGTTCAACTGGCGCGGCGCTCTCTGGCGCGGGCCACAGGAGGCTCGCGGTTTCCGCCGTGTCCCCAACGAAATCGCGGGAGAGCGCCCACAGCACCGGATCAACCCGCTCCATCATCAGATTGCGCACCGTGGAGGATTTGACAGCGGGGAAATCCAGCCCCTCGGTCAGCCCGGCCAGCGCCCAGCCCCGGTCGGGATCGGGTGCAGCGCGCAGGTAAGCCGCAATGAGCGCCAGTTTGCGGTTGCGGCTGGTGGTGTAGACCAGCGCGTCGAGCAGGGCGGCAAATTCCTCCATCAGTACAATACCGCTGGTTCATTGCGCCGACATGCAAATCCGCTAAATGACGATTCCGACGCCCTCTTTCGCCGCGTTGTCACCAAGGAATTGCCTCTATGAAGCTTGCCTCGTTTGCCGCCCTCGGCCTTGCTCTGGCCGCCGTTACCGCGCCCGCCGCCGCGTTTGCCCAGGGTCAGACGCCCCCGGCGGCACCGGCCCCCGCTGCGGCCTTCACCATCGACACCCCGATCGAAACACTGATGGCCGATGCCCGCGCCAAGGCGGTGGTGACCCAGCATTTCGGCGGCAATGATCTGACGGCGCACCCGGCCTACGAGCAGTTCAAGTCGCTCAGCCTCAAGGCGCTCGCCCCCTTCTCGCAAGGGCTGATCACCGAAGAGATGCTGACCAAGATCGCCGCCGACCTCGCCGCGATCAAGTAAGCCTTGCATGGGGACGGGGATGTCAATCATCCTCGTCCTCGTAGCCCACCAGCGCCAGCGCACGGGCGCGGCGCTGGTTCAACTCGCACCAGCGCAGCAGCGCTTCCTCGCGGCCGTGGGTGATCCAGGTCTCGTGCGGGTTCACTTCGCTGATTGTGGCCGTGAGTTCATTCCAGTCGGCGTGATCCGAGATCACCAGCGGCAGTTCCACCCCGCGCTGGCGGGCACGGGCGCGCACCCGCATCCAGCCGCTGGCCATGGCGGTGATTGGGTCGGGCAAGCGGCGGCTCCAGCGATCATTGAGCGCGGCGGGCGGAGCGATGACGATGCTCCCGCGCATCGCGTCCTTGGATGGCGCGTCGCTCACCAGCCTGAGATCGCCCAGCGCCACCCCGTGCTCCTCATAAAGCCGGCACATGGCCTCCATCGCTCCGTGAAGCCAAATGGCGTCACGATGGCCTGACGCCCGCAATTCCGCGATCACCCGTTGTGCCTTGCCCAGCGCATAGGCGCCGACGAGGACGCAGCTTTCGGGGTTTTCGGCGCGGGCGGTGAGGAGCTTGCCGATTTCCTCGGCGATAGGGGGATGAGTGAAGACAGGTAGGCCAAAGGTCGCCTCGGTGATGAAGATGTCGCAGGATGTGACGGCGAAGGCTTCGCAGGTCGGATCGGGCGCGCGCTTGTAATCGCCGGTGATGATCACCCGCTCGCCCGCATGTTCGAGCAGGATTTGTGCCGAGCCCAGCACGTGGCCTGCGGGCAGGAAGGTCGCAGTCACCCCGCCGCCGATGGCGACAGTCTCGCCATATGCGGCCGGCGAGGCACCGTCGCGCGTCTGATAGCGCAGTTCCATGATCGCCAGCGTGGCGGGCGTGGCGAGGGTCGTCCCATGCCCGCCGCGTGCGTGGTCGGCATGGCCATGCGTCACCAGCGCGCGTGGCACTGGGCGCGAAGGGTCAACCCAGGCATCGGCGGGGACAACGTGGATGCCCCACGGCTCGGGCCGGATCCAGGAAAAGGGGGCGGCGGTCATCAATAAGGCAACCCGCAAGGCCGCGTCAGTGTTCCAGCGTTACTTGCGCTTGACCGGGTTGAGCGAACCCCAGCAGTCCTCGTCGCGCAGGATGCGGTCTTCGGTCAGCACGCCGTTGACCATGATATAGGGCGCAGGACGGCAGGTCAGCGCGTCTCCCATGTTCTTGAACATCACGACGAAGCCGTATTCTTCCTCGGGATAGGACGCCGGATCGATCGGCCTGCCCATGCAGTCGGGGCCGGAGGAGGACGCCAACGGGGTCAGCCGGAGCCAGCGATCATCGCTCTCGTCCTGTTCGGTCCGCCATGAGAGGGTGACGCGCTGCGCGCCGCTTTGTACCCAGCCAGTGCCGTCCGGGTCGAAATGCCACGTTTCGGTGCATTCAGGCTTGCCGTCGGGGCCCTTCTTGCGCGCTGCAAAGTCCCAGCTGCCGACTTCGGCGAGGTGCGTCGCCATTGCCTCGGGCGTGAGATCGGCTGGCTGGGCCGAAACGGGAGCGGCGGGGGAGCCGATCAGCACCCCCGCCGCCGCAAACGTCATCAATCCGAAGCGCATCAGCCCTCGTCGGTTTCCGGCGCAGGCTTCTTGGCCGGGGCCTTCTTCTTCGCCGCTGACTTCTTCGCGGGCTTCACCTTGGGCGGGGCCGGGGTCATTTCGAAGCTCGGCTTGCCGTCCTTCACGGTGACATGCACCTCGCCGCCATCGGCGAGCTTGCCGAACAGCAGTTCCTCGGCGAGCGGCTGCTTAATCTTTTCCTGGATCAGGCGGCTCATCGGGCGAGCGCCGTAGAGCTTGTCATAGCCTTTGTCCGCCAGCCATGCGCGGGCGTCGCTGTCGAACTGGATGTGGACGTTCTGTTCCGCCAGCTGCAACTCCAGCTGGAGGATGAACTTGTCGACCACGCGCGCCACGGTGCTCTTGCCGAGATAGGCGAAGGGCACGATCGCATCGAGACGGTTGCGGAATTCGGGGGTGAACATCTTCTTCACCGCCTCATCGCCCGCATCTTCCTTGCTGACGTCGCCAAAGCCGATGCCCTGCCGCGCCATATCGGCCGCGCCGGCATTGGTGGTCATGATCAGGACCACGTTGCGGAAATCGACTGTCTTGCCGTGGTGATCGGTCAGGCGCCCGTTGTCCATCACCTGCAGCAGGATGTTGAACAGATCGGGGTGCGCCTTCTCGATCTCGTCGAGCAGCAGCACGCAATGCGGGTTCTGGTCGATCGCATCGGTGAGCAAGCCGCCCTGATCATAGCCGACATAGCCCGGAGGCGCGCCGATCAGGCGGCTGACCGAGTGACGCTCCATGTATTCGGACATGTCAAAACGCTTCAATTCGATCCCCATGATCGTGGCGAGCTGGCGGGCGACTTCGGTCTTGCCGACGCCGGTGGGACCGGAGAACAGGAACGAGCCAATCGGCTTGTCCGGATCGCGCAGGCCCGCGCGGCTGAGCTTCATCGCGGTGGCGAGCCGTGTGATCGCCTCGTCCTGGCCGAACACCACGTGCTTGAGATCGCGTTCGAGGTTTTCGAGCGCCTTCTTGTCGTCCTTGCTGACCGACTTGGGCGGGATGCGCGCCATCGTCGCGATGACCTGTTCGATCTCGCGCGCGGTGATGGTCTTCTTGCGGCGGCTTGGCGGCACCAACATCTGCATCGCGCCGACTTCGTCGATCACGTCGATCGCCTTGTCGGGCAGCTTGCGGTCATTGATGTAGCGCGCCGAAAGCTCGACTGCGGTCTTGATCGCATCGGGGGTGTATTTCACCTTGTGGTGATCTTCGAAGGCAGAGCGCAGGCCCTTGAGGATCTTGATCGTGTCCTCGATTGTGGGCTCGTTCACGTCGATCTTCTGGAACCGGCGCAGCAGCGCGCGGTCCTTTTCGAAGTGGTTGCGGAATTCCTTGTAGGTGGTCGAACCGATGCAGCGGATCGCGCCGCTCGACAGGGCCGGCTTGAGCAGGTTCGAGGCATCCATCGCCCCGCCGCTGGTCGCCCCGGCACCGATCACAGTGTGGATTTCATCGATGAACAGCACCGCGTTGGGCATCGCCTCAAGCTCGTTGACGACCTGCTTTAGTCGCTCCTCAAAGTCGCCGCGGTAGCGCGTGCCTGCGAGCAACGCGCCCATGTCGAGCGAGTAAATCACCGCTTCGGCGAGAACTTCGGGCACATCGCCCTCAACAATCTTGCGCGCGAGGCCTTCCGCAATCGCGGTCTTGCCGACGCCGGGATCGCCGACATAGAGCGGGTTGTTCTTCGACCGGCGGCACAGGATCTGGATTGTGCGGTCGACCTCCGGCCCGCGCCCGATCAGCGGATCGATCTTGCCGCTTTCCGCCTTGGCGTTGAGGTTAACGGTGAACTGGTCGAGCGCGGTTTCCTTCTTGTTGCCGCCGGTCTCTTTGGTCTTTTCCGCCTCTTCCTGCTTGTCGGTGCCCTGCGGCGTCTTGCTTTCGATCTGGCGGCCGCCCTTGCCGATGCCGTGGCTGATATAGCTCACCGCATCAAGCCGGCTCATGTCCTGCTGCTGGAGGAAATAGACCGCGTAGCTATCGCGCTCGGAGAACAGCGCGACGAGCACGTTGGCGCCCGTGACCGTGTCCTTGCCCGAGGACTGGACATGCAGGATGGCCCGCTGGATCACCCGCTGGAAGCCCGCCGTGGGCTGGGGGTCGGCCCCCTCTTCCGTCTTAAGTGATTGATATTCTTGATCAAGATACTGCTTCACCACCTCGCCAAGCTCGGCGAGGTCGACCCCGCAGGCGGCCATCACCTGCGCTGCATCCTCATCATCGATCAGCGCCAGCAGCAGGTGTTCAAGCGTGGCATATTCGTGCCGCCGTTCGGACGCATTGCCGAGCGCGTTGTGCAGCG
>OFDC01000946.1_pt1 | contig 17452 bp, 22 predicted proteins | sample 1520941 | NCBI WGS metagenome assembly OFDC01 (sample SAMEA94258168, study PRJEB24077) | hot springs metagenome | biome: Aquatic biome; feature: Water | place: India | collected 2012-12-06 | depth 5 m | reverse complement strand
GGCCGGTGATCATGTAGAAACAGGTGGTCTTGCCGGCGCCGTTGGGGCCGAGCAGGCCCGCGACCTCGCCCCGCTGGACGGTCAGGGAGACGTCGCGCACCACCTGCCGGGCGCCGAACGCGCGGGCGATGTTGCGCACCCGCAGGCCCTTTTCCGCGCGCGCGGCCTCAGGCGCCGGCTCGGGCGCCGGCCGATCATCCAGATTCAGGGCAGAGAGTTCTTTACGCGCCAATGGTCGAGATCCGTGCGGCCTTCCCGGACGGGCGCCTAGTTGGTTCCGTTGGGATAGAAGACGCCCTGGACCCGATTGCCGGCGGCGCCGCGCGGCGCGCCTTCCATTCGAGCGGTCTGCGTATTGACGTTATAGACCAGACGCGATCCGGTCAGCACGTTCTGTCCCTGGGTCAGGATGACATTTCCCGTCACCACAATCTCGCCGGAGCTCAGATTATAGACCGCCCGATCGCCGCGCATGGTCTGGTCCGGCGTGACGAAATAGACCGATCCGGCCGCCTCGGCCCGCTCCAGATCGCCGCCCGATCCAGAGACCAGGGTCAGTTGGTCGGCGCGAAACCGATTGGCGCCCTGCACGGCCTCAGCCCGCCCCCGCAGAATGACCCGGTTCGGCGCATATTCGACCCCGTCCGCCCCATAGGCGACCGGCTGGTTCGAGCCCCGCGTCTGGGCGTCGCCCACGGCAGGCAGGGCCAGGAGGGCCATCGCCCCCGCCGCCGCGACCGCGGCCCGTGTTCCAAAGATCTTCATCATGGTCATTCGCCTGAACCCGAGGGGGTCAGAACCCCTCGCACCTTGTTGTCGCCGGAGCCTTTGAACACCACGCGCTCGCCCTGATCATAGATCGCATAGGACGAAGCGTTGATGGTTCCAATAGGGCCCGCGCCCTGAACGCCTTTTGAACCGGTGATGATTCCGGTCGAGGTGTCGACCACCGCCTCGGGCGTGGTCAGCACAAAACCCGTGCCCCCGTCCGAAATCCGCACATTGGGGCCGATGGTCACGGTCTTGGCCTGCTCGTCATAGGTTCCGCCGTCGGCGGTCATCTCCGTGACCTTGCGCCCGCCCAGGTTCAGCTTCAGCGCCGGGCCGATCAGGCGGAAACGGCTGGTCGCCGCATCGCGCACGGCGCCCTGGGCCCCGACGGTGAAGGCGCGGCCTTGCGCGTCCTGGCCGTGGAACAGGGGCTTGTCCAGGCGGACCTCCTGGCCCTGACTGGCCTTGCGCTCCACGCCGGACATGACGGTGCGGAAGACCGTCCAGGTCAGGACGCCCCCCGCCAGCACCAGGATGATGATCGGCAGGACGCGGCGATACAGTTTGACCCGGCGGGAATGGGCGCGCCAGCGCGCCCCGGCCAGGGCGACCCGCTGTTCGTCCGCCTCGATGCGGGTCTGTTCGCCGGGTTCGGTCAAGACGGCCTCAGCTGTGGGCGAAGATGTCGACCTCGTCCCATCCGGCGAGATCGAGCGCCGAACGGCTCGGCAGGAAGTCGAAGCAGCGGGCGGCCAGCTCGGCCCGCCCCTCGCGCGCCAGCATCTGATCCAGACGCGCCTTGGCCGCATGCAGATAAAGAACGTCGGAGGCGGCGTAGTCCAGCTGGGCCGGGCTCAGCTCGGCCGCGCCCCAGTCGGACGACTGCTGCGCCTTGGACAGGTCCACCCCGACCAGTTCGCGCACAACGTCCTTCAGACCGTGGCGGTCCGTATAGGTCCGGGCCAGTTTGGAGGCGATCTTGGTGCAATAGACCGGCCGGGTCTCCACCCCCAGGTGCAGCTTGAACATGCCGATGTCGAAGCGACCGAAGTGGAAGATCTTGGTCACGGCCGGGTCGGTCAGCAGCCGCTTCAGGTTCGGACAGTCGTAGGCGGGACGGTTCAGCCGCACCACATGGGCGTTTCCGTCGCCGGACGACAGCTGGACCACGCACAGGGGGTCGCGACGGAAACGCAGGCCCATGGTCTCGGAATCGATGGCGACTTCGGTCCCCAGGTCCAGGTCGTCGGGCAGGTCGCCCTCATGCAGATAAACGGTCATGGGCAGGTTCTTACACGGCGAAGGCGCGCGGCGAAACGGCCTCGCGACAGGCATGATGAAGGGCCGGAAACGACGACGGCGCCGTGTCCGAAAACACGGCGCCGTCTGAAAGATGGTGCCCAGAAGAGGACTCGAACCTCCACGGCCGTTAAGCCACTGGCACCTGAAGCCAGCGCGTCTACCAATTCCGCCATCTGGGCCCCGTCGGCAGCGCCTTGCGGCGTTTCCATCGGGAAGGCGCGGACCTCTAAGGGAGGGTCCGGGCGGGGTCAACAGGGATTTTTCATCGGCGGGCGGTTTTATTTTCCAAGCGTCGCCGCAGGGCGGCGTCCAGCCTGCGTTAAGCCTGTTCGCTTACCCCGCCTTGAGGCGAGCCGGCCTAGCATCCGCCCATGGCCCAGCCGACCCTGACCCAGACGACGCCCGATCGGCGCGCGGCCGTGCGGCGTCCCTACCGCCGTCGGCGACGGCCGGAGGAGCGGGTGCGCCTCTTGGGCGAGGCGGTCGATCTGGTCCGGCCCGAAGAGGTGCTGCACCATGTTCAGGCGGCGGTGGCAGAGGGCCGCAAGACCCTGATCGCCAACCACAATCTGCACAGCCTGCATCTGATCCAGACCCAGGCGGAGATGCGGGCCTTCTATGACCGCGCCGACCTGATCCAGGTCGATTCGACGCCTCTGATCTGGTTCCTGCGCGCCCTCGGCCTGCCCGGTCGCGGCTTTCACCGATCCACCTATCTGGACTGGCGGGACCATTTCTGGAGCGTCGCCGACCGCCAGGGCTGGCGCGTCATGTCGATCGGCGGGGCGCCCGCCGTCGGCCCGGAGGCGGCCCGGCGCCTGGCCGAACGCTATCCCGGCGCAGAGATTCGCACCCGCCACGGCTTCTTCGACGCCCGCCCCGGCTCGTCGGACAACGCCGACATCCTGGCGGACATCCGCGCCTTCTCGCCCCACATCCTGTTCGTCGGCATGGGCATGCCTCGTCAGGAGTCGTGGATCGCGACCGTGTTCGACGATCTGCCCGCCTGCGTCGTCTTTTCGGTCGGGGCGGCCTTCGACTATGAGGCCGGGGTTCAGAAGTCGGCGCCGCGCTGGATGGGCCGGGTCGGGCTGGAATGGGCCTATCGCCTGCTGCACGATCCCCGGCGCCTGTTTCACCGCTATTGTGTCGAACCGTGGAGCCTGGCGCCCCTGGCCGCGCGTGAACTTGGCGCCGCCTTCGCCCTAAGGCGACGACGCCAAGCGGATTGATCTAAATCCTACTTGGCAGATAGATATTTATCGGCATGATCGACTTCCGCCTCCGCCCGTTCTGTCGGGGCGGAGGGTCGCCCCACGGGCATTACGGGAGCATCGATGTCGCAAGACCATGGACCCAGGGTGGCGATCATCGGCGCCGGCTTCAGCGGCCTGCTGACCGCGATACAGCTTTTGAGGCGGTCGCCCATCGTGCGGGTGACGCTGATCGAGCGGCGCGACGCCTTCGGTCCCGGCGTCGCCTATGACACCGGCAATCCCGGCCATCTGCTGAACGTCCGCCTGGACAATATGAGCGCCTTTCCCGACCGACCCGACCATCTGGCGAACTGGCTGGCGGAACAGCCGTCCTGGCGCGCCCAGGACGGCTTCATCACACGCGGCGTGTACGGCGACTATCTGCGGCATCTGCTGGCGGAAACGCTCGAAGGCAATGCGGACGAGGCGGGGCGAATGACCCTCGTCCACGGCGAGGCCCAGGCGATCGACCGCCGCGACGGCGGTTGGCGGATCATGGTTGGTGCGGAAGTCATCGCGGCCGATGCGGTGATCCTGGCCCTGGGCAATCTGGAGCCCGCCTCCCCGCCGGGGATCGATGCGGCGGTCCGCGCCTCGGCCGTCTATGTCGAAAACCCGTGGCGTATCGACACGGCTGCGGTCGGGGCTGCGCGCAACATCCTTCTGATCGGCTCCGGCCTGACCATGGTGGATGCGGCCCTGACGCTTCGGCGACCGGGACGGCGCTTCACCGCCTTGTCGCGACACGGCCTCCTGCCCCGCGGCCACGCCACGGTTCCGCCGGCGCCCTTCGACGGCGCCTTTTCCGGCGGTCCGTCCGAAGTCCTGTCCCAAGTGCGGCGCGCCGTCCTGACCCACGATTGGCGGGCTGTGTTCGATCGCCTGAGGCACGGCGCCCGCGACCTGTGGCGCGCCTGGACGCCGCAGCAGAAGCGCCGCTTCCTGCGTCATCTTCGCCCCCTTTGGGATGTTCACCGCCACCGGACGGCGCCGGGCGTGACGCGAGAAATCGCCGCCATGCTGGCTGCGGGGGATCTGACGGTGCTGGCGGGCAAGCTGACCGGAATGGTGCTGGACGACGGTTCGGTCGAGGCCGCCTGGCGGCCACGCCACCGTCGCCGGCCGATCCGGGACAGGTTCGATCTGGTGATCAACTGCACCGGCCCGCTGGGCGTCATTCAGCACAGCGCCGAGCCGGTGATCCGCAATCTGCTGGCCCAGGGCTACGGTCGGCCCGATCCGATCGGCCTGGGGCTGGAGGTCGATCAGGGCGGGCAGCTGATCGGGGGCGAGGGCGCCCCAACCCCTGACCTTTACGCCATCGGCCCTTTGACCCGCGGCGCCTTTTGGGAAATGACCGCCGTGCCCGATCTGCGAGGGCAGGCGCGGGACTTGGCGGCGGTGGTGGCCGACCGACTGACGAACGCCGACGGCTCGGTCAGATCGGCATGGCCATGATTTCCTTATAGGCCGAGATGACCTGGTCGCGGACGGACATCACCGTCTCCAGCGACGCCTCGGCCGAGCTCAGCGCCGTGACCACGTCGATCAGATTGCCCTGGCCCTGAATCGACTTGGTCATCTGGGTCTCGGCCGCCCGCGTCTGGTCGGCCAGGCCGGTCATGGCGGTCTTGACCAGGTCGGCGAAGCCGTTGTCGCCGGCGGCGGGCGGCTGGGCGGCGACGGGCATGGCCCCGCCCTGGACGGCGGCATAGGCCTTGGCGGCCATCATCGGGTTCATGGCCTAGTCCCTCAGCGTTTGATGATGTCGAGGGTGCGGCTGTCCATCGACCGCGCCGTCTCGATGACGTTCAGATTGGCCTCATAGGCGCGCTGGGCCTCGCGCATGTCCATGGCCTCGACCAGGGTGTCAACGTTGGGCCGCATCACATAGCCCTGGGCGTTGGCCGCCGGATGGGAGGGGTCGTAGTCCATCTTGAAATCGCTGTCGTCGGGGCGGACCTCGGCCAAGGCGACGCCGGTCGCGCCGTCCACCTCTCGTGCCTGAAAGACGGGGATCTGCCGACGATAGGGCTCGCCGCCCGGCGTGCGGGCCGTGGACTGGGCGTTGGCGATGTTCTCGGCGATCACCCGCATGCGCGACTGCTGGGCCTTCAGGGCCGAGGCCGCCACGGCCATGGCGCTGTTCGAGGGTGGGACGGGATCAGGCATGGGTCAGGCCTCCGGTTCAGGCCGCGCCGGGCTTGCGCGCGGCCATGCGGATCATCGACATGGATTTCTGGTAAAAGCCGATGGCGGCGTCATAGGCCATGCGGCTCTCGGCCATCTTCAGCATCTGCTCTTCGACCACCACCGAGTTGCCGTCCAGGGTCGTCTCAGAATCCGGGGACTTTGACGAATCGAAACGGGGCGGCGCCACGGCGGGCGCCATATGGGCCCGGTTGGTCCGCACCATCGGCAGTCCCCCGCCCGAGCGCAGGGCCGCGGCGAAGTCGCTGGGCTGTTTCAGGTCGCGGCCGACGAAGCCGGGGGTGTCGGCGTTGGCCACGTTTTCGGCGATGACCTTCTGGCGGGCGTCCAGCCAGCCCAGCCGGCCCTTGATCTGTCCCAGCAGCGGAATGTCGGCGACGCCCATGGCGGTCTCCCGTGCGGCGCAAAAATGCGCGATGGGCAGAAAATGCCGCCTGCATGGTTAATAGGGCGTTATCTCAACGGCTCGTTAACCAGGCTGATTAAGACTTGGGGTCACAGCGCCGACTGCGCCGGGGCCCAAAGCGTATGAACTTCCTCGATCTCGCCCGCGCCGTCTTCGGCCTGGCCTTCACCCTGGGCCTGATCGGCCTGGCGGCCTACGCCGCGCGCCGCTACGCCCCCCAGCTGCTGGCCCGGCTGAACGCCGAACGCGGCGAACGGCGGATGCAGGTGGTCGAGACCCTGGTGCTGGACCCCGCCCGCCGTCTGGTCCTGGTTCGGATCGACGACGAGGAACGGCTGATCCTGCTGGGCGAAGGCCGCGAACTGATCGAGCCGCGCCAGCCGGGGATTTTCAAGTGAAGGACGCAAAACCGTTTTCCCCCCGCCGGAGCGGGGAGAAGGTCTTCACGGTTCCCGCCGCCTCCGAACTGAAGCGCGCGGCCCTCTTGTCGCTGATCACCACCCTGGTCTGCCTGGCCTGGCCGATCGCGGCCCTGGCCCAGGAAGCCGCTCAGTCCGGCTCGGCCATCAACATCGACCTGGGCACCGGGGCAGGCCTGACCCAGCGGGTGGTCCAACTGGTCGGACTGATGACCGTGCTGTCCCTGGCGCCTTCCATCGTCATCATGACCACCAGCTTCGTGCGGATCGTCGTGGTCCTGTCCCTGCTGCGCACCGCCCTCGGCATGCAGCAGTCGCCGCCGAACGCCGTCCTGGTGTCCCTGGCCCTGTTCCTGAGCGCCATCGTCATGGCCCCGACCTGGCAGGACGCCTATGATTCGGGCATCCGCCCGCTGCTGGATCAGCAGATGGAACTGCCCCAGGCCTTCGACGCGGCGTCCGAACCTGTGAAAACTTTCATGCTGGCCCAGGTGGACCGTTCGGACCTGGCGCTCTTCACCCGACTGAGCCGCGTCGAGCCCCCGACCAACCTCCAGGAACTGCCCCTTCGGGTCGTCACACCGGCCTTCATGATCAGCGAGCTGAAGAAGGCTTTCGAAATCGGATTTCTTCTTTTCGTTCCGTTCCTTGTCATCGACCTGGTGGTGGCCAGCGTACTGATGTCCATGGGTATGATGATGCTTCCGCCGGTGGTGGTTTCCTTACCTTTCAAACTGATCTTCTTCGTCCTGGTGGACGGCTGGAGACTGGTCGCCGGGAGCCTGGTGGAGAGCTTCCAGCGGGCGTCCGGAACCGGATAATCCCCGCCCCATAAGGCTTTGCGCCGTTTCCCCGCTTGCAAAGCCAAGCGAAATCCGTGTTGATCCCCCGGTCCTCGCCCTGAATCGGGCGACTAACACTGGAAATGTCTCTTATGACCACTCAAGCCGAACTGATCGCCGCCGTCGCCAAGGACGCCGGTGTCTCGCAGGCCGACGCCGGCAAGGTGCTGACCGCCATCGTCGAAAACATCCACGCCAGCCTGAAGGCCGGCGGCGACGTGCGCATCTCGAACCTGGGCGTCTTCGACACCGCCGACCGCGCCGAGCGTGAAGGCCGCAACCCGGCCACGGGCGCGACCATCAAGATCGCCGCCTCCAAGGCCGTGCGCTTCCGCGTCTCCAAGCCGCTGAAGGACGCCGTCAACGGCTAAGCCTTTGGCCGAGGAGCCGACGCCTTGGGCGGTCTGCTCCTAGCTTTGCTTTGGGGTGCGACGTTCAGCCTAGTGCGAACGTTGCACCCTTCGGCTTTTAAGAACAAATCAAGAACGATATCATGTCCGCATGGCCGTTCTCGATCTCAGGCGCAAGCTCGCCATTCTCTCTGACGCTGCGAAGTACGACGCCTCTTGCGCGTCGTCAGGCGCAGCGAAGCGCACGTCTCTCGATGGGAAGGGCGTCGGCTCGACTGAAGGCATGGGCATCTGCCACGCCTATGCGCCGGACGGGCGCTGTATCAGCCTCCTCAAGATTCTGCTGACCAACTTCTGCATCTACGACTGCGCGTACTGCATCAACCGCGTATCGTCGAATACGCCCCGGGCCCGCTTCTCGGTGAAGGAGGTCATCGACCTCACTCTCAACTTTTACAAGCGCAACTATATCGAGGGCCTGTTTCTATCGTCCGGCGTCATCCGCTCAGGCGACTACACGATGGAAGAGATGGTCCGGGTGGCCAAGTCGCTACGTCTGGACCACGACTTCCGCGGCTATATCCACCTCAAGCTGATCCCCGAAGCCTCGCCCGAGCTGGCGGCGGAGGCTGGCCTCTACGCCGACCGCGTCTCGATCAACATCGAGTTGCCGCGCGACGACAGCTTGAAGACCCTGGCGCCGGAAAAGGACGCCACCGACATCAAGCGGGCGATGGGACGCATGCGCCTGGCCATCGACGATCATGCCGAGCCCGCGCGGCGAGCCGGGAGACGCGCCTTCGCGCGCAGCCAATCCACGCAACTGATCGTCGGTGCGGACCAGGCCAAGGATGGCGACATCCTGGCCCGCAGCGCCAATCTTTACGGGGCCTACCGTCTGAGCCGCGTCTATTACTCAGCCTTCAGTCCGATCCCGGACGCCAGCCATCGCCTGCCCCTGGTGCGCCCGCCCTTGCTGCGAGAGCACCGCCTCTACCAGGCCGATTGGCTGATGCGCTTCTATGGATTTGCGCAGCCCGAGATCGTGGAACAGGGGGATGACCTGGATCTGTCAGTCGACCCCAAGACCGGCTGGGCGCTGCGGCACAGGGAGCGGTTTCCCGTCGACGTGCAGACCGCCGATCAGGAAACCCTGCTGCGCGTTCCGGGCCTGGGCGCCAAGGCTGTCGGGCGAGTACTGGCCGCGAGACGCCTCAGCCGGTTGACACTCAATGATCTGAAGCGCGTAGGCGCGGTTGTGAAGCGCGCCAAACCCTTCGTGATAACCGCCGACTGGCGGCCGGGCGCGTTGACGGATCGCGAGGACCTCAAGGCCGCGCTCACCGCGCCAACCCAGCTGAGCCTGTTCTGATGCGCGTGGTTCGCTTGGCCTCGGAGATCGATTTCGAAGGTTGGCGCAAGGCCGCACGAGCCTTGCGGGCTGCGGGCGCACCGCCGGAAACGCTCATCTGGACCGTTGAGAGAGACCTCTTCGAGCAGGATGCGCCGATCACGGCGGCGACCGCGACGTTCACGGCGCCGGCCGGCTTCCTGGACCTCGCCCGGCAGGTCGTCCTGAACCGATCGCCCGATCGGTTCGCCCTGCTCTATCGGATTCTCTGGCGACTGGAGCGCGATCCCCGACTGATCGACAATCCCGCGGATCAAGACATGGCGCGTGCGCGCGATATGGCCAAGGCCGTCAGCCGCGCCGCCCACAAGATGAAGGCCTTTGTCCGAGTTCGCCTGGTCGAGGGTGCGGAGAGGGAGACCTACGCGGCGTGGTTCGAGCCTGCACACCGCGTGACCGAGGCGACGGCGCCGTTTTTTGCGCGTCGTTTTTCAAACATGGACTGGACCATCCTGACCCCGGACGCTTGCGTGGCGTGGGATGGAGAGCGCCTGACGGTCTCCGAAGGGGCCGATCCCGCCGACGCACCGTCCGAGGACGCTCAAGAGGAGCTCTGGCGCACCTACTACGCCTCAATCTTCAATCCGGCCCGCCTGAATCCCCGCCAGATGCGTCAGGAGATGCCCAAGCGGTATTGGCGCAACCTTCCCGAGGCGTCGCTCATTCCAGGGCTCATCGAAGCCGCCCAGAACCGCGCCGCCGCCATGGTCACAACACCGCCGCGCCCGCCCTCCGATCGCGTCCTCAAGGCCGCCCGGCGCCACGCAAGGGACGCTTCGTTCGGCGCTGGCGTTCCGTCCCATCTGGAAGCCGTCCAGGCGGGCGTTAGCGTCTGCCGCCGCTGCGAACTCTGGCGAGACGCAACCCAAGCCGTTCCAGGCGAAGGTCCGCAAAGCGCGCCCTTGATGTTTGTCGGCGAGCAGCCGGGCGATCAGGAAGACCTCGCAGGACGCCCCTTCGTCGGGCCTGCTGGGGAACTTTTCGACACAGCGCTGGCCGAAGCGGGCGTGCCGCGCGGAAGCGTCTACGTGACCAACGCGGTCAAGCACTTCAAGCACGAGCCTCGGGGCAAGCGGCGTCTCCACAAGACCCCAACCCACGCCGAAGTCAGCGCCTGCCGATGGTGGCTGGACGCCGAGCGTCGCCTCGTCCGCCCGCGCGTGACCGTCATGCTCGGCGCGACCGCCGCCTTTGGCGTTATGGGGCGGCCCACGCGGGTTTTGGAGTCGAGGGGGCGACCCCATACCCTGTCGGATCAAAGCCAGGGATTGGTGACGTTTCACCCGGCCTATCTCCTCCGCCTGCCAGACGCAGCCGAGCGGGCGTCGGCCTATCGCGCGTTCGTGGAAGATCTAAGACTGGCGGGTCGACTCTCGGGCCTCGTCTGACCGCGCGGCGAGCGTGCCGGAGGCCATACGTCGCTGCACTGCGGAGGTCGCCAGCCAGTCGCTGCCCGAGCGCGTCACCCTCGGCGCATTCCACACGCCTTGGGCCGAGGCGAGCGGGAGACCCAACCTGTCTCCGCCGCCGTATCAGGTGGGCGTATGGTCTTCGGCGCTCGGCGTTTGGCGCCTTGTCGGAAACGAAAAAAGCCCGGCTGAGCCGGGCTTTTCAAGGACTTGCGATGGTACCAGCTCTCGGGCTCGAACCGAGGACCTCTAGATCCACAATCTAGCGCTCTAACCAACTGAGCTAAGCCGGCTCATCGCGAGGCGTTGTCTTTAGTGGGATCGATCGTCGGGATCAAGCACCGATCCCGATGTTTTGAACGGAAAACGCCCCGGAGTCGAAACTCCGAGGCGCTCCCTAGCTTTCGCCTTGGTTCAAGTCCTATTGCGGGACTTGGAACACCAGCGGGACGGTCACCTGGCCACCGTCGACGGGCGCGCCGTCGAGGGTCTTAGGTTTCATCCGGAACAGGCGCGACAAGCGGATAGCCGCATCGCCGAAGCCCATGTCCGCAGGCGATTCGGAAACCACCGAACAACCTTCCAGAGTGCCCTTGGCCGTCACGGTGCACGAGATCGTCGCGCGACCGCTGACTTCCATCCGCTGAGCGCGGTCCGGATAGTACCGGGCCATATCGTCGCCCGAAGGCTTACGGGCCCAGTCCGGACGCGTGATGACCGACGCACGAGCCGGCGGGTTCGAAGGAACCGGCGGCGTGGGCGAGATCACCGGCGGAGCCGTCTGTTCCACCCGCTTTTCAACGGGCGGGATCGGCAGCGGCGGCGGCGGCGTCACGTCCGGCGGCGGAGCCACCGGGGGACGCGGCTGAACCACGGCCGGAGGCGGCGGAGGTTCATTGGTCGGCGGCGGCGGCGGCGGAGGCGGCGGAGGCGGCGGCGGCGGCGGAGGCAGCTCCACAACCGTCGCGTCGTCCGAGTACTCCTGGAACACGGCTTCGAACTTTTGCTTCGCGAGGTAAGCGAAGAGAAGCGCGTGCAGACCAACCACCACAGTCAGGGCGACGCCGAAAGGACCGAAGCCCTTTTTGCGACGCGGACCATCCGACGTGAGCGGATCGTAGCGGCGATGCTCGGGCGTATTTTGATCAGCCATGCATCACCCCCTACTGACTATCATCCCGTCCGACGAGCGCCACGCTGTAGAAGCCGTTATCCTGGAGAGTGTTCATCACCTCCATGAAAGCCCCATAGCGAACCTTCTCGTCGGCCCGGATGAAAATGCGCTCCTTAGTCGGATCGCGACGACCCATGCTCTTGGTGATGTCATAGCCCAGCTCATCGATGCTGGTCTCGTTGTCACCAAGGTAGAGCTGCCCCGACTGCTTGATCGAGACGTAAACCGGCTTGGATGGTGGCGGCGATGATTTCGCCACCGCCGGCGGCAGGTTCACTTCGACCGACACGGAGGCCAGCGGAGCCGCCACCATGAAGATGATCAGGAGCACCAGCATAACGTCCACGAAGGGCGTAACGTTGATCTCGCTGTTCTGTTCGACGTTGAACCTGTCGCCCCCACCGCCTGAAAGTTTGGCGGCCATGGGTGTTACGCCCCCTTGTCGAGCTGGCGCGAGATGGCGTTCATCAGTTCAGCAACGAAACCTTCCGAACGCGTGCCGAAGGCCGAGATGCGGGTCTGGAAGTAGTTGTAGAAGATAACGGCCGGGATAGCGGCGAACAGACCGATACCGGTGGCGAGCAGGGCTTCAGCGATACCCGGCGCGACGACGGCGAGGTTGGTCGTGTTGGTGTTCGCGATGCCGATGAACGACGTCATGATGCCGTACACGGTACCGAACAGGCCGATGAACGGACCGCCCGAACCGACCGAGGCCAGGAACACCATGCCGCCCGACAGGCGCTTGGCCAGCGAGGCTTGAACGGCGTTGATGGCGTAGGTCGCGCGGCTCAGCGTCGAGTCGCGGTGCTCGCCGGCGACGGCCAGGCCGGCCTGACGCGACAGCTCAACTTCCTGCGAGGCGGCGGCGGCCATGTCGGCCATCGGGTTGCCTTCGAATTCTTCCGACGAGCTGATGCGCGCGATGTCGGCGATCGAGCGAGCGCCGCGGAAGGCTTCCAGGAACTTGTCCGATTGCTTGTTCAGCGCGGCGAACTCGAAAATCTTGGTGAGCAGCAGCACCCACGAGAAAACCGAGGCCAGGATCAGGCCGATCATGACGACCTTAACGACCACGCCGGCGGCCAAGAACATGCCGACCGGGGTCAGCGAGTGGCTGGCCTTAGCCTCGCCGCCTTCTTCGGCGGGAGCGGCTTCCGGAGCCGGGGCGGCGGCGGCGGCGTCCGCGGCCGGAGCGGCGGCGGCGTCGGTGGCCGGTTGAGCTTCAGCGGAGGCGGCGGCGGGAGCCGCAGCGTCTTGCGCAAAAGCCGGGGCGCTCGCCATCAGCGCCACGGCGCCGACGAGAGCGATGAGGGGGGTCTTCCGTTTAATGTCGAGCATCTGTCGCCAGTTCCTGATTGGTCTAGCACGTTTGGACCGAGGGTCGTCGCGCGAGAGCGTCTCCACCCTAACTCTGAATAGTCCACCTGGAGCTCGATAACTCTCGCCCCGAGCGGACCCGCTTCGCTGCGCTCGACCCGTTACGCCCCTCACGAGGACCAGCCTCCAGAAGGATCGTTTCGAAGCGCGTGCAACCGACGCCCTTTTGGGGCTCCGGTCTTACCACAATGTTAGAATTGCGGCTGGGGTCCTTTGGCAACCCCTTTTCGCACCGTCAAGGGTCTCATTTGGGCACAAATTCATCGCCGCCCCCCCGGACCCCCAAGGCTTACCGCACTGCACAAAACGGTTTTCCGGATTTCGGGGCGGTTTTTCCCTGCCAACGAGAAAAAGCATGCTGCACTGCAGCAGGGCAACAAAACGTGGGTCTGTGAAGAAAGGCGCCTGCCTGTTTGGCAGATGGGCGGACCGCGCGGCGGAAACAAGCCTGCCCGTCGATAAAACGATGCGCGCGCCGACCGGGCGACCGGGCAGCCTTCCGAATGACTTCGGCCTCTGAAGCCTGACGAAGAGGCGAGAAGAGAGGAGTGGTGCCTGGGGCCGGAATCGAACCAGCGACACGCGGATTTTCAATCCGCTGCTCTACCAACTGAGCTACCCAGGCATCCGGGCTTTGGCGGCTGAAACCGCCTTGGCGACCTCGCCGCGAAGCGAGGAGCCGGGTCTATAGGGGAGGCGCGAAAGGAAGTCCAGCGCCGTTTTATCATTCCCTGTTGATGTCTGGGGATGGCGGATTTTCCTCGTCATCCTCGCCGCCGGCGACCACGTAGCGACCGCTCAGCCAGCGCTGCAGATCCACGTCCGCGCAGCGCTTCGAACAGAAAGGACGAAACGCGGAATCAGCGGGCTTGGCGCAGATGGGACATTTCGCGCTCATCTCGCGGACACCTCAAAGCTTTCGACCGCCCGCGCGGCGTCGGGCTCAATCACAAAACGCCGCCCCAGGCGGTGGGCCAGACCCTCATCAAGCTCGGCCAGGACCGCGTTCGCGACTGCGGGGGCGCAGCGCGCGGTCAGGCGCCCGCCGGGATCCGCCCTGCCCTCACGCTCCAGAGCGCGAGCAACAAGACGGGCGACGTGCCGAGCGTTGACGCGCCCGTCGGGACCGAGCAATCGATCGAGAATCGGCTGAGATCGCCGAGGCACGATCATCTCGAGCGTTCCGAACTTGCTGATCGCGCCGATTCCCACACCTGGATTGTCGGGCGCGAAGGCGTTGCGCGCGGCTGTCGTCAGGGCCTGGGCGTCGTGCCCTCTGCCGACGAGGTCGAATACGACGATCCCGGCCAGTCCCTTGAGGCGAAGAACGCGCGCGGCGACATTGATCGCAGCCATGTTGGCCAGACGCGCAGCGCGCTTAGAATCGCCTGCTTCACGAGCGCCAAGATCAACATCGATCGCGGTGAGCGCCCGAGTCGGCTCGACGGCGATATCGCCGCCGCCCGGCAAGCTGAAGAGGGTGGCCATGGATTCGGCTTCCGCCGCCTCGACCGCGAGCAAGGCCTTGTCGCCCGTCGTGGGGGAGCCGGCCTTCACAAACTGGTGGAGGCGCTCCTCCATTGAAGGAGCCTCAGCCAGCACGCGCGGCTCGCCTTGGGCGTCGGCCACGAACCGCGCCACGGCGGATTTATCGGCGCGCGAAGGCGTCTTGATCTCGATCTCAACCACACCGCCCTCGACCAAGGCCGGCATGTCGGGACGGAGCGGCAGGATCACGTCCTGGCCGCCCGGCAATTGCACGAAGGCCGATGAGAAGGCCTTCTCGATCTTGCGCACCCGCGCCACGCCCCGCACGCCCTCGGCGTCTAAGGGGTCGTCGCCTGGCCATTCGATCATCAGCCGCTCGGGACGGCCATCGAGCGTCACCACGCCGACGGTCTCACCCACGCCCTTGTAGAGGTAGGCGCGGCGCACGGTTGGAGCCTTTGCGCTCATGGGCGGTAACCCAGACCGGAGAGCAGGTTCAGCGTCTCGTACAGGGGCAGACCCACAACGCTGGGATAGGAGCCTTGCAGGTCGGTGATGAAGCCACCCGCAAGACCTTGGACGCCATAACCGCCGGCCTTGCCGCGCCACTGGCCGCTGGCGACATAGCTGTCGCGCTCAGCGTCGGAGAGGCGCTTGAAGCCCACCTTGGTCTCAACCAGGCGCGTCGCCGTGCGACCATCGGGCGCGATCAGCGCGACGCCGGTCAGAACCTTGTGATTCCGGCCGGACAGCAGCTTCAGACAGTAGAGGACGTCAGCCTCGGTCTCGGCCTTTGGAAGGATGCGACGCCCGACAGCGACGACAGTATCAGCCGCCAGGACAAAATCGTTCGGCGCGCGCGCGGCGACCGCCTGCGCCTTCTCGAGCGCAAGCCGCAGGGCATGGCGACGCGGCGTCTCGTCGCGAAGCGGGGTTTCGTCGATGTCGGCGGGATCAACCCGGTCGGGCGTTACGCCGACCTGGGCGAGCAGGTCGAGGCGCCGGGGGCTCGCGCTGGCCAGCACCAGCGCCGGCCCGGCAGCCACTGGGGCGGCCGTCGTCGGAGCCATCGGCGACCTACTTGAAGCGGTAGGTGATACGGCCCTTGGTCAGGTCGTAGGGGGTCATCTCGACCAGGACCTTGTCGCCCGCCAGAACGCGGATGCGGTTCTTACGCATCTTGCCGGCGGTGTGGGCGATGATCTCGTGGTCATTTTCCAGCTTCACGCGGAACGTGGCGTTCGGCAGCAGTTCGCTGACCGTACCGGGAAACTCGAGCAGTTCTTCCTTAGCCATCAGGCCTCTCAAAGGGACGAATCGAATAGCCGCGAGCGCCGCTTTGACATCGAGTCAGAGCGGGGCCGGACGCGGCGAGGCGCCTCTATAACGCAATTACCCCCCAAACGTCGATGGCGCGCCGAAACGTTGCTTGATGGCGGCCGCCAGCGCGTCCCGGACTTCGCGATAGGCCTCAAGGCGCGCCTCCCGCGAGCCGTCGGCAAGGGTCGGATCGTGGGTCGGCCAATACTCGATCTCGACGGAGCGATCGCGAGACAGCTCTACGGCGCGGTGCTGCGCCTCCGGGGTCAATGAGACAACGACGTCGAAGCTGTCGTCTTCCAGCTGCGCGAAGGTCTTGGGCTTGTGGTCGGACACATCCAGGCCAAGCTCATCCATGACTGCCACGACAAAGGGGTCGATCCCCTCCCCGGCTGGATCGGACTTAAGACCGCACGAATCGACAAAGGCCCGCGTGCCGTAGAATCGCTTGAACAGCCCCTCGGCCATCGGCGAGCGGACGCGATTGTAGTTGCAGGTGAACAGCACCGCGTCCGGCAACGGCTGCGACACGGTCAGCCCCGCCAGTGCAGCGCGCAGATCAGGGTGAACAGGCGGCGCGCCGTATCCAGGTCGGTCTTGACCTTGCCCTCAAGGCGCTCGCGCAAAAGGTTCGAGCCCTCGTTGTGGAGACCGCGTCGCCCCATGTCCAAGGCCTCGATCTGCTGGGGCGAGGAGTTGCGGATGGCCGAGTAGTAGCTGTCGCAGATCAGAAAATAGTCCTTGATCACACCGCGAAACGGCGAGAGCGACAGCAGGTGGCGGCGCTCGTAGCCCGGGCCGGCGATGTCGAAAGCCAGGCGATTCTCGATCAGCGACAGCCGCACGTCATAGGGCCCCTCCCCCGCTTCGACGGGTTCGAAGTAGTTGCCCTCGAGCAGGTCGAAGATCGCGACCTGACGCTCCTGCTCCTGGTCGCGCGACGCGGCCGCGAGGCTGTCCTCGTCGATCTCGATCGACTTGATCCGTTGGGTGGCGCGGGCGTCGGTGCTCATCTGGCGCGGGAGGTTCGCGCGTCAGGCGCCGCTTGGCAACCTCACCGACGCCGACAGGGCGTGGGCGGGCAACCCTTCGGCTGTGGCGAGGGCCACAGTGTGCGGTCCAAGCACCGCGAACGAGGCCGGATCGCACTTCACGATCGAGGTGCGCTTTATGAAGTCGTAGATCGACAAGCCCGACTGGAAGCGCGCGGCCCGGCTGGTCGGCAGCACGTGGTTGGAGCCGGCGACATAGTCGCCGATCGCTTCAGGCGTCACACGACCCAGGAAGATCGCGCCGGCGTGGCGCACGCGGTCGGACAGACGCTCGGGATTGTCGAGCGCGAACTCAACGTGCTCAGGCGCGATGGCGTCGACCAGGGCCGGGCTCTCGTCCAGCGGCGCGATAATGACCGCCCCATGGTCGCGCCACGAGGCGGCGGCGTCCTCGCCGGTGGTGAGGGTCTTCAGACGCGCGATGACGGCCTGTTCCACCGCGGCGGCGAAAGCTTCATCGTCGGTGATCAGAATCGACTGTGCGGCCGGGTCGTGTTCGGCCTGGCTGAGCAGGTCCGCCGCGATCCAGTCGGGATTGTTGTCGCGATCGGCGACCACGACGATCTCGGACGGTCCGGCCAGCGCGTCGATGCCCACCACGCCGTAGAGGCGGCGCTTGGCGGCGGTGACATAGGCGTTACCGGGGCCGACGATTTTGTCG
>OFDC01000945.1_pt1 | contig 17467 bp, 11 predicted proteins | sample 1520941 | NCBI WGS metagenome assembly OFDC01 (sample SAMEA94258168, study PRJEB24077) | hot springs metagenome | biome: Aquatic biome; feature: Water | place: India | collected 2012-12-06 | depth 5 m | reverse complement strand
GCCGCTGCGCCGGGCGTCGGCCCGCGCCGCCTGCCGAGCCAGTCATTGACCCATTGCGGCGGCGTGCCCGGCGCAAAGGGCGCGAGCTTGTCGGCGCGCATCCACATCAGCGCGAGGCTGTGCTTGCAGGGAAACTTCCGGCTCGGACAGGTGCACTTGTAGCCCGCATCCGCCTCGGTCACGGCGATCCGGTAGGGCGTGGCACCCGAGCCCTGGCATTCCCCCCAGACTAGCCCCTCGCCATTGTCCTGCAAGGTTGGCCACAGCGATGGCTTGAGCAGCTTCTTCGCCGCCGCGAGCGAGCTCTGGTCGGGTGCCATTTGCTCGATCTTCTGCAGTGAAAGTGACAAGCGACCCCCCGGAACGGCTATGCGCCTGCTGGTAATGGCAAATCGTTTCGGTTTGGCAAAGCCTCTGTTTTTGCGCGTGCTGGCATGGCGAAGGCGGTTGCGGCTGGCCTAACCGAGGCTGGCCAGCCACCGCCCTTCGGCATCCTCGCGGAAGGCAAACGCGCGCCCGGTGAAGCGCGCAATCAGCGCTGCGGCCGTGCGGGTGTGTTCGGACAGCTTGACCGTGGTGAAGGCGCCCGCTCCGGCACAAGCGAAGGGCAGCAGCAGCTGATCCTGCAGAAACGGCCCCGCGAAGGCGCCCGCGGCAAGGTAGCCCGCCATCCGCTTCGCCGCCGTCTTGGCAAGGCGTTCGGCCGGAATGCCGATCTGGCCGAAGGCAGACATGACCTCGGTCACATGCTCGCATTCGGCGGTGATCAGCAAGGCGTTGCCGGGGCCGCGATCAGCGGGAAGCTGGACAGGGGCGAAGGCATCGTCAGGCCAGTCAGCCAGAACCTTGCGCGCGGTCTTCAGTTCGCGGTCGGCGATATCGAAGGGGATGCCCGTGATCAGCGCCTCAACCTTACCCGAGTGGAACGCGCCGCGCGCGGTGCATTCGATCGGCGTGAGCGGCGCGGGCGCGATGTCGAGCACGATCCGCCCCCCGCCGCGCGGGTAGAAGCCGTGGCGCTCGAGGCTCACCGAAAGGCGCGGCCCCATGCGGGTGAGCACCGGCAGCAGCGTGTGCGCGAGGAACTCGAAGGGCGGGGCCGAGGCGGCATGCGTCCCGCCCTCGATCACGAGGCGCGAGGGCGCATCCGCCAGCATCAGCGGCACCAGCACGGTCTGCACCACCAGCGCGGTCGAGCCTGCCGTGCCGATGGCAAAGTGGTATTCGCCGGGCACGACGCTGCCGGGCCGGAAGGTCAGATCGGACGAGCCGACCGCCAGCCCCGAACACTCCGCCGAGCCAATCGCCGCCGCCGCTTCGAGCGCGGTGACGTGCTGGCGCATCAGCCCGGGCTTGGTCCGCCCGCCGCGAATCTTGGTGATGGTGAAAGACTCCCCCGTCAGCAGCGACAGCGCCGCTGCATAGCGCAGCACCTGCCCCCCGCCTTCGCCTTCGGAACCGTCGATGGTGATCATTTCTCTTCTTCTGCAAAATGGGGCAGGCGGTGCCCGTGAAGGGCAATCAACCCTTCACGCACACCACCTGCTTCAGCGTGTGGACGATCTCCACCAGATCGGCCTGGGCGGCCATCACGGCTTCGATCGGCTTGTAGGCCTTGGGCGTTTCGTCGATCACGCCCGCGTCCTTGCGGCATTCGACCCCCGCCGTGTCGGCGAGGTGTTCGTCGAGCGTCACCAGCTTCTTGGCCGCGGTGCGGCTCATCACCCGGCCTGCGCCGTGCGAGCAGCTGTCGAAGCTTTCCGGGTTACCCAGCCCGCGCACGATGAAGCTCTTCGCCCCCATCGAGCCCGGGATGATCCCCATCACGCCCTTGGCCGCACGCACCGCCCCCTTGCGGGTGACCAGCACGTTCTCGCCGAAGTGATGCTCGCGCGTCACGTAGTTGTGGTGGCAGTTCACCGCCTCGCACTCCGCATCGAAGGGCTTGGCGATCTGGCTGCGCACCGCATCCAGCACATGCGCCATCATCACCTGGCGGTTGAGCCGCGCGAAGTCCTGCGCCCATTCGACCGCCTCGACATAGTCGTCGAAGTGGTCGGTCCCTTCCGGGAAGTAGGCGAGGTCCTGGTCGGGCAGGTTGATGTGCCACTTGCGCATGTCCTGCTTGGCCAGCTCGATGAAGAACGTGCCGATCGCGTTGCCCACGCCCCGCGAGCCCGAATGGAGCATCACCCACACGCGCTGTTCCTCGTCGAGGCACAGTTCGATGAAGTGGTTGCCCGTCCCCAGCGTGCCGAGGTGCATGAGGTTGTTGGTGTTGCGCAGGCGCGGGTGCTTGGCGACGATCCGGCCGAACCGTTCGGCGAGCTTCGCCCAGGCGTCGACCGCCGCGCGCGGGGGTTCGCCCCACGCGCCCTTGTCACGCTGGCCGCGCCCTGCCGTGCGCCCGTGCGGCACCGCCGCCTCGATCGCCGAGCGGATGCCCGCAAGGTTATCGGGCAGGTCGCTCGCGACGAGCGAAGTGCGCGCCGCCATCATCCCGCAGCCGATATCGACCCCAACCGCCGCCGGGATGACCGCGCCCTTGGTCGGGATGACCGAACCCACGGTCGCGCCGATCCCGACATGCACGTCGGGCATGGCCGCCACGTGCTTGAAGATGAACGGCATCTGCGCCGCCCGCGCGAGCTGCGCGCGCGCATCGTCTTCCACAGGAACGCCGCGCGTCCACATCTTGATCGGCGCGCCGCCTTCCGGCTGATGAAATTCGTACGTCGTCTGGGTCATCGCGACCTCCTGTAATCTGTTCGTGCTACCGCTTTGCGGCTTCAGCACAAGGTGCTGGCGACGAGGTTTGGCGAGACATCCCGTTGCTTTCCTTGCGGATCGCTCTGGGGCGGATTCGAACCGCTCGGCCTTTCGGCCTTTACCCGATGTAGTCCCGCCGGCATCCGCCAGCGTGTGTTGTGTATTTTGTGCGCTACCGCTTCGCTGCTTGAGCGCGAGCTCACGGCGACGAGGGTTTGGAAAGACGTTCCTGCTCTACCAGCTGAGCTACAGGCCCATAGATGGTGGACCTGGCGGGACTCGAACCCGCGACCAGGCGATTAACATTCGATGTAGTCCTTCCGGCATTCGCCGTGAGTTGGTTTCTTGTTTGCGCTACCGCTTCGCTGCTTGAGCGCGAAAAGGCCGGGGCAACGAGTGTTGGTGAGACAACGGCCCTTAAGCTACGTTCCGGCGGCGGGATTCGAACCCGCATCTCCCCGCAGGATTGCTCCCATGAGGCGCTTTACTCGTCGGGCCTGGCCTGCGGAATGTAGTCCCACCGGCATTTGCCCCGACCCTTTCCCAATCTGGGTGCGGTCGCGGCGACGAGGTTCGGGAAAGACGGGCGCCCTCGGTTGAGAGCCACCATCGTTGCAGGATGTAGTCCTTCCCGGCATTCGCCGCGACCGCACTGTTCAGTTCATTTCAATCTCCACTTCGTTGACGACTTCGACCCAGTCGCGCGCCGTGCCATTGGCAAAGCGCGCCATCGTGTCGAACACCGCGTCGGTGAAACCACCGACATTCATGATGTCCTTGCGGTCCCCCTTCGAATCCGGGGCCTGCGTCGAACCGTAAGGCTGGATGTCGATGCAGATCAGCTTCGCGCCCGGGTTGCGGGCCTTCAGCCGGGTCCACTCGTTCATCGTCGCCGTCGCCCCGCGCCGGGCGGGATCGAGCCAGGATTCGTTGTCCGACACGATCACCACCACATCGACCTTGGCCTTCTCGCGGTTGAGCAGTTCGAGCGGCGCCGACACCGAAGTGCCCCCGCCACCGACCGCCGCCAGCTTCGCCGCGTTGACCGCGACGCGCGCCTTGGGATCGAGCTTCACGTCGACGACGCGGGTCTCGAACGGCAGCACGCGGGTCTGCGGATTGCTCCGCAGCATCGCGGCCGCCACCAGCGCGGCGATGTCGATGCAGCGCACGACCGAGGTCGCACCCTTGCGGTACCCGGTGGCGGGCGAGCTCATCGAGCCCGATACGTCCGGACACACCACGACATGGCCCTCCAGCTTCGGCACCCGCGCCAGCGAGGCTTCGAGCGCCGTTTCCAGCGCCGCCTGCACCAGCAGCGGAACACCCTCGCCCACCTGGCCGAGCGCGGTCATCAGCTGGTACGGAGCCGGACGAACCTTCGCCGTCGCTGTTTCGTCCGACAACCGCGCCGCAACCGCCTGGGTCACGCCATCGATCTGGAACGCACCCTTGCGGGTCAGCGTGTTGAGGTTCATCCGCAGCGCCTGCCAGCCCATGCGCTCGGCCATCACCGCCCATTGCTTGGCGGTGAGGTCGAAGGCGGTCAGCCATTCGAAGGGCACATCGGGCAGGGGCCGCGAACGGTCCGCCTTCCATGCTTCGAACGCGGCGATCTCCGCCGGCAGCGCGGCGACGTCGTACGGCTTGCCGATCAGCCAGCCATAGAACGCGCGCCGCTCGGCCGAGGCCGGGGCCGGGTGGACCATCTTGACGATGTCCGCGAGGCTCGGGTCATTGCCGGTCGCCGCCTGCATCAGCTGGCGGGTCGAGGCATTCTCCAGCCATTCGCGCACCAGCCGCTTGGGCCGCGAGCCCAATGAGGTTCGCCCCACCTGGCCCGAACGCATGATCTGCACGAAGGTGCGCAGCATGCGGCCGTTGTCGACCACGCGGCGGAACACCGGGACCATGAGGTCCGGCTCCACGACCGAAAGCAGCGCAGCAAGCAGCGCCGGCATGTCCTTCATCGCACCCGACTGGCGGGCGTAGACCGCGCACTTGGCGACCCACAGCGGATCGACCGCGCGCGCCGCTTCGAGCGCCTTGGCCAGCTGCGTTTCGGCATCGGCATAGAAGCCGTCCGACAGCGTGCCGGTGGCGGCGAGCTGCGCAAGCAGGGCTTCGGGCCCATAGGCATAGGCGACCCCGCCTGCCTGGTTGACCGTGTCGGCCCGCGGCAGGAAGCGCGCCAGCGCCGAGGAAAAGAGCGTCTTGTTGGCCATCGTCCAACTCCATTGTAAATTCGTGCTGCGGGGCTTTGGGCGGCCGGCCCATTCCGGCCGCCCCTTGTCCCGCATCGCACCGGGTGTTCGACCGCCCGGCGCTTTTCTTACAGCATGGCGCGTGCCAAACCTGCGCGGCGATGCATCGGAACCATTTATCTATCTAATATACATGCAATAATTTTCTTTCTCGCCTGATGAGGCGATCAGTCAAGACAAGGGGAAGTGGATATACTTGTATCGCATCCGATAAAATCTTATCGTCGCTTGTGATGAAACCCACCACCGTCATCGGCTTTCTCGGCTCGACCCTCGATGCCGCCAAGTTCGGCCCTTCGCGCTGGAGCAAGTGGCGGCCCACGGTCAGCATCTGCATGCAGGAAGACCTCAGGGTCGACCGCTTCGTCCTGCTCCACGGCAGCCAGCACAGCCGCCTCGCCGAACTCATCGCCGCCGATATCCGCGATGTCTCGCCCGAGACCGAGGTCGCGCCGCATCTGCTCGACTTTTCCGATCCGTGGGACTTCGAGGAGGTCTATGGCAAGCTGCTCGATTTCGCGCGGCGCTTCCCGTTCGATCCCGAGATGCAGGACTATCTGGTCCACATTACGACGGGCACCCACGTGGCGCAGATCTGCCTGTTTCTGCTGACCGAGGCGCGGTACCTGCCCGGCCGCCTGCTCCAGACCCAGCCCGCGCGCGGGGTGCCCGAGCCGGTCGGCACCTGGAACGCAATCGACCTTGATCTGTCGCGCTATGACAGCATCGCCACCCGCTTTGCCGAGGCCAGCGCGGAAAGCACCAGCTTTCTCAAGAGCGGGATCGACACCCGCAATGCCGCCTTCAACCGCATGATCGAGGAGATCGAACAGGTCGCGGTGCGTAGCCGGGCGCCGATCCTGCTGATGGGGCCGACCGGCGCGGGCAAGAGCCAGCTGGCGCGCAAGGTTTATGAACTGAAGAAGCTGCGCCATCAGGTGAGCGGGCCCTTCGTCGAGGTCAACTGCGCGACGCTGAAGGGTGACAGCGCGATGTCGGCGCTGTTCGGGCATAGGAAGGGGGCCTTCACCGGCGCGGTGGCGGACCGCCCGGGCCTGCTCAAAAGCGCCAACAAGGGCGTGCTGTTCCTCGACGAGACCGGCGAACTGGGCCTCGACGAACAGGCGATGATCCTGCGCGCGATCGAGGAGGGGCGGTTCCTCCCCGTCGGCGCGGACAGCGAGGCGAAGAGCGAATTCCAGCTGATCGCGGGCACCAACCGCGATCTGGTCAGCGTGGTCGCCGCCGGAGCTTTCCGCGACGACCTGTTTGCCCGCCTCAACCTGTGGACCTTCACCTTGCCCGGCCTTGCCGCACGGCGCGAGGATATCGCCCCCAACCTCGAATTCGAACTTGACCGCTTCGCCGAGCGGGAGGGAACGCGGGTGACCTTCAACAAGGAGGCGCTCGCCCGCTATCTCGCCTTTGCCGAGAGCCCGGCGGCGCTGTGGGCGGGCAATTTCCGCGATCTGGCCGCCAGCGTCACCCGCATGGCGACGCTCAGCCCCGGCGGGCGGATCGACGTCGCCGCAGTGGCGCAGGAGACCGGGCGGCTGGCGCGGCTGTGGTCGGGCGAGCGCGGCAGCGCGAGCCCGCTTGCGGACCTGCTGGGCGAAGAGCGGCTGGCGCGGGTCGATCCCTTCGACCGGGTGCAGCTCGATTATGTGGTCGCGACCTGCCGCCGATGCGCCAGCCTGTCGGAGGCCGGACGCACGCTGTTCGCCGCCTCGCGCCAGCAGCGTACATCGACCAATGATGCCGACCGGCTGCGCAAATATCTCGCCAAGTTCGATCTCGACTGGAACGCCGTTACCGCACGCGGCTGAGGTGCGGGGCGCTCAACGGATGATCTGCCCGCCTTTCGTCACCGCCGCGACGCGTTCAAGGACGGTAATGTCGGCGAGCGGGTCACCCTCGACAGCGATCATGTCGGCATAGGCGCCCGGTGCGATCCGGCCAAGGTCGCTGTCCTGGCCCAGCACCTTGGCGGCGCTCGTGGTGGCTGCCCGGATCGACTGGAGCGGGCTCATGCCGTTGACCACCATGTAATGGAACTGGCGCGCGTTCAGCCCGTGGGGATAGACCCCTGCATCGGACCCGAAGGCGAGCGGCACGCCTAGCTCGACCGCGCGGCGGAATGCGTCGCGCTGGACCTGCGTGGTCTCGCGGTTCTTGCGCAGATATTCGTCCGGCCAGCCCTCGGCGGTGCCGACTTCGTCGATGTAGTCGCCGTTGAAGATGTCCATCACCAGCCACACGCCTTTGTCGCGGGCCATCAGGAGGCCTTCCTCGTCGATCAGGCTGGCATGCTCGATGCTGCGCACCCCGGCACGGATCGCGGCCTTGATCCCTTCCGCGCCGTGCGCGTGCGCCGTGGCGAATGACCCGCGCGCTGTCGCCACTGCGACGGCGGCGCGCATCTCGGCTTCGGTCAGCTCGGCCTCGCCCGGCTCGGTGCCGATCGCGAGCACCGCGCCGGTCGCCATCAGCTTGAGGAAATCGACCCCGTGGTCGAACAGGAAGGTGGCGCGCGCGGCTGCCTCTTCGGGGCTGGCGAGCACGCCCAAACGCATGTCGGCGGGCAGCTCATCGTTCGGCACCACCCCGTTCAATTCGCCCCCGCCGCCCGGATGGGTGAGATAGGCCCCGGCGACGAACATGCGCGGCCCCGGCACCAGCCCCCTGTCGATCGCATTGCGCAAGGCGACGTCGGTGAGCCCGCGATAGGTGCCGACGTCGCGCACCGTCGTGAAGCCCGCTTCCAGCGTCAGACGCGCATTGCGCGCGCCGATCAGCACAGTGTCGACCGGTGAGGTCTTGAGCGGATCGGCGAGATCCGCGCTGCTGCCGGTGTCGGACAGATGGGTGTGGAGATCGATCAGCCCCGGCAACACGGTGTAGGCCGACCAGTCCACCCGCTCCGCGCCCTCGGGCGCTTGCCCGCAAGGCTCTACCCGGAGGATTCGCTCGCCTTCGGTGAGGATGCACTGACCGGTCAGCACTTCGCCGCTTGTCACATCGAGCAGCTGCCCCGCCGCGATGTATAGCCCCTCGGCCAGCGCAGGCGCCGGAGCGGTCAGCGCCAGCAGTGCGGCGATGCCGGCTGCCGCTCTCATTTGGAGGTGAGCTCGGTCAGCAGCAGGCGGTAATATTCGAGGCTCTTCGCGATATTGCCCAGCGGCACGCGTTCGTCGAGGCCATGCGAGAAATCGTCGCTCTCGCGCATGAAGGTGCCGCTCGCCCCGTAGCTGGGGACGCCGAGCGCGCGGTACCACATCGAATCCGATGCGCCCGAGGCCTGCGCGGCGACTACTGGAACCTTCCCGAAAGCTCCGTGGATCGCGCGCGTCGCGGCCCCGACGAAGGCCTCGTCATAGGGGGAAGCGGGGGCGTCGGTGGTATATTCGGGGTCGATCTCGCGGATCGTCATGGCCGGCTCGGCGGCGACCTTCTCGAGTTCGGCCCGCACCTCTTCCCGGGTGTGGCCGGGGAAGATGCGGCAGTTGACGTTCGCCGTCGCGCGCTGGGGCAGGGCGTTGCGGCCGTGTCCGGCGCTCGCCATGGTCGGCACGCAAGTGGTTGCGATCTTGCCGACATAGGCGGGGTTGCCGCGCAGCACGGCAATCGCGGCCTTGTCTGTTGGATCGGCGGCAAAGGCCCGCATCGCCGCGGCGAGCAGCGGGTCGGAGACGAAAGCGGCGGCCTTGGTGAAGTAGTCGCGGGTGATGTCGTTCACTTCCGGCGTGAAGTGATGCGCCCCGATCCGGCCCAATGCGCCCGAAAGCTGGACAATCGCATTCTCGTCGCGCGGGGTGGAGCTGTGGCCGCCTGCATTCGTCACTTCGAGGACGTAATCGGCGTAGGTCTTTTCCGCGCCTTGCCAGCTCCAGAAGGCGGGCTTGCCGCTCGCCTCGTCGAGCGCGCCCGAAGCGCCGTCGACATTGAGCACCAGCCGCGCGCCCTTCAGCCGCTCGGCGATGGCCCTCGAGGTGATCATCGTCGTCTCTTCATCGCCCGAAAAGGCGAGGACGATGCTGCGTTCGGGCACGTAGCCGGACTTGCGCAGTTCCATCACCGCGACCATCGCCTGCACGGTGTCGAACTTGGTGTCGCTCGCTCCGCGCCCGTAGAGGTAGCCGTTCTCGACGACGGGCGTGAAGGGATCGCGCTTCCAGTCTTCCGGCTTGGCGTCGACCACGTCCATGTGCGCGGAGATGACGATGGGCCCGAGCGCGGGGTTCTTCCCCTTCCAGGTGGCGATGAAATAGGCGGTGTCGTCGAGCGGCACGATCTCGATCTCGGCCGCCTTCCACCCTGCGTCGATCAGCGCCTTGCGATACAGCGCGGCGACCTTGTCGGTGGCGTTGCCCTCGCCCCGCACCGAGCGCAGCGCGATTGCCTTGCTGGAGAGGTCCACCACTTGGCTCTCGGGCGGCGTGGCCGTTTGCGCAATCGCGGGCGCGGCGGCGCAGAGCGCGGCGGACAGCAGCAGTGTGAAGCGCATCGGTAGTTCCCCCGTGGGTTGTTAGGTCGCGAGGCTATGGCAAACCGGTGCCCGCGACAACCGCCGCGCCTAGATGCTGGAGAACCGCCGGAAGCTGCCGCCGTCGGCGAGCACCTCTTGCGCGCAGTTGTGCCCCGGCGCGCCGGTCACCCCGCCGCCCGGGTGGTTGCCCGCGCCGCACATGTAGAGCCCCTTGACCGGCCCGCGATAGGCGCCGTGGCCCAGCACGGGCCGCGCGCTCCACAGCTGGTCGAGGCTCATGTGGCCGTGCATGATGTCCCCGCCGACCAGACCGAACTTGCGGTAGAGCCCCTTGGGGCTCAGCACCTGCCGCCCGAGGATCGAGGCGCGGAAGCCCGGCGCGTGGGCCTCGACCGTGTCGATGATGGTGTCGGCGGCGGCGTCTTCCTCGTTATCCCAATCGCGGCCATCCGGCAGCTCGGGCGCGAATTGCTGGCAGAACAGGCTGGCGACGTGTTGGCCCGGAGGCGCGAGGCTATCGTCGACCGTGGAGGGGATCAGCATCTCCACGATGGGCCGCTTCGACCAGCCGTGCGCCTTGGCATCGAGGAAGGCCTTGTCCATGTAGTCGAGCGTCGGCGCGATGATGATCCCGCTCTGGTGATGCTCGCCCGGTTCGGGGAGCGAGGTGAAACGCGGCAGCTCCGAGAGCGCCACGTTCATGCGGAAGGTGCCCCCGCCCGCCTTGTACCCGCGCATCCGGCGGCGGAAGTCCTCGGGCTGGTGGGCCTGCGCGAGCATCTTCCCGTAGAGCAGCTTGGGCCCGACATTGGCGATCACGCGCTTGGCGGCGATTTCCTCACCGCTTTCGAGCTTCACGCCTGCGACCGTATCGCCATCGACCAGCACCTCGGCAACCGGGCTTTCGAGACTGATCTCAACCCCGGCATCACGGCACACCTCCGCCATGATCTGGGTGATCGTGCCCATCCCGCCGATGCAATGTCCCCACGCGCCCTTCTTGCCGTTCACCTCGCCGAAGACATGGTGGAGGAGGACATAGGCGCTGCCCGGCGTGTCGGGGCTGGCGTAATTGCCGACCACCGCGTCGAAGCCGAAGGCGGCTTTGACCGCCTCGCTTTCGAACCACTGGCCAAGGAAGCTGGTGGCGGATTTGACGAACAGGTCGAGGACATCGCGCTTGGCTTCGAGGTCGAGCTTCGAGAGGCCCCAGCCCTGCGATGCCCCGGCGATCAGGGTGCGCAGGCCTTCGCCGACATTCGGCGGGCTCTTCAAGGCGAGGCTGCGCAGCACCTCGGCCACGCCCTCGAGCGCGTCGTAATAGGCGGGCAAGGTGGCAGCATCGGCGGCCGAGAAGCGCGCGAATTCGGCCTGGGTGCGCTCCAGCCCGCCGCCGAGCTTGAGGTAGCCGCCATCTTCCTGCGGCAGGAAGTTGCTGATCGGCCGCTCGATCACGCGGTAGCCGTGTTCGGCCAGCCGCATGTCGCGGATCACCTTGGGCTGGAGCAGGCTGACCGTGTAGCTCGCCACCGAATTGCGGAAACCGGGGTGGAACTCCTCGGTCACCGCCGCGCCGCCGACGATGTCGCGCCGCTCAAGGATACGCACCTTGAGCCCGGCCTCCGCGAGGTAGAAGGCGCAAGCGAGGCCATTGTGGCCCGCGCCGATGATCACGGCGTCGTATTTCTGGGTCATGCGCGGCGGCTCCATCCGGCGGGGGGTTGCTGTTCGAGGCGGGCCTCTGGGATGAGGTCACGAATGCGGCGGCAGAAATGCCGGAGGCACACTTCCTTGTCGCTCAGCGGGCCGATGGAGAAGCTGCGGCTCGCCATGCCCTGCTGCACGCGGGTGATGAGCGCGGTATCCTCGGCATTGACCTGGCGGTTGATGCGCCAGTTGAGATAGCGCGCGGCGCGCATCTCGCGGCGCCATTCGTAGTCAGGGGCATCGGGCAGGACATAGCTGATCTCGCGGATCAGGCAGGTGGAAGGTCCCGTTGGCAGCCACTGCATGAAGTCGATCTGGTCGGGATAGATGTCGAAGGCGACATTGGGCCAGAGCTTGAAATAGAGCCAGAAGCGCTGGCGTTCCTCAGGCAAGTGCGGGACTGGCGGGAGCAGCTTCTGGTACATCCGTTCGGACCAGTTGGCGCTCTCCCGGTCGATCATCGCGCCCCACATGCGGTCGACATGAGCCTCGGCCTCGATCCCGTAGCCCTTGCCGAACAGGCGGGTGAGGCCGGGGTGCGCGACCGGGATGTGGAGCCCGTCGGAGTAATTGTCGCCGACATTCTTCCAGTTCACTTCCCTTGGGCGCAGGGTGACGCGGCCCAATGCTTCGAGCTCCTCGAAGCGGTAGGGCGCCACCATGGCCTCGTAGGGCGCCATCTGCTGCGCGACCGTGGGCCCGCCATCATCTTGCAGGCGCACGAAGATGAAGCCGCGCCACACCTCCAGCTCGACCGCGACCAGCCCGGCCTTTGCCCGGTCGAGCGTGGGATAGCTGGCGCTGTCGGGAACGCCGGTCAGCTTGCCGTCGAGATCATAGGTCCAGGCGTGATAGGGGCACACCAGCTTCTTCGCACAGCCGCTCGCGCCGTCGACCAGGCGCGAGCCGCGGTGGCGGCAGACATTGGTGAAGGCGCGCAGAACGGCGTCCTGCCCGCGCACCACGATCACGCTCTCGCCGCAAGTGTCGAGCGTGTGCCAGTCGCCCGCAGCGGGGATATCGCTGACGTGACACACCACTTGCCAGCTCGGGCGGAACACCCGGTCAAGCTCGACCTGGTGGAACTCCGCATCATGGTAGGTCCAGCTCGGCAGGCTCCAGCCCTCGAGCGGGTCGATATCGGGGAGGGGGTGTGTTGCCATGCGCGCTTCCTTGCTTTACATTCGTATAACAAGCCGAGCATGCCCACACAACCCGCCTTTACCCGCGCCGATCCTGACGCGCGCCGACAGAGCCTGATCGCGGCGACCGCGCGCGTGCTCGCGGCGCGGGGTGCTGTGGGGGTCTCGGTGCGCACGATCTGCGCCGAGGCGGGGGTTTCGGCCGGGCTGCTCCGGCACTATTTCGCCAGCCTCTCGGACGCCATGGCCGCAACCTATCGCTGGATGGGCGCGGAGATCGACCGGGCGCTGGAAGAGGCCGTGGCGGCGGCTGGCCCCGAACCGCGCGCAAGGCTGCTGGCCTACCTTGCGGCCAATTTCCGCGCCCCGATCGCCACTCCCGAACTGCTTGCCACCTATGTCGCCTTCTGGAGCCTCACCTGCAGCGATCCCGCCGTCGCAGCGGTGCGCGCGGAGGTCTATGGCAGCTTCCGCCAAGGGCTCGAGGGTTTGCTGCACGACTATCGCCCCGATCTTGCCGATGTGCGAGTGACGGCGGTTGCGCTTACTGCGCTGATCGACGGGCTGTGGCTGGAATTGTCGCTCGGACAGGCACCCTTCAGCGCGGAAGAAGCCGAGACGCTCGCCGCGCAGTGGCTTGACGCGCTGACCGCCTAGGCGCTCACCCCGCGCCGCGCCCACAGGTAAAGCGGGACGCCAGCCGCCATCAGCGCGAGGCTCCAAGCACTGGCCTCCACACCCGCCCCCCACAAAGTCCACAGCGCATAGCCCGCGCCCACCAGCGCCGCCCCGCGCGCCACTTTCATCTTCCACGCCGCCAGCGCGCAGGCAAGATAGAGCCACAAGGCGGCGCTGGTCGAAAGCAGCAGGACGAATTCGTAGATGCCCTGCATGTCCTTGCTCGCGTTGAACAGCAGGCAGAGCGTGGCGATCATGCTCGACACCAGCAGCGCGCGGCGCGGGGTGCCGTGGCGGTCGGTCGCGGCGAACCAGTGCGGCAGCGTCCCCCGCTCGGCCATGGCGCGGGGCAGCTCGCCTTGCAGCAGCACCCAGCCATTGATCGCACCGACACAACTGACGATCGCGAACAGCGTCACCAGCGCGGCGGGGCCGGGGCCCCAGTAGCGCTCGACGAAGGTCGCGAAGGGCGCAGGCGAGGTCGCGGCAACGGCTTCGGGCAGCATCAGCGCGATGGCCGAGCATACCAGCAGGTAGAGCACACCCGTAAGCCCCGTGCCCCACATCGTCGCGCGCGGCACGTTGACCGCGGGGTTCTCGACCCGCGCGGCGGCGATGCTGGCGCATTCGAAGCCGAGCAGCGCGAACAGCGTCAGCGCCGCCGCGCCGCGTAGGTCGGTGCCGTTCAATTCGCTCATCACCAGCGGGCGGATCTCTCCCTTGCCCGTGCCCAGCACCAGCGCGGCGATCACGATCACCGCCACCAGCGGCACGAGTTTCAGCAGCACCGTCACGATCTGGAACTGGCCCGCCGTGCGCACCCCGCGCAGGTTGACCAGCGTCATCGCCCACACCAGCGCGATGGCGCAGAGTGCCGGGGCCATCGGCGTGGCACCGATGGCGGGGATAAAGGCCGAGAGGTAACTCACCGCCGCCACCGCAATCGAGACCACGGCGGTCCACACCGAAACCCAATAGACCCAGCCCACCAGAAAGGCCGGGATTTCGCCGAAAGCTTCTGTGACAAAGCCCGCCGGATCGCTCGCGCCGGGCCGCGCGCGGGTCAGCGCGGCGAGCACCCAGGCCAGCACCAGCGTGCCTGCGGTGGTGACGATCCAGCCCGCCACCGCGTTCCAGCCGAAAGGGGCAAGGCTCGCCGGGAGCAGGAACACCCCCGATCCGATCATGTTGCCCATCACCAGCGCAATGGCAGCAAAAAGGCCGAGCTTGTGACCCGGCCTTTCTGTGGTTTGCGACATCGAGATCACAGGATCAGAAATCGAAGCCCGCCTTCAGCCCGATGATGCGCGGGCGCGTGACGAAGTCGTAGAACACCCCGCCGGTGCTGCTCACGCCGTCAGGGTCGCCGCAGGTGGTCTCGACGCATTGCACCCCGCTGTTGATCACCCCGTTCGAATTGAACAGGTTGGTCGCATAGAGCTCGAACCTGAGGTTGTCCTTGCGCATGCCGATGCTGAAGTCTGCCACGGCGTAGGGGTCAAAGAAGCCCTTGATGGCGTTCTCGACTGTCCGCAGATCGCTCCGGCGGCGGCCGATATAGGACACCGCACCCTGCACATGGCCGTCCCACCCGCCGATCGGGAATTCGTAGCGCGCGATCGCGTTGCCCTTGAACTTGGCGGTGATCGGCAGCTGCGTGCCCGCAGGGGCGAGCAGCGCATTCTCACGCCCGTCGCCCGGGTCGAAGGTGCAATCGAACGCCGGATTGGCGATCCGGCAGAAATCGCGCCGGATGGTGGCGTCGTTGTAGCTGCCGGAGGCCGAAAGCGTGAGCCCGCCCGCGCGATAGGTGAAATCGGCTTCGACGCCCCTGATCCGCGCGATCCCGGCGTTGCGGATCTCGGTCAGCCCGTTCTCGCCGAGGAAGGACAGCTGGATCTCGTTCCAGTCTTCCTGATAAATCGCGCCGTTGAAGGTGACAGCGCCAAAGGTCGTCTTCCAGCCGAGCTCGTAGTTGTCGAGCGTGTCGGGCAGGTAGGGCGGCAGGTTGCCGCGCCGGTTGATCCCCCCCGGCCGGAAGCCCTGCGACCAGGTGGCATAGACCAGAATGTCGGGCGTGATCTTGTAGGTTGCGTTGAGCTTGTAGATCGCGTCGGTGTCTGACGTGGTCTGGTCGAGATTGGTGCAGGGCGATCCGGCGACGATCGGCGGACCAAAGCACACCGCCTCGCCCGTACGGCTGGAATAGCCCGCGCTGAAGCCGAAGAAGCCCGCCAGCGAGTTCCTGTAGTTGTAAACCCGCGCGCCGCCGGTCACGGTCAGTTGGTCGGTGATATCGAAGCTGAGTTCGCCGAACGCGGCATAATCGCGGTCGACACGCTCCTGCCGGGTGAGCCAGATATTGCTCTCCGTCCCCGTCACCGTGATCGCGTCGGCGATGTCCTCGATGATGTAGTTCTGCGTGATGCGGTGATACTGGCGCTGCGCGAACACGCCGCCGATGAAGCGCAGCGGCGCATCCACCGGGCTCGACACGCGCAGTTCCCCGAAGACGCGGCGATAGCGGTCATTGCCCTGAATGAACTGGTTGGGGCTCACCAGATCGCCATTGTTGTCGGTGAAATAGGCCCCGTAGCCGGCGAGCGCGTCATAGAAATAGGCGTAGTCGGAATAGTCTGACGCTGTTTCGGTGGTGCGCCAAAGGTGGCCGCCCGCAGCGACGAGATCCCAGCTGCCGATCTTGCCCTCGATGGTCAGCGCAGCCTGCAGCCACCTGTCCTTCGAGAATTCGGGATTGTACTGCACGGTCTGGAGCGAGCGGGTGACCGCCGTGCTGCGCTCCTGCGCGAAGCTGCCGTCGGCGTTCTGGATCTGACCTATGAGAGTAGGGCGCAAGGTCCAGCTGTCGTTCAATTCAATCCCCAGCGCCACGCGCGCGCCGTAGGTGTCGACGTCGTTGTAATTGTCCTCGACCAGATCCGCGTTGTTCTGGGTGATGCCCGAGGTTGCAAAGGTGCGGCTGCCCGGGATGTTGTCGATGAAGCCGCCGTCGCGGCGATACCACGCCACGATGCGCAGCGCGGCCGAATCCGAGATCCGGGCGTTGTAGAAGCCCTCGGCCACCCCGCCAAAATCGCCGCGGTTGACACTGTTCAGCTCGAAATCGACCGCGCCGTAGCTGTCCTTGTAGTCGGGCGCGTTGGTGACCAGCTTGATCGTGCCCGCCAACGAACTTGCGCCGTAGAGCGTGCCTTGCGGCCCGGCGAGCGCCTCGACCCGGGCAAGGTCATAGGAATGGATATCGAGCGCGCCCTGAATGGTCGTGATCGGCATTTCATCAAGATAGATGCCGACCGTGGGCAGCGAGGCCGAGTGATTGGCGTTCTCGCCGCTGGAAACGCCGCGGAAATAGACCTGGGTGAAGCCGGGGCCGAGGGTCTGCACCGTCACCGAGGGCAGAAACTTGGCGACGTCGCGAATTTCGTTGATCTGCAGCTCGTCAAGCGCCTCGGTGCCCAATGCGGTGATCGCAATCGGCACGTCCTGCAGGTTTTGCGAACGCTTCTGCGCGGTGACGATGATGACATTGTCGCTTTCGTCATCGACCGAGTCTTGCGCCATGACCGGCGTTGCCACCGTCATCGCGGTGCCTGCGAGAAGGGTTGCGGTAACAGCCCGAACCCTGGTGGTTTCCTTGAACGTCAACGCTGCCTCCCTGTGGCAATCTGCCAGTCCCCGCAACAGACCGCCACACCACGCGCCGCTTGCCAAGCGGCTGCTTACCTTCAAGGTCTTGATGATGTTGTTTGCTTGCCCACTATGACAAATTTGTCACATAGCTGGGCGCGTCACGCGGGGCGATCGGCGTAGGTTTCCACAAGGTCGCCGAGCGCATCGCGCAAGGGACCGAGCCACTGCGCATAGGGCTCCCACTGGTCCACGCCGTCGCGGTTGATCGGGCGGCGCACCTGCTCGGATGAAGCCGTCCGCACCGCGCGCGTGTTGCGGTGGAACGCGAGACACGCCTCCTCGAACGGCAGGCCGAGATAGGCGAGCATCGCGCGCACTTCGCCTTCCGGATCGTCGAGCAGGCGCTCGTGGATCACCCGGTGGATGCGCCCCGGCAGCACCCGGTCGTAATGATCCATCGCCCGCACGTAATCGGCATAGTAGCGGCCGATATGACCCAGCGCGTAGGTGAAGGCCTGCCCCTTGGCGAAGTGCTGGCGGAAGTTCGAAAAGCAGCAGTCCATCGGATTGCGCCGCGCGTCGATGATCTTGGCATTGGGCAGGATCAGGTGGATGAGACCGGCGTAGCTCCAGTTGTTGGGCAGCTTGTCGATGTAGAACGGCCGGCCGGTCTTGCGCTGCACCCGGGTACGCTCGAGGAACTCGGCGCCCAGCGCGGCAAACCGCTGCGGTTCCATGGCCGCGACCGCGCCCGGCCAGTCGCGCGGGTC
>OFDC01000943.1_pt1 | contig 17501 bp, 12 predicted proteins | sample 1520941 | NCBI WGS metagenome assembly OFDC01 (sample SAMEA94258168, study PRJEB24077) | hot springs metagenome | biome: Aquatic biome; feature: Water | place: India | collected 2012-12-06 | depth 5 m | reverse complement strand
GGAATGGCACCCTTCGGGTCGCAAGAAATGTCTAGCATTGCTTCAATGAAAGCAAAGTGACGATCGTCACTCGCTCCGAATCGCCACGCGCATCCGGGCCACCGGGGCTGGTCTGCTCGGCACCCCGTCTCGAGGTTGACCACGGGTGCATTGGTCGCACTGATGCGTGCTAATCAGGCCAGCGCCTGAGGGCAACCGAGGTCCCTCCAGTCCAGCACTCCATGAACCGATTGTCCTTCCAACCGACCACCTGGAACGCCGCTGCAAAGGAGGGGAAGTGGGCACACCGTACGCGACAGCGTCGCAAGAACGTCCAATAAAATATTGGAGTGCCGTGAATTTGTTCCTTGTATGGAGGAGCAAGATCGATGTCAACGAATGGCCATTTGATCACGCGGGAAGCTGTCAGAATGTCTGTCTCGAATCGGCGACGGGGCAGGGCGGTCGGCAGCGAAAAGACCAGGCTCGACGGCAACGTCGCTCGCCGCAACGTGACGGGATCCGAGTTCTTCTGGTGGGATACGGAACTTCCCGGTTTTGGGCTGCGAGCGTTCGCGGGCGGCTCCAAAAGCTGGTTCGTCCAGTTCCGCCAGCGCGGCAAGCAGAAGCGCGTGACGCTCGGACGCCCGCCTGCCATGCGCGCGGAGGAAGCGCGCGCTCTGGCGCGTGCGCAGCTTGCCAGGATCGCGCTCGACGGTTTGCCAGTTGCTTCAGAGGCGAAGCCGGAAGAGAAGGGCGGGACGTTCTTCCGCGATTACGCGCAGCGCTTCTGGGACGATTATTCCCGGCACTGGAAGCCCTCCACGCGTCGGGGCAACCGAAAGGCGATCTTCAGGGAATTGGTCGCGCTGTTCGGCGACAAGCGCGTCGATGCGATCTGCAAGGCTGACATCCTGCGTTGGCGTGACAGCTGGTCCAGCCGGTCGGGGAGGTTCAATCGCATCATCCCGGTCATGTCGGTGATGATGCAATATGCTGAACAGCTCACGCTTCGACCGCGCGGATCGAACCCCTGCAAGGGCACCCCGCGATACAAGAGGAAGCCAGTCGGTCGCTTCCTCAGCGCACGAGAGTTCGCCCGGCTGGGATCGAGCCTTCGCGCCTTCGAGGACAGCGATCCCATTGCGGTGCAAGCTATCCGCATGTTGATCTACACCGGCGCGCGGCATTGCGAGATAACGGGATTGCGTTGGGAATGGGTGCAGCCGCCCAGGATGATGCTTCCCGATAGCAAGACGGGCGCAAAGATCGTCTACCTGAACCGACCGGCGCAGGCGGTGCTTGATGCCATGCCCACGAAGGCCGAGGTGGGATTAGTGTTTCCATCGGCGCGGGAAGGCAAGCCGATCAATCTCTCTGAGCCGTGGAGCAGAATTCGCCGGCACGCGGCCTTGCCCGATGTTCGCCTCCACGATCTGCGTCACAGCTTTGCGTCGATCGCGATCGCTGACGGCATATCGCTGGTCGTGATCGGAAAGCTGCTCGGCCATGCGCTCGCGGAAACGACCGAGCGCTATGCCCACCTAGCCGACGAAGCGATCGCCGACGCGGCAAAGCGCGTCTCCGGCTCGCTCGCCCAATGCCTCGGGATTGCGGTATGACGGGCCTTCCACTTTCCCGCATCATTGCGGATGAACTGGCAGTGCTTCGCCGCCTCGATCCGGGCGATCGCCCCCGCGGGAGGCCGCGCCGCACCGAGTGGTCCGATCGGTTGCCGGGGTTTGGGATCCGTCACTACTCGAGCGGGCGAAGCACCTACGTGGTGCAATCCCTCATGGGCGGCGTGACGCGCACGATCACGCTCGGCAACACGGGTGTTCTCAGCAAGGCGCAGGCGCTCAAGGTGGCACGGCGCATCCTTCTGCGCGCTCAGGTCGGTGAAGATCCAGCGAGCAAGCGGCAGGAGGTTCGCAAGAGCCCGCTCTACCGGGATTTCCTTGACCTATACTGGAAGCAGGCCAGCCCGAAATGGAAACCGGGCACGCTCGAAACCCACGATGGTTATCGGAGGAAACACCTCGATCACGCATTTGCCGGCATGTACATCGACGAGATCGAGCAGGCAGACGTGTTGGCATGGTTCAACAAGGTATCGGCCAGAAGCGGTCCCGGCGCCGGCAATCGTTGCTTCGAAATCCTGCGAGCGATGTTCAACCACGCGGAGCGCTGGGGCATGCGGGCTGAGGGGAGCAATCCCTGCAGCCTCATCCGGCTCAACAGACGGCGGAAGTGTGAGCGATTTCTGTCCAATCAGGAAATTGTCCGTCTGGGAGAGGTGCTCACGCGCAAGGCCGATACCCACCCGCTGCACGCAACAATCGTCTATCTTCTGCTGCTAACCGGCTGCCGACTGTCGGAGATCGTTGACCTGACGTGGAGCGAAGTGAAAGGTGGGAAACTGCTCCTGCATGACAGCAAGACGGGGCCGCGCACCGTCTGGCTCGGCGACGAAGCGCGAGGCTTGCTCGAAAAGCTCGAAAGGCGAGGGGGCTCGGTCCCGGTTTTCTGGAGCAAGCTTACCCAGCAGCCAGTCCGCAACATCAGCTCATTCTGGGCGGACGTGAAGGCCGAAGCCAATCTTCCGGGCGTTAGACTGCATGACTTGCGCCACAGCTTTGCAAGCCACGCCGCGGCGCGATCGGAGACCCTGCCGATGATCGCCAAGCTGCTCGGACACGCACGGCTGCATACGACGTCGCGCTATGCACACCTCGACGATGGTGCTGCGATCGAAGCTGCTGAGAGAATAGGAGAGCTTATCCATGACGCGGTGGGTGGAAGCTGAACATTGGACGGCCACTGGCAGATGAGCGAAAGTGGCCTGCCTTACGCACAAACCACCATGGCAAATTGCCAGGTGCGCAACAGACAATTAGAGATCCCCGAGAGCGGTGCCATGTCGGCTTTGCGCCCCAATTCCGGTTATTAAGGCGTTCGCGGTCTGCCCATCAAAGCGGACGTTCGTTCATGTGGCGGTTAGAAGCCGATTTCGAGGGAGAGCGGAACGGCCGCTTTTGGGTATACGGGCCGTGCAAATCGCCGTTCGTTCAGCGATGGTTGCTCGGCAGCTGTGCGCCTGACTCGGCTAAGCTGCACGGGCGGGACCCCCAGTCGCTTTGCAGCCGCGCTTCCATCCCCCGTGGTGGCCGTGAGACGGATCATTATACCGACGCGATGATGCCCCCGGCGTAGCGCTTATCGAAGCGGTCGAACGTGGCGGGCTGGCCGAACGGTCGGTCCGTCACCTCTACACTCCTCATCTTGCCGACCTCGAACACTCGCGGTTCGCCATTCTCCGTCGGCTCGGCCGGGTTGCTGATCTGCAGCCCGCCGACACACACCTTGTCGCCAGAGGAATGGTACAGCACTGCTGGTTGGAAGGTGCGAGCCACCAAGTCGTCGTCGTAGCGGAGCGACAGGAGCCGCCGGGCGTCTATCGCCTCCGCAACGGTTCGCTCGAAATCGAAGCGACGGGGAGCGGCAGGCGCCGGCGCAGCTTTCGCGGCGAACGGGTTCCGCGGTAGCTTCGGCGTCTTTCCGCCCCAGGTCGGTCGTCGCACCTCGTTTCTCCCTCGGAGTTCAACACCATCTAAGGTTAGCAGGCGTCAGCGCTGCTAACGCCAGAAGGCGAGACAGGCGGTCGAGCCGCGTGCCGTGAGCATCAGAAAAGCGATTGTCGCGAGCAGCGCCCCGAGTGCCGCAGCGCCTGCGACGCCACCAAGCGCCACGCGATGCCACCATATGCGTCCCGTCAGGTCCTCGAACTGGTCGGCAAATTGCCCGCTAACCAGTTCGTAGTCGTCGGCCAGCCGCTGCTGCTGGCGGCCGATCTCCCTCTGCAGCACGCTCAACGTGTGCCACTGGTTCACGATCGCTATCGCAAGCAGAGCTATGAAGACCCAGGCGCCAAGCAGAACGGCAAGGTTGGTCCAGAACGCGACGTCGCAATCCTCCGACCTCTTCAGCTGCGATGCGACCACGATGGTGGCGACCGGGATGCCCAGCAGCTGGCCTTGAATATCCACGATCGTCTTGTGGATCTTGCCGACGAAGTCGATCCGTGCGGTCTCCACGTCGTCTCGGATTTTGGAGTAGGAAAAGCTCGACACGAACAGGCGGTAGCCCTTCTCAACCTCGTCGCAGACTAGGTCGAGATTTCGAATCAGGTGCCCGAACCGCACGGCCGCACGCTGTCCCCCGACCAGCTGCACCACCGCGGTTACAAGGATTTGCGTCTTCTCGTCGCCATGCAGAGGCTCGTCGAAGATTCGCTTGAGCCGTGCAGCCTGGATCTCCACGCTCGGCCCGAGATCGGACACCTTGAAGACTACAGGAACAGTGGTCTTCTCGGTCTCGATGAATACGAGCTCGCGCTGCACCTCGTCCACGTAAGACGCCGCCCCTCGCAGGATAGAGACGACGTCCAGCACGGCCCGGTAGCGGGCAAGCAGCTCCGGCACGACCGGGTCGCCCGCGGCATAGCCATGGTCGATCACGAAAAAGCGGGGCGGCTCCTCGAAGACCGCCTTCGGCGCTTGGAACAGAGCGTCGAAGCTGGCAACCAGCAGCCCCAGCGAATGTCGCGGCGGCCCGATGGTGACTCGCACGTCCGAGCCGAGCACCGGCTGCACGTCATCCACTAGCCCGACCTGGGTGGCGTCGTAGAGAGCCGCGTTCGCCTCAATGGCGAGCAGCGTGTCTAGAATGTCTGGGTTCGCGATCGTGAGCACGCCTTCGCCGGCCCCGTCGAACCGCGTGTGGCGGTAGATCTCGACGAGGTCGGCGAAGGAGACGTCAGGCACCGGTCAGCCCCTCGGACCTGAGCTGGGCGACGAGCTCCGCCGGCACGTCCAGCAGCGTCAGCGAATTGGCCTTTGGGTCGAACCGAACGACGCCGCCGTTTAGCGCTTCGCGGTCGAACTCCACCGACCACTGCTTTGTCTTAGCCTTAAAGCGCACCAGCGCCCGGAGCGCCTGAAGGTTGGGTACAAATCGGTCGTTCAGTCGCCGCTCGCCGTCCGACAGGTGATCGATGAGCGCCCGAGGTTCCTTGGGCATTAGCTCATTGGCGAGCGCCTCGAACTCGAGCTCCTCGCGGCTCCGGCCCGCCCGCTCGCAAATCGCCTTCGCACGCGCGAGAAACTCGGTTCCCTCCGCGTCCCCCATTTTCCTAGCGACGACGAAGTCCTTCAGCGCCGACACGAGATCGGCGGTGTCCTTCCGATCCTGGATGGCGGAGTCGCAGCCCAGGAACTCCTTGAAGTAATCAGAGACGTCGCCCTTCCCCTTGAGGAAGCTGATGTAACGCTCCTCGCCAGCGGCCCAGCCGGTTAGGTTGATGCGCCCGGCGAACCGGAACCCGTCGAGGTCGAGATGCTGCACGTCCTCCATGTCGAGGTTGGCGGTGAGCGTGGCGCTCAGCTTATCGGTGATGATGGCGACCAGCAGATAGTCCCGGGCCTCGCGCCTGAACTGGGCGAAAAACACGTGCCCGCCAGCCGATGCGCTCTTTGTTGCGGCCTGCCGTCGAAGTGTGTCCATCATGCGCGAGGTCAGCGTCAGGAAATCGGGCTGATCGGAAGCGACGTAGTCGCGAATCTGGCCCTGCGTAGGGTACCCCTCCGCCTCGGTAAACTTGCCGTGCGACTTCGACGCCTTCCGGTTGTAGAGGTCGTACAGGTCGTCGACCACGCGCTGGGCCGTCGCGCTGACCGGAAGCTCCTTCTTGGCGAGCTTCACGGTATATGCGCCTTCACGCCTTTCCAGATCGTGGATGGCAAGGGCGACAATCTCGTTCAATCTCGCTCTCCCCTTCGCCCTGCCGGATCGGGCCAGCGGGCGACCCCGTCGTCGTACACATGTGCGAATTGCGGGAAGAGCGTAGCAACACGGCTTGCCAAATTACAACCGGTTACAGGCGGCGGCGGGTGCCAGCCGCCGTCTAAGCGGTCCGCAGGTCGTACGCTTATCTCAGCCAAGCGTAGCGCAATCTGTCATGGCCAAGGCAGGCTCCTCGGCGAAATGAGTGAGCGCCCGCTCTTCGGCTGCATTGTGCCGCGCCTGAGCGGCCGCTTTTGGGTCTTTTCGCGCACCGTACTCGCATGAACGAACGTCCGCCTGCTCCCACTTCGCGGTCCAAAGCGGCCTGTCGGCTCCCGGCCCAAGTTACAGCCGCTGAGCGACGCTTGTCGGACTGCGTTCGAGCTTCCGGTGTTCACTACATTGCGTCGTTCCCATCGGTCGCCTGGAACGACCGCTCTCGCCAAAACCTGCCCCTGTTGTGAATCTCATCAGCAGGGCAGGAGCCGCCGCAATAGCTGCCGTTGGACAGCTCGAATCCAATACCTGAAACCGACCTTTCGTTTATCTGATTGTCACGGGGAAGCGGTCGACTCAATTGGGACGTTGCCGCCGCTTTCAAGCGACTTCTCGAACGGTAAGTGTCCCATGACACTTGTTCGCTGGCCGGAATGGCCACTCAGAAAATGCTGCCACGACAGCAGGATGTCGATTTCCGATACTGGACGCTTCACGGCTCTGTGAGGTAGTTTATAAGTCCCTATGACCGGACTTCCTGACTATCTCGACGAACGCGATCAGCTGCCGATCGAATGGCCAACTGATTGGCGCGAAATGGTTGACGAGGCGATGCGCCGCTGCCCATCGCGCGGCGTCCTGCGGCGCTACGGCAACCCAGCGTGCTAGACTTCACGAAGCTGCGCGGCGGACCCGACGGCTGGCGCGGATCGTTCGAGCGTCTCATCCAGCATCTCGCCGAAATCGTTCCACCTTCGGGCGCGGTCGAGTTCCGCCCGATCCATGGCACCGGCGGAGATGGCGGGATCGAGGCCTACTGGGTGCTTAGCGACGACAGCGAGACCGGCTACCAGGCAAAGTTCCACCCTCTGGGCGGCGAGATCGATTGGTCGGCGCTCGACCGCTCGGTCGCAACTGCACTCGCCACGCATCCCCGTCTCACCCACCTCGTCGTCGCGATGCCGCGCGATCTAACAGATGTTACGGCAAGGCGCGGCAAGTCCACGCGCGAGAAGTGGGACGAGCGGCGCGGCCGCTGGATCGAGAACGCCAAGCCGCGCCAGGTCGATTTCTCCTTTCTCGGCGAAAGCCAGATCGAGCGTCTGCTTGCCGCGCCGGCGGCCGCCGGCATTCGCGAATACTGGTTCGGCGAGGCCGAGTTGTCGGACGACTGGTTGCGCCGCCAGTTCGCGCGCACGGCTGCCGCGCTCGAGGAACGCTATCACCCCGAGGATCACGTTGAAGTGTTCGCGGGGCACCTCTTCAATGCCCTACGCGGTCAGGCTGCGTGGCGCGCGGATTACGCCCGCCTCGCTGCGGAATCGGCCGCCGCCTTGCCGCCGCCGGCCGAGCTCGGCAGCCCCTTCCACGGCGAATTTCATGCGCTCGGCACGGCGCTGGCCGAGCTGACGACCCTTGCCGCCGTCACCCACGGCCCCGCCGAGACGTTCCCCACAGCGCGGTGGCGCGCCGCAGTGGACAATGCGATCAACCATTCGCGCGCGGTGATGCACCGGCTCGATAGCGAGGAGGATGGCCACCATATCCGGCGGCTGCGCGAAGAGATCGGTCTCGTCGAAAATCCGCTCTCGCTTCTTCGCGCGCGGCTCGCGAGCGAATTCCAGGTCGCCGACGATAGCCGCTACGCTATCGTAGAAGGCGAGGCGGGCGGCGGCAAGTCGCACATCATGGCGGCGTCGGTCGAGGCCGCCATCCTAGCCGGCGAGCCCGCCATCATGTTGCTGGGTACCGACTTTGTGGGAACGGGCGAGCCCGGCGAGCAGATCGCGCGGCGCCTCGAGCTTACCGGCATGGCGACCGCCACGCTGCTCGGCGCGCTCGACGCCGCCGCCGCGGCGCGCGGCACCCGCGCGCTCATCGCAATCGATGCGCTCAACGAAGGCGCGGGCGGGCGCTATTGGCGTAGCCGGCTGGCCGCCTTCGCCGCCGACGTGCGCCGCTACCCTCGGCTGGCTTTGTGCGTCTCGTGCCGCGACGTCTATTCGCGCCGGGTGATCTCCGATAAGGCCCGGCAGGGCGCCGCGCAGATCGTTGTGGCGGGGTTTACGGCGCCCGAGGAGCAAGAACGCGCCGCCGTGGTCTATCTCGACCGGCGCGGCATCGCCCGGCCGCCGTCTCCCTGGCTGCCGCCCGAATTTATCAATCCGCTGTTTCTGCGCACGACCTGCGTCGCGCTCCAGAAGAAGCGCGAGCGACAGTTCCCGCGGGGCCTGCGCGGCACGCGCCAGATGATGCGCTTCTACCTCGCAGCCGCCGCGCAGACGCTCGGCACCGAATACGACGGCACCGACGAACTCGTCGCGCCGCTCCTAGCCGGCCTCCGCGCCCTCGCCGCCGAAATGGCGCGCGCACGCGCCGATTTCGTCTCGCGCCGGGTCGCGGTCCGCCTGCTGGAGACGTCCTTCGCCGGCTACGCCGCGCCGGCCGGTCAGACCTGGGTCGACGTGTTGCGCCTGGCTGGCTTGCTGCGCAACGATCCCGCCGATCCTATCCGCGACGACTACGCTCCCACGGGAAACGAAGACCCACTTGCCGGGCCTGAAGAGGACCCGCTCGCCGAAGCAGAGGACGTGTTGCGCTTTGCCTTCCAGCGCATCCAGGATCATCTCATCGCTAAGAGCCTCATTGCGAGCGCGGCCGGTCCGGCTGGGCTCTTCGACGAAGGTGGACCGCTGGCCTTCATCATCGGGCGGTGGGGGCTCCACGGCGATTGGCTGGGCGTCTTCGGCGCGCTCGCCATCGAGTTCGCCGATGAATGGCGCGCCGAGATCGCCGATCATCTGCCCGGCGGCTCGACGGACTGGTGGCCAAACGGCGAGGTCCAGGAAGCCTTCATCGAAAGCGTGCGCTGGCGGCAAGTCGGCTCCTTCACCGAACGCTCGCACGAACTGCTCAAGGCGATCGACTGGCCCCTGACCTCGACCGACCTGCTCGTCGAGCTATCGGCGGTCGAAGGCCACCCTTGGAACGCCGACAGGCTCCATGGCGATCTCGTCGCAATGTCGATGCCCGAACGCGATGCGCGCTGGACCCTGGCGATTAACGGGCATGTCGATGGGCGGGGGCCGGGCGGCCGCCTCGTGCAATGGGGGCAGGGCCCGGGACCGCAATCGGCGAGCGATGAAACGGTTCGGCTCGCGCTCCTCACCCTCGGATGGCTGTGCACTTCGACCAATTGGGCGCTGCGGGATGGCGCCACCAAGTCGGCGACCGAGATACTGCTGCGCCGGCCGGCGGCGGCGACGGGCTTTGTCGCGGCCTTCGCGGAGGTCAACGACATTTATGTCTGGGAACGGGTGCTCGCCGCCGTGGCGGCAAGCTGTCTGCGCGATCCCCGGGCCGAGCGAGTGCGCATAGCCGCGGCAAGCGTGTGGAAATGGGTTTTCGCGCGTCGGCCCGTACCGCCGCACCCGCTACTCCGCGACTATGCGCGACTCATCATCGAGTTGGCCCGCGAGCGCGGGGTCCTGCCGGCCGGCTGCGACCTCGCCGTGTGTCGTCCGCCCTACGATGCGCGAGCGCCGAGGTTCGGTCTCGACGAGGCGCGGGTGAAGGCCCAGAGCGAAGCGGCGGGCGACTACAGCATCTTCAGCTCGGTTGTCGGGTTCGGCGGCGATTTCGGCAATTACATCGTCAAGGGACGGGTGCGTGAGTTATCGGCGGTTCGCCTGGCGCGCCGCCCGATGCGGCACAGCGATGCCTTCGCACAGTTCAAGGCCGAGTTCACCGACGGCGATGAGGACCTCTCCAATCTGGTCGACATCATCGAGATGACCAGCGGGTCGCAGGAGTCCGCTGAGACCTGCGCTTGGGCTGAAGCGCATCTCCTCGATAGGCTCAGTGCGCGCGGGAAGGCGCGGTTCGCCACCGATGCGCGGCCGCATCTTGACGGCGCCAAAGGCTGGCGCGGCTATGCAGATGGCAAGCTGCCCAGGATCGACGACAAGCAAGCGCGGCTGTGGATCGCGCGGCGCGCGCTGCAACTGGGCTGGCATCGGGACCGGTTTCCGCATGACAGCGGCGCCGGAGATGGCACGGTCCGTGCCCGCCGGATCGAGCGTATCGGCAAGAAATACCAGTGGATCGCTTATTTCGAGCTGCTGGCCCGCCTCGCCGACAATGTTTGGCTGATGGCCGAGGACCCGGAGATCGGGGTCAAGGCCTATGACACCCCGCTCGACTTACCGTTCTTGCGCAATCTCGACCCCACCGTACCCGCCTATGCCCAGGACGACGGTGTCAACGGCCCCGGCACGCTTCTGAGCGTGCCGCACTTGACGATCGGCGACGTTCCGGTCGAGGCCATGGAGAGCTGGACCTTCGACAGCCGGTTCCCGCGCGAGCGCCTTGGCCTGGCGCTCTGTCCTGATGTCGCCGGCGCGCAAGACGAGTGGGTCTCGCTGTACAGATTCGCCTCCATCTCGACGCAATATGCTCCGGTGCGCGACCGTATCGGCGCACCATTCCGCCTCAACGACTTTCATTTCGTGATGATGATCGGTCTGAAGCCCGGGGATCGCGAAGGCTTCGTTCGGCGCGCGTCAGAAAAAGCCATCGATTTTCACAATTGGATGACCTGGGGCGATCTCACCGACGGTCCCTACCTCTATGAAGCCGGACTGAGGCCCACCTGGCCCGACGATCAGTGGATCGTGTCCGACGACTTCCGATCGATCGAGCAGGAATACCTAAGGCTGTGCCGCGAATATCGCTGGGAGTACCACCTCGACGGCACGCTCGCGAACGGCTTTTCGCTGCCCGCGCCGAGCGCTTGGCTGCTGCGCGAGCTCGGTCTGGTCAGCCATCCGACCGCACCTGGCGTATTCGTCGATGCGGCCGGTGAGCCCGTGATCGTTGCGAGTGCCGGCGAACGCAACAGCTTTTGCATCGCGCGCCGCCGAGTCATCGAGGCAGCGCTCGACCGATGCGGTGCAGTTCCCATGTGGGTCGGGCTCGGCGAGCGCACCGCCTGGCCGGACCCGGCCGAGAATGCCGGTCCTCGCCGGCGTTGGAATGGCATTCTTTGGGACGAGGATGGCGCGCTTCGTCAGGCGCTGTGGGCAGAGGATCACAGACCGGCCCAGGCTTTCCGGAACAAGGCGCAGCTGCTGACTCCGCGCGACGGTGAAACCGCTGATACCGACGCTGATCGAGCATCGAATGTTTAGGAAATGCTGCGCCGCAACAAGGGCGGGTACAAGGGCAGCTGAACGGCTGTCCGGCTTGGAGTGCTAACAGGACTCAACAGATCCAACTAGTCGCCAGCTCGATGATCAGCGGGCGAATACACTTGCCCGCCGTGCGCAAGCTCAGGGCATTAGTGCTCCACGGCGCGACAAGCCGCTGCCTGGACAGCGCGCCCGCGCGCGGTCAAGGCAGTGCATAGACCTCCGTGGTCGATCGAAGCGATCTCGCCGCGAATCTCGCCGATGCGCTTTCGCGCGTGGCGCAGAGCGTCCTCGCGGAGACTGCCCAAATCGATCAGGTTTTGAAACGCATGCGCGACACTTGCGAAGACGAAAAGGCCGTGCAGGACTCCGCCTGCGGGCCGGTCGGTGTCGCGCCATGGTGAGTGGAGCAAGCGTTGCTCGTGCACGAGTGTCATGTTCGCCTCCAGCGCAGAGAGGTGGTGATGCATGGCCTCGTGGATGATGCCCTCGGCGAGCCGTAGGTCCGCCACTGGGCCTTGCGGCGGGATAGAGACCAGCACGATACCCGGCCATGCGGGGTCGCTATGACTGGTATCAAAGCATTCACCGGCGCTGCGCACGATTGTGATTCGCTTCACCCGTCGGTCGACGATCGACCATAGCCCAGGCACGCGGGCAATTATCGATCCCGCCCGCCCGAGTGCGGCATTGGCCGCCGCGGTGCGCTTTAGGCAAACCAGTCCCATATTCGAGAATGCCAACGCGGCGCCGCGCGGGAGGCCATATGGCTTGCAATCCAGTTTTACTGGACCGAGGGCTTCGGCATCGCCGATAGCCGCGCCTTCAAAATTCCACGGTGCCGCAACGCGGTCCCCTTTAGTCATCCGCCGCCCGGAAGGTATAGACCAATGTGAAGCGCTCGCCGTCGTGCACTGTCGATACTGCGTGGAACGATCGCGGTGATATCTCGAACGCAAAAGCACTGCCATGCGTGGGGACAAATGCTTCCGCGAGATCCTCGGCCCTCTCACTTGCGAACGTCATCAAATGTCCGCCATTCTCGACCGGCCATCCGCGGTTGAACTGCACTAGCAGACGGTGGGTTTCTTCGTGTCCGAGAAAGTCGTTGTGCACCCGGATTGTCTGGCCTGCTGTCAAGCGGTGCGCTGCGACGTCGACTAACGCGAGCGGCCGGTCGATCCCGAATGCGGAGCAAAGGCCGTCTGCTAGATTTGCTATCGTTTCTTCTGACACGAGTGCTTCAAGTCCGGGCGGCGGTCGATCCGAAAGCAAGCTGAATTCGTGCTGCTCGTAGAAATCCTCAATCCGCAGCCGCCAAGGCGCCGTCTCCAGCCAATCGAGCACGCGATCGGCATCAGCTTCAGGCAGCAGCTGGTCCCAGCCGCAATACGCAAACGGCGCCCGGTCGGCGAAATCAGGCTCCGACAGTGCGATCACGCGGCGATATCCGTGTGAGGCGCGAGCCATTCACGCAGCCGGTCGATCAGCAACTTTTGGTCGGCGCAGAACACAGTAGGATTGTCGAGGCCGCGTTCGGCGCTGAACCTGTGAGTTGGCATGCCCCCGCCGCAGACCGCTAGCTTGTCGCACGAGCGGCAGGTTGCCGAAGAGGGGCGCTGGCTCGCGTGGTAGGCGGAAAATTCCTTTGTATCAACGACGTCGGCCAGGCAGTCGCGCATGACCGACCAGCCTTCCGCGAACTCGTCGGCGGCATTGGCTGTACTTTTGAGTGTGTCGTTCTTGGAAATTGTCCCGTCGGTGTCGATGACAACGATGCCATAATCTGAGACGCCGACACCCTCCTTACGCGCCGCGCCGCCGAGGAGGAGCTTTACCATGTCGTCGATGACACGGATGCGCGGCGGATCAGGGTCGGCGAGATAAAGGTCTGCGAGCTCGCACATCCATTGCCCATACTCGGTCGAGGCAAACGACGCTTTGCCGAACGGGAGGACGTCGTGATTGCCATCGCGGTAAAGGAAATCGACGCTAGGCGTGCCGGTGCGCTTGAAGAACGCGTAGATATCGTGCGGGACGGTACTTGGGTCTACGACCGCGAGCAGTCCGGCGAAAAGCTGGTCTGCTTCGGGATGGCGGCGCAAGGCGTCAACGGCATTCATCACTCGCGTGTAGGATCCATTCCCTTGGTGGTCGACGCGAAAGCGGTTGGTTACGTCCTCGGGACCATCGAGGCTGATCGAAATCCCCACTCGGTACTCAGCGCAGAGATCGAGTATGTCCCGATCGAGGAGAGTTCCGTTAGTCTGCAAGTGTAGACCGCATTCAGGCACCGCCGCTCTGAGCGCGGCTAATAGAGCTTCGAGCCGCGCCCGCCCAAGCAGTAGCGGTTCGCCGCCATGTAACACAATGCTGAATGGACGGCCCTGCCGCCGGTGGAGATCAGCGAGCTGTTCGACAATCACCTGGGCGACCTTGGGGCCGAGGCGCTTCGGTTGGCGTTCCCAGCCTCTGTCGCCCATATTGAACACGTAACAGTAGGTGCAATCGAGATTGCACCTACTCGCGACTTTAAGCAGGACCGTGTCGATGAGCGTCATCGACGGCGCGGTATCAACGGTTGTGCCGGTTATGCGTGCGGTCGTAACTGCGGGCGATGCCGAGGTCCTCGTTGCGCACCTCTTCGATCAGCCGGGCTAGTACGGCGCTCCCTAGCGAGTGGCTGCGGACGCTGGTGGGACGGTCGGTTTTGGCATCAATCTGCATGAAGAATCTCCCGGAGCGGCGGAGGATCATAACGGAAAAAATAGGATATGCCAACCCAACTCAGCGTATCCAAAAAATCGGTCTTCCTTTCAGTACAAATCAGAAGAATATCCAACAATCTGCTTAATAAATTTGCGGTATTGTGGACGCATTAAATATTCTATGATATAGTTTGGAACTATACTGCAAGTTCAAATGATGCACCCCCATTCCCTTGACCTGATTGACAATGTAATTCCGGATGGTTCAGATGAGCGCTGCGTAAGACTGCAATGAAAATCGAGAAACGCAAAGACGGGGGGCTCGACAGGTCCAGTGGAACGAGCAGGTGACGAACACAGGCCTGGGCTCAAGGCGCGGACAGTGAAGCAGCTCGCGCGCGATATGCGGCTCGCGCGCGAGAGTGCGCTGCCTTCCGAGACGGCAAACAAAACCCTGCTCGACGTTGGCGAGATCTCCGGCCGGCGCGGCCGCGCGATCGTTCTTCTCGGTGCAGGCTGCTCGGCTAGCGCCAAAATTCCGCTCGCGGCAAGCGTCGCGGAGCGTTGCATTTGTGTGTTAGCCAGACGGTACTTGTCAGTCGGCGCTAAAGAGTCCGACCTCTGTGATGCCGAGAAAGCACTCAAGCTCCTGATCTCGCGGGGCATTGTCCCAGAGCGCTACCTGCTCGCAAGCGGCCAGGGGGATTGGGGGGCACTCTACACTTATCTGTTTGCCGAGCATCTCAAGAGCCCCAATCAGCAGCGCGAGATAATCTCGCGGATTATCGAGGAGCGCGAATACGGGATGAACTGGGCGCATGCGTGCCTCGGCGCGCTCGTCAAGCAGCGCTACGTGCATACGATCCTCACCACCAACTTCGACCAGCTGGCGCTCGAGGGCATAGTTCGCGCTGGAATTACCCCGGTCGTCGCAGACGGCCTCGAATCGCTTACCCGGATCTCGCCGACCCCCGTTTGGCCGCAGGTCGTGCACCTGCACGGCTCGATGCACACCTACGACTTGCGCAACAGTCCCACAGCGCTTTCCGAGACGAGCGACGACCGCAGCCTCCACACAGTGATGATGAGCCTGCTTAAGCAGGCTACTGTCCTCATAGTGGTCGGCTACGCGGGAGGCGAAGAAGGGGTGATGAGCCTCCTCCAGTACGCTGCGGGCACGATCCCGCGAATGGTGGTCTACTGGGTGGCCTACGAAAAGAGCTATCGAGAATTCTCGCCGCGCGCGCAGGCGTTGCTCGAAACGGGAGAAAACAAGTTTTTTATTCCCGGTCAAGACGCAGATCAGTTCTTCCAGGCGTTGATGCGCGAGCTCGGCGAAGGACAACCGGACTGGGTCGCCGACCCAATTGCGGCGCTGGCGGAGCAGCGTGACAAATTACCACTAGAAGGCGACGAGGAAATCGTCGAGCTCATCGAGGACTACCGTGAGAGAATCCGGTTTGCAGAAAACAACCGGTACAAGAAGGGGCTGGTGATAGCCCAAGCACTCCAGGCGCGCAGCGAAGGCCGCTTCACGGACGCGGCAAGTATTCTTCGAGCCGCAAAGGACGTACGATCTCGGTCGCTCTACGCCCTGAGCCTTCAGAACGCGTTCGACGAGAACCCCGATGGCAATGTCGCGCTGATCGACGAAGCAATCGATGAGTTTGAGAACCTTATCAAGCGGGGCTCGGCCGATAAACGCGTCCGCTTTGCAGTGCTGCTAATCGAAGCGCTGTTTGATCGGCTCGACACGATAGAAGATGCGTCGGCTGAAGCGATCACTGCACTCAAGCGAATTATTACTATCGCCACCTCGCCTGCCCTGCGTAAGAGCGCATCGGCGGACACGGCGCTGTTGAAGTTTTACGAAGCGAGAGCGACGCAGGAACTCTGGGCCCGCGAAAAGCCCGACCAACCTGAGCTAACCGTTATCAGGACCTACCGGGAGGCGCTGAAGCACCCCAATGCGCTCGGCGAGAAGCTCCTCGAGGCGCGTGACGGGCTCGCGCAGGCGCTGGCGATCTATACCGAGGAAACTCATGCAAGCGAGCCAGGAGCCAATCGTGAGACGCGGCGGCGCATGCGTGCGGCGATCAGCGAGGCGATAGAGATACACACCAGTCTGGTCGATCACGCGTGGCTCAACCAGCCCAACGCAGAACTTGCCGGCATGCTTAAGAACCTTGCCTCGGACTATGAAATCCTCGCCAAGATCAAGCGCATGGGACCGCTAAAGGAGACGCCTATCCGCGAAGCGGTCAAGGCGATGGCGCGCGTGGTCGCGGCGTACGAGGCCGATGGCGACTACGATTTGGCGAGCGAGGCGAAGGCTCGGCTTGACAGGCTCTACGAGGCGATGCGCTAGGCGCGACGTACCGCAAGTTAGCAACAGAGTTGCTGCCTCACGCGAGCAGCGCCAATCGCGCCGATGTCGATGGTGAGTACCGCTTTAGCCCAAAGTCGGTTTTTCAGATAGCAAAGGACCCCTCCGGATCTCCCCCAATCGTGGACATTTTGAACCTGACGAACTAACGTCCGCTGTCGGCGAAATCTGCCCTTAACGGCAGCTTAATCCAAGGCACCGTCGCGACATCTTGCTCCCAGAGCGGGCCCGCCAGCTTGCTGAATGAATGACCGGCCCAACAGAGCTGGCGGCCAAAGCTGCCGTTCCGGACTGTCCGCAATCTCGGTAATAGCGGGAACCACTCTGCACCTCACGAATGGCGGGTCCCGGCGTAACTTGCCGTTCCCAAACGGGTTGGCAAACGACGGTTTTTCCCCAAAATCCGCTCTATTGGTTGAACCGTACTGGCCATCGATGTCTCGCCTGCTGAGGACACGCGATCAGCTCAAGAATGACCTAAGTTGAGCCGCAAAGTCGGTTCTAGTTTCTCCCCATTCAGCGCCTCGCATCGAAACCGCCGGCAGCAAATGCCCATGCCCGGCTCACCGTGAATGGCAACCCGGCTGCGCCGGGTCCTCCGCTCCGCTGCGGCCCTACGGGTGCCATGCACAGCCTTGAGCCGGGCTTCTGGGCCTCCTGCCGCCGCTATCGCCTTCCTGGCGAATGGCCCGTGTCGGCTGGAGTTTCACGATGCCAGGATTTCTCAACATCATTGGCCTAAGGCGATGGCGCCGGCTACGGCGCATGCGAAAGTCGTTGCTCGCCCTGTCTGCAATGCATCGCGATGTCTTTCGGATGATCCGGCTAGAGGGCCTGTCAGTTGCGCAGACGGCTGAGGAACTTGGCATCGACAACGCCAAGGCTGAGCGGCTGCTTTACGAGGTCGTTCTCGTGCTCGTGAGCGCTGACAGATGATGAGCTGGGCGAGCCAACGTTCACACTCAGTTGATGCTGACCTGACCGGCCAGCCCACGCTTTCTCGTCACACAAGGTCCAATCTCGGCAGCCATGAAGGTAAGTTTACTTTGCCCTTGGCAGGAGCGGCAAAACCGTCGAATCTGGGGCACATGAAGTCCGGTCTCGATCATCTCCCCGATGGCAAACGACGCGAGCTCGCGCACGTTGTCGAGACTGTTCGCGCAGGCTTCGCCGAGGCCATTG
>OFDC01000941.1_pt1 | contig 17540 bp, 16 predicted proteins | sample 1520941 | NCBI WGS metagenome assembly OFDC01 (sample SAMEA94258168, study PRJEB24077) | hot springs metagenome | biome: Aquatic biome; feature: Water | place: India | collected 2012-12-06 | depth 5 m | reverse complement strand
CGCTCCGTTCGCCTAGGTTCTGGACTCATAAGCCCTGAGCCAGAGGCGGGTCGAGGTCAGCAGGACGGCGGCGAGGATGTCTCTTGCCAGCTTGTCGAAGCGGGTTGCGACGCGGCGGAAGTGCTTGAGGCGGATGTCCCGATCGCAGCGATTTCGACCGGGGCACGGGTGGGCAAGTGCGGATCGAGCGCCAACAACTGGCGCAACTCAAGAGCATAGGCTGAGCATACGTCCTGCAAATCTAGCGCCGTAGTCCTACAGGATCGCATTGGCCGAGCCGGAGCGCCAATGTCGCCCTGTCAGCAACCCCCACCTTCGCCAGAGGTCGCACCCGCATGCCCGCCGCCTCTCACTCCCACTCGATTACTGAAGCCGGACCAGAACATTGAATGTTTTGGATTTTTTGTTCGGCATCGATAGGAAACCGATCCGTAGGCCGAACAAATCTCGAGGTATTGAAAACATTGGTGAAATTCTAACGAATAAAATTTTCGTGATGTCGAGGCCTTTCGCAGTCTGTTGTGACCTTCGACGACATCTTTGACCCAAACGACATCAGTATCAACTTGGAGCTTCTCCACCATGATGGAGTGTATTCTGCGGTCCAGGCTAGCCGAGAGGTTTGCCGGATTCGCACGAATAGGTCGGCACAGCGGCTTCTGCGTAGCCACTCCACAAGCGACCGACCGGAACCGGGCGAGGAGTTGACGGCATGGTCGAGGACGCGATGAGAGGCGATATCGATCTGGCCCCGTTCGTAACCCACACGATGGGTTTGGAGGAGATCAACGAGGCCTTCGAACTGATGCATCAAGGCAAGTCGATCCGCTCGGTCATTCACTACTGACCCATCGATCCAAAGCGGCGCGAAGCGCTCGAATCGACAACTCGCCCGTCATCATGGCCCGACCCCGGCCGTGATGACGCGCGCTCTGGCAAATGGGCAACGCGTCGCGATGCGGTAACAGGGGCCGAAGTGCGGTCGTTACATGCCGATAGCGGCACTGACCAGGTCCGCCTGGCCCAGGCGCTTACCAGCGGAGTGTGTGTGGTCTCGTCGCGCGACCCAACGGGAAAAATGGTTTTGTCGTAACCGTTGTCTGATGCTGGAAAAATATTTCACAGGTGCCGAACATCGGGCCAGCCTGGCCGTTGGACGTATTGAGTCGGAAATGCATTCATCTGTCGCCCGACTGTGATGAACCACGGGGCGCACGGGCGTATAGGGCAGGAAGACTGAATTGAAGAGCAAGGATATTCACGCGAGGACGCCGGCCACCGATCATGGGCATACGGGGCCGCCCGCTTGCGTGCAGGTTCGCGGCGCGCGCCAGAATAACCTCAAAAATATTGACGTCGATGTACCGCGCGACGCCTTCGTGGTGTTCACCGGCATATCGGGCTCGGGCAAGTCATCGCTGGCTTTCGGCACGCTCTACGCCGAAGCGCAGCGGCGTTATCTGGAATCGGTTGCGCCCTATGCCCGTCGCCTGATCGACCAGGCCGGCGTGCCGGAGGTCGACGCGATCGACGGTTTGCCGCCTGCGGTCGCGCTGCAGCAGCAGCGCGGCTCGGCCAACGCGCGATCCTCGGTCGGCAGCGTGACGACGCTCTCCAGCCTGGTGCGGATGCTCTATTCGCGCGTCGGCGAATATCCGCGCCATCAACCCATGCTCTATGCGGAGGATTTCTCCCCCAACACGGTCGCGGGGGCCTGCGCGACCTGCCACGGCATCGGCCGCGTATATGACGCGACCGAAGAGACAATGGTTCCTGACGACAGCCTCACCATTCGCGACCGGGCGATCGCCGCCTGGCCGACCGCCTGGCATGGGCAGAACCTGCGCGATATCCTCGTTTCGCTCGGCTATGACGTCGACACGCCGTGGCGCGACCTGCCGAAAAAGGATCGCGACTGGATTCTCTTCACGGAAGAGGCGCCGACGGTGCCGGTCTATGCGGGTCTGACGCCCGAACAGACCCGGGCGGCGCTCAAGCGCCGCATGGAGCCGAGCTACCAGGGCACCTTCACCGGCGCGCGCCGCTATGTGCTGGAAACCTTCGCCAACACTAAAAGCGCGCTGATGAAGAAGCGCGTCTCGCAATATATCATCGGCCGCGATTGCCCGACCTGCGACGGCAAGCGCCTGAAGCGCGAAGCCTTGTCGGTCAAATTCGCCGGCCTCGACATTGCCGAGTTCGGCGACCTGACGGTGCTCAAGCTGAAGGACTTGCTGATGCCCGTCGCGCATGGCGCGTATGGGGCGGTCTCAGCCCCCTCAAAGGGCCATGTTCTGGAAAAAGCGGCCCGCGATGCAGCGGTCGAACAACGGGTTGCGGCGGGCGGCTCTGCGCACAAGAGCGCGCCCGACGTACGCCGCACGCCCAATCTCTCCGACGAGAAGCGGATCGCCGCCCAACGCCTTGCCTGCGAATTGATCGAGCGGCTGGACCCGCTGATCGATCTTGGCCTTGGCTACATTTCGCTCGACCGCAGCACGCCGACGCTCTCCTCCGGAGAGCTGCAGCGCTTGCGGCTTGCCACGCAATTGTCGTCACAGCTTTTCGGCGTGGTCTATGTGCTTGACGAGCCTTCGGCAGGGTTGCACCCGGCAGATGGCGAAGCCTTGCTCACCATCCTCGAGCGTCTCAAGGCGGCGGGCAACTCCCTCTTCGTCGTTGAACATGATCTCGACGTGATCCGCCGCGCGGAATGGCTCGTCGATGTCGGGCCAGGAGCCGGGGAAAAGGGCGGTGAAGTCCTCTACAGCGGGCCGATAAAGGGGCTTGCCGACGTCGAGAGTTCGATCACCCGCCGCTACCTGTTCGCAGAGCCGGTCCGCAGTGAGCGCACACCGCGCGATCCCAAGGCATGGCTACGCCTGGAAGGGATCAGACGGAACAATCTCCATGGTCTCGACGTCGAGTTTCCCATCGGCTGCTTCACCGCTGTCACCGGCGTTTCGGGATCGGGTAAATCCAGTCTTGTCAGTCAGGCGCTGCCCGAGCTCGTCACGGAACACCTCGGCGGCTCCCCCGTGGCCGAGGAGGAGGATATCGATCCACTGCTCGATGTTGCGCAGAACGACACTGAAGGACGCATTGTCGCAGGCATGGAGCATGTTCGCAGGCTGGTGCGGGTCGATCAGAAACCGATCGGCCGCACGCCGCGCTCGAACCTATCCACCTACAGCGGCATGTTCGACCATGTGCGACGGATCTTCGCTGATACGCCGCTCGCCCGCCGGCGGCACTACAGCCCGGGAAGGTTCTCGTTCAACGTCGCGCAAGGCCGCTGCCCTGTGTGCGAGGGCGAGGGATACGTCATGGTGGAGCTGCTGTTCCTGCCGAGCGTTTTTGCCCCGTGCTCGACCTGTCATGGCTCGCGCTACAACCCGCAAACGCTCGAAGTCGAATGGAACGGGCGCAATATCGCCCAGGTGCTCGAACTGACGGTCGACGATGCGTGCGATTTCTTCGCTGGCGAGGCATCTGTAATGCGCTCCCTCGACGTGTTGCGGGAGATCGGTCTTGGCTATCTGAGGCTCGGTCAGCCGGCGACCGAGCTGTCTGGCGGGGAGGCGCAGCGCATCAAGCTGGCGACTGAACTGCAACGTGCTCAACGCGGCAACACGATCTATATCCTCGACGAGCCAACTTCGGGGCTTCACCCCTCCGATGGCGACCGGCTGATGCAACACCTGCAGGGCCTCGTAGACGCCGGCAATACCGTCGTAGTCGTCGAACATGACATGCGCGCCGTCACGCAGGCGGACTGGATCATCGACCTGGGACCGGGGGCTGGAGAAGATGGGGGCCGTATCGTTGCCAGCGGCGTCCCTGGCATCGTTGCGGAAGCGAAAGGCAGTCTCACCGCCCGCTATCTCAAGGCGGCGCTGTAGGTCGTAAATTTGGCCGAACGCACGTTCGACCAGGTGCATCTCAACCACACGGCGGAATGGGTCGGATCTGGAAGCGGGAGCCGGCGATGTGTCACCGCGGTTGACGCGGCTTAGGGTTTGAATGCCCGCCAGGTGCGCCGTGTCCGTGTGCTACGCAGCGTGGCGGACGGCCAATCGCTGGCCACCCGCCACGCTTGCTTTGTGCGGACCTTCTCCAAGGAGAGGGCCCTCACATGGTTCGTCGAAACGCCCCGCCTTAATTCCCTGTTGCTCCCACCCCGTCTGCGATTTCCTCAACGAGTTTGGCACAGAAGGCGGGCAAATCATTGGGATCGCGGCTGGTAACAAGGCCGTTGTCGACCACGACTTCCTCATTGTTCCATGCACCGCCGGCGTTCTCGACATCGACCTTCAGCGTCGGGTAGGACGTCAAGGTGCGACCCTTAAGCACGCCTGCCTCGATCAATGTCCAGGGTGCATGGCATATAGCCGCAACAGGTTTTTTCTGATCGAAGAAAGCCCGGATGAAACCAATTGCCTCGACGCTGCCGCGCAGCTTGTCGGCACCGACAGTCCCTCCGGGCACAACAAGTCCGTCGAAATCGTCGGCTTTGACCTCGGAAAACGTCTTGTCGATAGTATAGCTGCCGCCCTCGTCAAGATCGTTATTGACTGTGCGAGCCTTGCCCGGTTCAAAACTGACCACGGTAACTTTGCCACCAGCGTCCTCGACAGCTTGCTTGGGCTTCGAGAATTCTGGTTCTTCCGTCCCGCGGGGTGCGATCAGAATGGCAACTGATTTGCCTTCCAAAGTCATAATTTATGTCCTATTCCGTCGAAGACTAAGGTCAGGCGCCCGGCTTGAGCACGACCTTCGTCCAACCAGCATCGCGCTCGTCGAAATGCTTATAGGCGTCTGGTGCCTGATCAAGCGGCAGTCGGTGCGAGATGATTTGGGCAGGATTGGCCCGGTCTCGCTTGATAAGCTTCATCAGTCGCCGGTTGTAGTGCTTTACATTGCACTGGCCGGTGCCGATCTTCTGGCCCTTGAACCAGAAGTTGCCGAAGTCGAACGCCATCTTGCCTTCCTTCTGGAGATCGTCAGGCGCGTTCGGGTCTTCCGGAATGAACACGCCGACGACGCCGATTCCGCCGGTGGCCTTCGTGCTTTTGACGAGGCAGTTCATCGTGTAATTGCTGCGCTCCTTGCCGTGGCGATCGCAACACTGATACCCGACCGCCTCGACCCCCCGGTCGGTCCCGAGGCCGCCGGTCGCGTCAAGGATCTGCTGGGCGGGATCGCCCTTGCGCATGTCGATCGGAATAGCGCCCATCGCCTCGGCCAGTTTCAGGCGGTCATCGTGAGAATCGACCACGAAGATCTGAGCGGCACCGCGGATTTCGGCTGAGTGCGCGGCCATCAGACCGACCGGACCGGCGCCGTAGATCGCGATGCTTTCGCCAGGCAGGAAACCTGACAGTTCGACGCCATGCCAACCCGTCGGGAAGATGTCGGAGAGCATGACATAGTCATCCTCCTTCTCCTCAGCGTCCTCAGGCAGCTTCAGACAATTGAAGTCCGCATAAGGAACGCGCATAAACTCGGCCTGACCACCTTGCCACGGACCCATCTCGGCAAAGCCATACGCTGCGCCGGCGGTTCCAGGGTTGGTCGTGAGGCAAAAACCCGTCAAACCGCGTTCGCAATTTTCGCAGAAACCGCAACCGACGTTGAACGGCATGCACACGCGATCGCCCTTCTTGATACGATCTACGGCAGCGCCGACTTCGATGACCTCGCCAAGGTTTTCGTGACCGAAGACCCTGCCCTTCTCAAAGCTGGTACGGCCCTCATACATGTGAAGGTCCGACCCGCAGATATTGGTCGTGGTAAGCCGGATGATGACATCAGTCTGCTTTTCGATCTTGGGATCATCGATGGTATTGACGGAAACATCTTTGGGCCCGTTGTACACGACAGCTTTCACGGATCTTTCCTTTCACAGCTCTTCTCAACGCGTCATCAAATCGAGAGCTTGGTGATGATCCGGTCCATCGCAACGGCGGACGACATCGCACCCTTCCAAGTGATCTCAGTTTCCTGAACCTTCTGCCAACTGGGAGGTTCCTTCCCGTAGGGCCATCCCGGGATTGATTGCCGACTGTTTTCTGAGTGACGGGGGCAGGCCGGCCGAATAACGCGCTAAACGGAGGGGACCCGCGCCGCGCGGGAGGCGCGCCCGGCGTCCGAGCCCGCGTCCGTCGACTGAACCGCCGTCGACAGAGCCGGCGCCGCCGCGCCCGGCACCGCGCTCCAAGGCTCAACCGCGCGCGAACGCCTGCGCCGCCGCCTCGGCCACGCCCTGGTCCTGCTTGCCGGTGCCGCCCGACACGCCTACCGCGCCGATCACCGTCTCGCCCTCCTTGACCGGCACGCCCCCGGCGAAGATCATCACCTTGCCATCGTTGGAGGCATGAATGCCGTAGAAGTCGGCGCCCGGCTGGGCGAGCTTCGCCAGCGCCTTGGTCTCGACGTCGAATGCGCGCGCCGTCCACGCCTTGTCGATCGCGATGTCGACGCTGCCGCGCCACGCATCGTCCATCCGCGCGAACGCTAGGAGGCAGCCGCCCGCGTCCACCACCGCGATGTTCGAGGGGCTGCCGATCCGCTCGGCCTCCGCGATCCCCGCATCGATGATGGTCCGCGCGTCGTTCAGGTCGAGCGTCTGGGTGGTGCGCATGGCGTGTCTCCGTGGCAGTTCGGGGAAAGCCGCTCAACGCACGCCGCCGCGCCCGAGTTCCCCCGGACGCGGCGATGAGAGCGACGCGCTAAGGTAATGACCGCTCCGCTACTTCGCGGCCAGCAGGGTGAACTTGTGAATCTGCGGCGGTTCAGAAAACAGTTCTTCGGCCTTGTCCATCAGTGCGGCGGCAACCTTGCCGTCAAGATGGGCCTGCCGATCCTCCTCAGTGTCGAACGTATCGAAGATCGCGTACGCACCGGGACCTTCCTCGATCGCATACCAGGTCAGAGTGCCCGCCTCAGCTTGAACGAGCGGCAATGCCGAGGTCAGGAAATCGGCGACATCGCGCTCTTTTCCGGGCTTGGCCTTCAGCGGTACATACAGGGCAAGTTTGGGCATAATTTATTCCTCAAGTGAAACGGACAGATATTATTCGGCAAGGTAACGGACGAGCGGGCCGGTACGTTTCCTATGAGGCGGAGCACACGCGGCCCCGCCTCCTCGTCGAAATCAGAACTCCTGTGCGGTCGGCCGGATGACGATCGCGTTGACGTCGACGTCATCAGGTTGTTCGACAGCGAACGCGATAGCACGCGCCACCGATGCCGCCGGGATGGCCTGCTTGTAGAAGTCCAGCACCGTCTCGGCAGCCGTGCCAGAGGTCGTGAACTTCAAATCGCTTTCGACAGCTCCTGGCTCGATTGACGTGACCCGGACCTTTTCCCCCACCTCGTGGCGCAAGCCCTCGCTGATCGCGCTGACGGCGAACTTGGTGCCGGAGTAGACAGTGCCGCCTGGTGCGAAGACCTTGATGCCCGCAACCGAGCTCAGGTTGATGATGTGGCCGCTGCCCTGCTCGAGAAAGCCGGGAAGGGCCGCCGCGATGCCGTAGAGCGTACCCTTCAGATTGACGTCGATCATCTGGTCCCACTCGTCGGTGTTGACCTCGGCCATCGGACGGATCGGCATCAGCCCGGCGTTGTTGATCAGCACGTCGAGGCGGCCAAAGTCGGCAATGATTGAGGCGACGACGGACTGGACCGCCGATTTGTCGGTCACGTCCAGCGCGTAGCTACGTGCCGTTCCGCCAACTGTGGCGATGTCCGCGACGACCTCGTCGAGCCTGTCCTTGCGCCGCGCGGCGATGGCCACCTTGGCGCCGCGTTCCGCGAGAAGACGCGCAGTTTCCGCGCCGATGCCGCTGCTGCCGCCGGTTATGAGAACGACCTTGCCTTCGATACCCTTGGTCATGACTGTATTCCTTCAAGTCAGTTGTTGATTTTTCGCCGGATCGCGGCCCAGCGCGGGCCTGCCCGGCCTGATGGGATCACTGCGAGCGCAAGAGGACGGGCCCGGCGCCCACCTTGATGCGGAGCAGCTCGTAGGGCTTGCGGCGCAAGTCCCGCCCGTCGTGGAAGCCTGGCTGGCGGTGAAGCTGGTTGGCGGTGAAGTAGAGGTAGCCGTCGGTGCCGATCGACAGCGTGTCGGGCCAGCTGATGCGCGGGTTGCTGACCACCGTCGTCCAGCTGCCCTGGTCGAGCACGCGGATCGCGTTGTTCTCGTAATCGCCGGCGAACACGCGGCCCTTGTCATCCTCGGCTATCCCGTCCGAGGCGCCTTTGCGCCCCAGGCTGCGGACCGCGCGGCCCAATGCCTCCTCGGACACCGCGGGATCGCGCAGCATTGCCGTGGGCACCGCGTGCAGCGTGCGGCCCGACAGTGGACCGTAATACAGCAGGCTGCCGTCGGCGCTGAGCGCAATCGCGTCGCTTGCGATCGTGACCGGCGTCGCGGGGCCGTCAGCCGGGCGGTTCATGAGCACCGCGCCATCGACAACCGGGGTGAAGCCGGGCTCGGGGTTGGTCGTCACATGGTTCGACAGTCGCCGGATCGCACGCCCGCTGGCGATATCGACGACGATGATGCCGCCGACACCGGCGTTGCTGCTGTCGGTGATATAGGCGACGCCCTCAGCACCCTGCCGCAGATCGAAGCGCACGTCGTTGAGGTAGGTCGTGGGCAGCACCACGCTGGGCGGCAGGACGATCGTCTTCACCACCCGGTTGGTCGCAAGATCGATCGCCACCAGCTTTGCACCGCCGGCCCGTGGTTGAGAGAATTTGGGCGCCGCCGTGTCGAGCACCCACAGGCGATCGGCGCCGTCTGCCACCACGCTCTGCACCGAGATGAAATGCCCCGCCGGGTCGGCCGGATCGGGCCGGTTGGTCGCGGCGTCGGGATAAGGCACCGCCTTGCCGTCGACCAGCTCGGCAACCGTGAACGGCGCGTTGTCGCCCCATTGCGGGAAGTTGACGAAGATGCGCCCGTTGGGGGCGACGGTCACGCCAGTCGGCATCGCGCCATCGAAGGTCGCGACCTGTTCGATCTGGGGCGCGGATGCACCCTCGCGGGTCGTCGAGCAGGCGGCAAGCGAGAGGGCAGCGCCAGCGGCAAGAAGCAGTTTGACGGAGGTTTTCATGGGGTCATTTCCTCGAGGATGCGGCCCGCTTCGTGGGGCTCGGACCGGAGATATTGCGGGGGTGCCTTGACCGATGCACCAAGCGCGGCGGCGGCGTGCCAGGGCCAACGCGGATCCCACAGCGCAGCGCGGGCAATCGCTATGGCGTCGGCATGCCCGTCTTCTAGGATGCGCTCCGCCTGGTGCGGATCGGTGATCATTCCGACCGCCACGACAGGCATGGCGACCGCGTCCTTGACCGTCCGCGCCAGCGGCACCTGATAGCCGGGACCGACAGGGATCTGCTGGCGCGGGTCGAGGCCGCCGCCGGAGACGTGGATTGCCGAACAACCGCGCCGCTCCAGCTCCTGTGCAAACAATGCGGTTTCCTCCGCTGTCCAGCCGCCTTCAACCCAGTCGGTCCCAGAAACGCGGACGGTCACCGGGCGGTCGGCCGGAAACGCTTCGCGCACGTCATCGAACACTTCGAGCGGGAACCGCATCCGGTTGTCGAGGCTGCCGCCGTATTCGTCGCCGCGCCGGTTGGAGATCGCCGAAAGAAACTCGTGAAGCAGATAGCCATGCGCGGCGTGGATCTGGACGGCTTCGATGCCGAGCCTGCCGGCGCGCCGGGCGGCATCGGCGAAGGCTTCGCGGATGCGGGCAAGCCCTGCCGTGTCCAGTTCGACAGGGGGATGGTCGGCGGGCGCGAAGGGAACGGCGCTGGGTGCCACGGTCTGCCAGCCGTTCTGCGTATCGGGGGGAAGCTGCGCTCCGCCGTGCCACGGCTTGGCGCTGCTCGCCTTGCGGCCGGCATGGGCCAGCTGGATGATCAGCGGCATGTCCGACCAACGGCGCACACTTTCGAGCACGCTTCGCATCGCCGCTTCGGTACGGTCATCGTACAGGCCGACGTCACCGTAGGTGATGCGACCTTCGGGGCTGACAGCGGTCGCCTCTATCGTCAGCGCGCCCGCGCCCGACAGCGCCAACTGGCCGAGATGCATCCGGTGCCAATCGGTCATCGCGCCGTCCTCGGCAGAATACTGGCACATCGGCGCGATAACGATGCGGTTGGCAAGCCGCAGCCCCGCGACCTCGAGCGGTTCGAACAGGCGCGCCATCACCATGCGCCCGTGTTGGGCATGGAGGCCCAGGGTTCGGCCGGAGCCTTGTGTTCGCCCTTCTGCAGCAGTTCGATCGAGATCCCGTCCGGCGAGCGGACGAACGCCATGTATCCGTCGCGCGGGGGGCGATTGATCGTCACGCCGCCCGCTTGCAGCCGCGCGCACGTCTCGTAGATGTCGTCGACCCCGTAGGCGAGATGGCCGAAGTTTCTGCCCCCCGTGTAAGTCTCGGCAGCGCTGCCGTCCTCGGGCGGCCAGTTGTACGTCAGTTCGACCTCGGCATCGCCCTGCTCGCCGTCGCCGCGGAAATCCTCGTCGGCGGCAAGGTAGATCAGCGTGTAACGCCCGGCCTGGTTCTCCATGCGCCGGGTCTCCCTGAGACCCAGCAGCGTGAAGAACCGGACCGCCGCCTCGGGATCGGCGACGCGCAGCATGGTGTGGAGATACCGCATGATCAGGCGTCCTTGTCCTTGAGGGCTTCCATCACGAGCTCCGCGGTGCGGGTTGCGCTGGCGGGGTTCTGGCCGGTCACAAGGTTGCCGTCGCGCAAAGCGAATGGGGCGAAATCGGGGCCGCTCTCGTGCTTGCCGCCAAGTTCCTTGAGGCGCGTTTCGAGCAGGAACGGCACGGCCTTGTCGAGGCCGACCGCGCGTTCCTCGCTGTCGGTGAAGCCCGCGACACGGCGGCCAGCCACGAGGGGCGTGCCATCGGCCTTCTTCGCCGAGACCAGCCCTGCCGGTCCATGGCAGACGGCGGCGACGATCTTGCCTTCGCGGTCGAAGCGTTCGACCAGGCGGGCCAGTTCGTCACTGACGGGGTAATCGAACATGGTGCCGTGGCCGCCGGGCAGGAACAGCGCGTCGTAGCCGGCGGGATCGATGCTTGTGAATACAGGGGTGCTGGTAACCTCGGCCTTCAGGGCCTCGTCCTTAAGATAGCGCTCGACCGAAGCGTCGTTCTCGCCGTCGGCGTTGACGCTGCGCTGGTCGACGGGGATGGCGCCGCCCTTGATCGAGGCCAGCGTCACCTCGGCGCCCGCATCGCGGAAGGCATAATACGGGGTGGTAAGTTCCTCGAGCCAGACACCCGTCGGTTCGGTGCCGGGAATCATTCGGTCGGCGGAGGTGGCCACCATGAGAATGCGGGTCATCGTCAATTGTCCTTCTCCATTGATGTCGGGGACACGAGCAAACGCAACCGGCGCAGCCGCACCCGCCACAAAGACAGCGGTGAGTGCTTTCAGCAGTTGGCGGCGATTTTGCATTCAATCGTTCCTTTCGGCGGCTTAGATACGCAGGGAACGGCATCATGAAATCCAGCGCGAATGGCGGACGGCCATAAATCCGGTTATGGAACCGGAATGTCCCTCCTGCAGTTGCGCACCTTCGTCGAAGTCTACCGCCGTCGTTCACTGAGCGAGGCGGCCCGGGCAATCGGCATCACCCAACCGGCGGCGTCGCAGCACATCGCATCGCTCGAGGCGCAACTGGGCCGTCCCTTGTTCGATCGCCATTCGCGCGGCGTCCGACCGACAGCGATCGCCGACGATCTCGCTGCTTCAATCGGAAGCAGCCTCGACACGGCGGAATCGGCACTGGCCAGCGCGCGGGCCCGATCGTCGCGCATCTCGGGCACGGTCCACATCGCCGCGCCGTCGGACCTACTGGGAGAGATGATCGCGCCCCGACTGGCGCCGCTGCTGGATGCGGGGCTAGACCTGCGCCTGCATATCGGCGGGCGCGAGGCGCTTTATGCCATGCTCCTCGAAGACAAGGTGCACCTGGCCGTCACCGCCTCGCAACCCGAAGATCCGCGGTTGGCCTTCCATGCGCTGGGCGAAGAGCACCTGCGCGCCGTAGCCTCGCCCGCCGTGGCCATGCGGATTGCCGAATTGCCGCTTGCCGACGGGCTCAACCGGACGGCCCACCTCGCCTACGACCTCGACCGACCGCTGCTGCGTACCTGGCTCCATGCAAACCAGATCGAGCTGACGAGCCAGCCCGCGTTGACCGCGCCCGATTTGAGAGTATTGCGATCGGGATTGTGCGCGGGTCTCGGCTGGACGGTGATGCCCGGCTATCTCACCCGCAGCGAACGCGCTGCCTGCACGCTGATCGAGATACCCGCCCCGGTCACGGTGCCGCGCAACGCTTACTACCTCGTCTGGGCACGCTCATCGCTGCGACACCCGCGCGTGGCCATGGCTCGGGACGCCCTGATTGCTGCACTCCGAACATAATGGTGGCCACACCTGGTGGGCCGTGAGCGCAATGTCGGGTCTGAACCAGTTGAGCGCTGGCGGAACGAAGGGCGGCTTTCGGGATCGTCGGCTACAAGGCCGAACGGCCGGATGTGGGGCGCAAAGCGGTCATCCTAGGAATGAAAAGGTTGTGTCCTCCCCTGCCCCAAAGTCGGCCACCTCTGTTCGAATCCTCAAGCGGGACTCGAACTCACGTTAAATAATTGGGATCTTTCCGACCAATCCCGTTGCGGAAGGGCTGGGGCACGCCGTTGCACTAGCGTGAGAATCCGGCTGTGAACGCCCGCCGCCACGGCCTCGATGCGGGTCCGTACGCCCATCTTCGAACAGGCCTTCTCCAAGTAAGATGTCTCAGTCGCGCCAGGAGCGGAAGTTGGACCAAGGGCGGGAATGAGACTTCCCAAGTGAGGGTCCGTTCCCGCCAGAGCTTCCGTTACGATCCCGATCCCGGCTCCGCCATCTTGCGATGCTGTTCTGCCAGCACGGTCTGGGGCGTGACGGCGGCCATCGCCGCCTGGACCTTGTTCTTCATGCCCGCGACCACGTCGCCGTCGCCGCGCTTCATGGCCTCATAGCCAGTCCTGGCGACATGGGCGGCTTCGGCCTTGTGCTCGTCCTGGCCGACCCTGGTGTCCATCAGGCCGGCGCGCTCGAAGAAATGGGTGTTGACCGGTCCGGGCATCAGGACGGTCACGCTGACGCCACTGTCCTTCAGTTCGTTGCGCAGGGCGAAGGAGAAGCTGTCCACGAAGGCCTTGGTGCCGTTGTAGACGGCCTGGAAGCTGCCCGGCATCAGGCCAGCGATGGAGCCGGTGAAGAGGATGCGGCCCTGGCTGCGCTCTCGCATATGACGGCCGATCAGCCAAGCCAGCCGGATCGTGCCGGTGATATTGGTGTTGATGACATGGACCACGTCGTCGAAGTCCTGGTCGAGGAAGGCCTTGCCCAGCCGCTGCCCTTGCCCCGCATTGGCGGCAAGCGCATCGACCGGGCGAGCGCCGATGGCGGCGTAGAAGGACTGACGCCCTCTTCCGTCGCCAGGCGGAGACCAGGTCGCCGAGCCCGGTCAAGGTCTGGGAGAACTCGGCAAGCGCGGTGTCCGCGGCGATGATGAGGTCGTATCCGTCCTCGGCGAAGAGCTTTGCCAATTCAAAGCCGATGCCGAAGGAAGCGTCGGTGACGACGGCGAGGCGACGGACGGTTTCGGCGGCGGTCGGGTTGAGGATGTCGGTCATGAGGACGGCACCTGGGCTAGATGCTCTTCCCACCCTTAACCGAGGTGCCTGTTCCTCCGCTCAAGCTGGAACGAAGCCCATCGCGGGTGGTTGACGAGGTTCAGCCCATCGGAGCTAAGCCTATGTCCAATAGTGAAGTTTCCACCGACGCCGACGTTGGCTCGACCGCCTTTGTCGACAAGGATCGGCGCGAGGGCGAATACGAGGCCTCAAGCTTGAGGGCCGTCCTGATCAATCGCCCCCGCGACGACCTCTACGCCTTTTGGCGCGATCTGACGAATATGCCGACCTTCTCGGAGACGGTGAAATCGGTCGAGCTTCTGGAGTCCGGCCGTTCTCGCTGGATCGTCGCCGGGCCGGCCGACAAAGACATCGAACTGACCAGCGAGATCACCGAGGACGTCTCCGGTGAACGCATCGCCTGGACCTCTAGCAAGGACTCGGACGTCGATCACGAGGGCTGGATCGAATTCCGTGACAACGCCTTTGGTCGCGGCACGGAGGTGCGACTGTTCATCAGCTACGACCCGCCCTCCGGCGTCATCGGCAAGGTCGTCGCCAAGGTGATGCAGCGCGAGCCACGTCTCCAAGCGCGCCGCGAACTGCGCCGTTTCAAGCAACTGATGGAGACGGGCGAGATCTCGACGTCCAAGGCCCCCCACGCCGCGCCTCGGTCCGACCGTCACATCTGATCCCCCTTCCCAATTCTAAGGAGTCGCCCATGCGCGCCCTCACCTGGCACGGCAAGCACAACGTCCAAGTCGATACTGTCCCCGACCCGCAGATCGTCAATCCTCGCGACGCCATCATCAAGATCACCGCCACCGCCATCTGCGGCTCAGACCTGCATCTCTACGACAGCATGATCCCCGGGATGTCCAACGGCGACATCCTGGGTCACGAGTTCATGGGCGAGGTCGTCGAAGTCGGCCGCGGCAACACCAGTCTGAAGAAGGGCGACAAGGTGGTCGTCCCCTTCGTCATCGCCTGCGGGAAATGCTTCTTCTGCGAGAAGTCGATGCCGGCCGCCTGCGACAACTCCAATCCGGCGGACAAGGCGGACGCGTCAGAAATCGCCTATGGCCAGTCGGTGTCGGGCTTGTTCGGCTATTCGCATCTGACCGGCGGTTTCGCCGGCGGACAAGCTCAGTACGCGCGCGTCCCTTATTCCGACTACGGCCCGATCAAAATCCCGGAGGGCATCGAGGATGAGCGGGTGTTGTTTCTCTCGGACATATTCCCAACGGGCTGGATGGCGGCTGAGAACTGCCAAATCCAGCCTGGCGACACTGTCGCCGTCTGGGGCTGCGGCCCGGTCGGGCTGTTCGCGATCAAGAGCGCGATCCTGCAGGGCGCCGGTCGCGTGATCGCCATCGACCACCATCCCAACCGACTGGCGCTGGCCAAGGCGAACGGAGCGGAAGTCCTGAACTATCACGAGGTCAAAGTGCGCGAAGCCCTGCTGGAGATGACAGCTGGCCTTGGACCAGACAGCTGCATCGATGCGGTCGGAATGGAGAGCCACGGCTTCTCACCGGACAATATCGTCGATGCGGTGAAACAAGAGACCAAGCTCGGCACCGACCGTCCCCACGTCCTGCGCGAGACGATCATGGCGGTCAGGAAGGGTGGTACGGTCTCCGTCCCGGGCGTCTATGGCGGCTTCGCCGACAAGTTCCCGGTCGGCGCCTTCATGGAAAAGGGACTGACGCTGAAGACCGGCCAGACCCACGTCCAGCGCTACCTGCCTCAGCTGCTGCAGATGATCCTGGAGGGCAAAATCGACACCACCGATCTGATCAGCCATCGTCTGCCGCTCGAACAAGCGCCCGAGGGTTACAAGAACTTCAAGGAGAACCAGAACGAATGGACCAAGGTGGTCCTCAAGCCTCACTGATCGATGTCGGCGGGCGCGTGCGGGGTTTTTCCGGCCGGATGCGCTCGCCCGTCCGCGTCGCTGGCCCGCGCAGTTCGCCGATCACATAGAAGCCGCGTTCCGCCAGCTGCTGGGCCAGCAATGCGACATCGACGGACTCGTCCGCCGTTTCTGCCCGCCGGTTCTCGGTCATGGCGCAGTCCTCCCTGATCTTACAGAACGCCTGGCGCGTGTGGGCGCTGCGTCACGAAACCGCGAGGTCGCCGCCCGCCGGCCAGGGCTGAGCGGAACCGGGGGGGCGGCGAGCGACTTGGGCAGCGGTGGAGGAGCGATCATGCTGAAACGCTACGCCTACGCCTGGATCACCCTGGCCTTCTTCGCCATCTCCATCGGCCTGCATTGGCTGTTCGGCTGGTACGCCTTCATCGACGAGGCGCGCGAGCACGGACAGACGCCCGCGCTGACACCGTACCTTCTGGAGATGGGGCGCGACACCTTCGAGAACTGGCAATCCGAGTTCCTCCAACTGCTGTGGCAGGTCGTCGGCCTGGCCTACTTCCTCTACGTCGGCTCGCCGTCGTCGAAGGAGAACGACGACCGGATGGAAGCCAAGCTGGACGCCCTGCTGGAACTGGTCGGTCGCGAGCGCGGCCTGGCCATCGTCGACGAGATCGACCGCCATCACGAGCGCCGCACCGGCCACGCGGCCCTGCACCAGGATCCGCCCTATGGCGCGGTCTGATCCGCACCGGCCGATCAGCCCGCCGCCGGCGACCGGCGCCCTGGCGGAGGATCTGCCCGCTTATGTCTCCAACGGCGTGATCGGACTGCGGGTGCGCGACGTGCCCCTGGTTCCCGGCATGGCGATCGTCAGCGGTTTCGTCGGCGAACATCACGAGCGGCACGTCGAGGCCGCCGTCGCGGCGCCCTATCCGCTCGGCGGCGACATCGCGCTCGACGGAGTCTGGGCGAGCGAGGTCATGGGCGGCTTCGAACCCGTGGACCAGAGTTACGACTTCGAGACAGCGGAACTGACCACGCGCTTTCGAGTGCGGCTACCCGCCGGCAGGGCCGAGGTCGAGGTCGTCACCTTCGCCAGCCGCTCGCATCCGACCGTGGTCTGCCAGGAGGTCCAGGTCACGCTGGACCAGGCCTGCGAACTGACGTTCAGGGCGCGGGTCGATCCGGCGGGCGTACGCGGATCGATGGCGGAGCGTCGCCTCGATACGCCCGGCGAGACGCCTCCGGTGTGCGACGGCGCGATCTTGTGGCGGTCCGAGGGCGGCTTGGGCGCCTGCGGAATCGCCCTGGCGACGACGGCGGCCCCAGAGGCCGAGCGCACCCAGGAACCCTGGGACGAGACCGGGCCGCTCTCCACCACCTATCGCTTAAAGGCCCGGGCCGGCCGTCACCGCTTTCGCCAGATGGCGTCCCTGGTCCCGGACGTGCTGCATCACCAGCCGCATCGCCAGGCCGTGCGCCTCCTGGCCGCCGCCACGGAGAACGGGTTCGACGCCCTGCGCCGGCTCAACCACGAAGCCTGGGCCGACCTCTGGAAGGGCCGCATCCGCCTGGTCGGGGCGGGCGAGCGGTGGCAGGGGATCGCTGACGCCGCCTTCTTCTATCTGAACGCCTCGGTCCATCCGTCGTCGCCGTCGTCGACCTCCATCTTCGGCCTCGCGACCTGGACCAACTATCACTACTATTTCGGCCATGTGATGTGGGACGTGGACGCCTTCGCCATCCCGCCGCTGACCCTGCTGCAGCCCCAGGCGGCGCGGGCCATGCTGGATTTCCGCGTGCGCGGCGTCCCGGCCGCCCGCAACAACGCCAAGATGGCCGGGCGCGCGGGGCTGAAGTTCCCCTGGGAGGCCGGATCGGCCCACGGCGAGGAGGCGGCGCCCGGCGGCGCGACCGCCGCGGCGCGCGAGGATCACG
>OFDC01000940.1_pt1 | contig 17587 bp, 16 predicted proteins | sample 1520941 | NCBI WGS metagenome assembly OFDC01 (sample SAMEA94258168, study PRJEB24077) | hot springs metagenome | biome: Aquatic biome; feature: Water | place: India | collected 2012-12-06 | depth 5 m | reverse complement strand
CAACCCACGGGGGACGTATGGGCGAGCAGATAATCAGGCACCGCGACCGAGGTTGGGGTGACTACACGAAAGTGACGTATCTGCACGGAAAGGGCGAACGGATAGCGAACGTCACGCGGCAAGTAGGGAGTTGACGGCGCGCAGCGGTCGCAAGGCGTCCGGATCGGGTTGATCTTCAACATTCCAGCTATAGTCACCGGTCAGCGAGATATGCTCCCAGCCCAATGGCGCGATGTGGCGTGCGATTTCGTCGGCTGTGCCGATGTCCGCCAGCGCCATTTCGAGATAGCGAGTGTTCCACAAGATGATGGCGGCGACGAGCAGGTTGAGGCCGGAGGCGCGATAGGTCTGGTTCTCGAACCGACGATCGCGCAGTTCGCCGAGCTGGTTGAAGAAGAGCGCGCGGGCGAGCGCGTTGCGGGCTTCGCCTTTGTTGAGGCCCGCCTGGGTGCGCCGGCGCAGGTCGATGTCGCGCAGCCAGTCGAGCATGAAAATGGAGCGTTCGAGGCGGCCCAGCTCGCGTAGTGCGAGGGCCAGTCCGTTCTGTCGCGGATAGGCGGACAAGCGGCGCAGCATTGCCGAAGCAGTGACGGTGCCGGTGCGGATCGACGTGGCGAACCGCAGCAGTTCGTCCCAATGCGCCGCGACATGACCCAATGCGATCGGTTCGGCCGTCATGCCGGGAAGCAAGGGGCCGGATTCTTGGCCGGGAAGGAGGTGTAAACGACGCTCCTTGATGTCGCGCAGGCGCGGCGCGAAGCGGTAGCCGAAGAAGGGCATGAGGCCGAACACATGGTCCGATGCCCCGCCCGTATCGGTGTAGTGCTCCTCGATCGTCAGGCCGGTCTGGTGATACAGCAAGCCATCCAGCACATAGGGCGCTTCGCCAGCGGTCGCCGCGATCACCCAACTTGCGAAGGGGTCATATCGATCCGAGACATGGGTGTAGAAGGCAACGCCTGGTTCGTTGCCGCTGCGCGCGTTGATGTCGCCGATCGCGGCCCCACGGCCCCCGGCATGAAATTGCTGTCCGTCGCTCGACGAAGTGGTGCCGTCTCCCCACAGCGCGGCGAGCGGCATGGCGCGATGGGCGTCGATCAGCCTTCCCAACGCTTCGCCATAGGCGGCTTCGCTGATGTGCCAGTCGTGAAGATGGGCGAGCTGACGCAGACTTGCGCCCCGGCAGGTTTCCGCCATGCGTGTGAGGCCGAGATTGATGCCATCGGCGAGGATGACCGTGAGCAGCGCATTGCGATCGTCGGCTTCCCGGCCCGAACGACGATGGATGAAGCATTCGCTGAACCCGGTCCAGGCATCGACCTCCAGCAGAAGATCGGTGATCTTCACGCGCGGCAGTCGATCATAGGCGGCGCGACGGGCAATCTCGGTGGCGGGCGGTGTTGCCGCCTTCAGCGGCGAGATGATGAGACCGTTTTCGTCAAGCTTAACCTGGGGCAGCTCCCCTTGCCGTGCAAGGACCGTTACCTGCTCGATCGCCGTGTCGAGCCTGGTGCGCCGTTCCTCGATATGGCGCTCGAAATCCGTTTCGATGGCGAGCGGCAACGGCCCCTTCTCGCGCAGCGCCGCAAAGGTCGCCGGCGGTATGAGATAGCTGTCGAAATCGCGAAACTGCCGGCTTCCCGCGACCCATATATCCCCGGCTCGCAACCGCTCGCGTAGTTGCGACAAGGCGCATAGTTCATAAGCGGCACGATCAACGATGCCATCCCGCAGGACGAACGGGCGCCATGCGGGCGGCACAAAGCGTAGCGGCACGCGATCAGGCAAGCGCCGTTTGCCGGTCCGATATAGCTCCGCGATGATGGCCAGCGCTGACAGGAGCCCCTGAACCGCGCCGGCGCCGCGAAACTCGAAGGCGTTGAGAAAAGCGCCGACAAAGAGCTTCACCGTCCGATGCCGCTCGATCAATTCGGCGGTGCGATCGACGGTTTCCGGTCGCCCGAGCACTTCGGCCTGCTCGACGGCCACGGCGAAGTGCTGCCAGTCCAGCGCCTCGATCTGCGCCAGAGAATCCACGCCCTTGCTGCGCGCGTCGATGAGGAGGCGGCAAGACCCCGTGAGCGTCCGGAGGTGGCCTTGCAACTCGCGCACCGTCTTGAGGGCTTTGTCGCGGGTCCGGTTCTCGGCGCGGCGCGCCATGCTGCCCAACAGCTTGTCGAACATCGTCAGGGTGGCGTCGGTCAGGCTTTCCTCAAGCCGGATGCCGGTTGCCGCCAGCGTCGCATGGCGGCGCAGGGCATTGAGTTCGCCAAGGTGCTGGGGTGTGATGCGGCTGCCTTCGTCCGCCAGCCTGTCAAAAGTCAAAGCCGGGATCATGTCGGCACGGGCGCGATCGAGGCCCAGCGCGCGGATATAGGCGAGCCGTTCGATCAGGCGCAGGATGTTGCGCGCTGCCGGCGATTGTGGCGCATTGCGCATCCAGGATAGCCATGTCGCGACCTGCCCCGGTCGTCGGGCCAGCAAATCGTCCAGGCCCTGAAGGGTGTCAGGCAGCAGGCCATTCGTGAGCACTTCATAGGTAAGCTGTTCGGCTTGCTGGCGCGCCCGCCGCAGCACCGCTTCGAGAATCGACGGAGAAGGCAGGAGGATCTGCAGGCGCCGGAGTTCATCGACGATGACGTCTGCCATCTGGCCGGGGTGTATGATGGTCTGCGCGATTGGGACCGAGAAGGCGACAACTTCACGGAAAGCGTTGCGGTCAAAAATCCTGAACCCGTGCGATCGTCGGATTTCGACGAGATGCTCGCGACGGGTCTGGTCCCGATGGGCATAATCCGCGAAGGCTGCCGGCGCGACGCCGAGTTGCTGCGCCACATAGGCGAGCACAGGAGCGGGCGGGACTTCGCCCGCTTCCAGCGCACGGCCAGGCCATCTCATATATAGCATGAGCATCGCATAGCCGAGCCGGGTGGCATCGCCGCGACGGCGGCCGACAATTTCCAGGTCGTCGCTGGTCAGCGTATAATGACGCGCGATCTCGCGCTCATCGAGCGGCGCGCCATAATGCCTCGCCCAGATTTCCAGGCTCACCAGTCGCCGTCTCGCCAAGCATCATCTCCTTCGCTTTGCGTGTCCGTCAGACGGTCCTCTGGCGGCCAACAGGAATATGTCCGTTAACTCTGGACCTGTAACGGCGATTCGGACAAGATCGCATAATGACGGGAAAACGGACAGGATCGGGCATCATGTGGCGCTGATCGGCTATGCGCGCGTCTCGACCGCAGACCAGAAGCTGTCGCTCCAGCTTGACGCGCTGAACACTGCCGGGTGCGACCGTATATTCGACGATCACGCATCCGGGGCAAAAGCCGATCGGCCTGGCCTAACCGAAGCGCTCGCCTATTTGCGCCCCGGCGACACGCTGGTGGTCTGGAAACTCGACCGCCTCGGCCGCTCGATGAGCCACCTGATCGAGAAGGTCGGCGAGCTTGCGGCGCGCGGCATCGGGTTCCGCTCACTCACCGAGAATATCGACACCACCACTTCGGGCGGCATGCTGGTGTTCAACATCTTCGGCTCGCTGGCCCAATTCGAGCGTGACCTGATCCGTGAACGCACTCATGCCGGCCTCAAGGCCGCACGCGAGCGGGGCAACAAGGGTGGTCGCCGGCCTGTCGTTACCCCCGACAAACTACGTAAAGCGCGGGCGCATATCGCAGCGGGCCTCACTGTTCGTGAGGCGGCGGCCCGGCTCAAGATCGGCAAAACCGCCCTATACAAGGCTCTGGAAAACGCGTGAAACCGCTGGCGATCAAGAACTCGTGGGTGCTGGTCACAGGGGCTTCGACCGGTTTGGGCAGAGCGTCCGCCCTCCGCTTGGCGGCATCGTACCAGGCCAAGCCCCTGATTGTTGGACGAAGGCTCGACAACTTGCGGGAGCTACAGACCGAAATTGACGAGCGGTTCAATGTGCCGTGCGAGATTATAGTGGCTGATCAACGTGAAATCGAGGGCAGGGAGAAAATCGCGGCTAAGGTTGCAGAATTGCAAGTAACAGCCGCTTTGTTGGTTGCCGGAATGACGAGCGTTGGTTCATTTGATGCAGGCCGTGCCGACACTTATGCCGAGGTAATTGAAACAAACATACTCGGTTTCACGGATTTGCTGGCTCGCCTGATTGCGATTTTCAGGGAGCAGCCGTTTGAATCCTCAGTAATCGCCGTGTCGAGCCTGGCGGGCGAAACATCCGTGCCCTTCCAAGCGGTCTACGGCGCGTCGAAAGCCTATGTGAGCACCCTCATGCGAGCGCTTTCCGTGGAGCTTGCCGGGACGGGAGTGAGTGTTGGGTCTTTTGCACCCGGTGGAATCGACACAGACATGGCTGCCCTCAGCGATTTGAAGTGGGGGAGGTTGGGTTTGATGGACGTTGACCGGTGCGCGGCCCATGCAGTCCACGCTCTGGTTTATCGGCAATCCTTCGCCATACCGGGGATGGGCAACCAGCTCACATATTTGGCGAGCAGGGTTCTACCTCGATCGTTGGTCAATCGGATTGCCGCCCTCCCATATCGGCGCCCGTAGGGCGGCACCACATAAAAGGGGCAGGAAAGCCTGCGAATAGCATCTGCTGGCATCGTACCGGATTTGTTCGCCCTTAGCGTGCAGATACGTCACTTTCGTGTAGTCACCCCTACTTCGACCGGTCGGTGTTTACGACGATGTTCTCGCTGATGTTTGCATCCTATTCGCTCGGAGCCACCGGAGGGCCAATCGTCTTTGCCGCACTAGCGAGCAGGACCGGCAACTACGATCTGGCCCTAACCATGTGCTGGTCGTCGATCGCGGTGCTGATGATCGCCATCCTCTTTCTGCCTCGCTACAACTCCGCGCAACGGGCAGTGTGAGCCTACCGCGCCGGCAGGACGGATCGGCAAGGGCGCGCGCACCCCACATTCGCGGGGACAGGAGCCCTGCCCCCGCGAAGCGCGCAACACCCCACGGCAGTCGTCAGATTCGGAATTCGGAGAACGTTTCCGGTGCGAACATGTCCTCGACCGTCAACTGCCGGGGCGAAAGACCCTGCTCATGGTGGTAGCGCGTGAACGTCTCTATGACGTGCCGATTGCGATCGATGCCGTAGGGCCACCATTCCTTGCCCATGGTTGCGATCGTGTCCTCGACCGCAGCGATCTGCCAGGGCAGCATTGTCTTGAGTGACGCCGAGACCATCAGTTGTTCGTAGACAAGCTTCTGGGCCTCGACAAACGCCTTGTACAGCGCTTGGGCGACCCAGCGGTTCTTCTCGTAGACATCGCGGCGGATCGCGACGACATGCATGATCGGGAATATTCCTGTCTTGGCGAAATAGGCCTTCTCGACCGAGACGAAGTCAGGAAACAGGCGCCGGACTTTTTCGGGTTCGGAATAGAAGGTCGAAGGCGCGCGAGGCGCATAGACCGCGTCAAGCTCGCCATCGGCGATCATTCGCGAAATGGTCTGCTCAGGTCCGATCGGAATGACCTTGAACTTCTCGGGGAGATTGATCTTGAGCTTTTCCTCTCGGCCCGGTTCCTCTTCCCCGCCGAAGAAATAGGTCACCGAGGACGGATCGACGCCGTATTCATCCTGCAGGATACCGCGGATCCACACCGGCGCGGTAAGCTGATACTCCGGCACGCCGATCCGCTTGCCGACAAGATCCGAAGGCTTTTCGATCCCGCTTTTCGCCGAAACGAAGATGCCCGCATGCCGGAAGAAGCGCGAAGGGAACACCGGGATGGCGATGAAACCCGGATCCTCGCGGCCCAGCGTGACGCAATAGGACGACATCGACATTTCGGCCACATCGAACTCGCGGTTGCGGATCATGCGGAAGAACGTCTCTTCGACATCCAGAACTTGGAAATTGAGATCGATCCCGTCGGGCCGAACCTGGCCGGTCTGGAGTGCTTCGGTCCGGTCATATCCCCAGCAGGCGAAAGATAGATTGAGACGGCTCATTGGATGGTGTTTCCTTATGACTCTTGAATGATGGTCTGGGGCTTGACGTCGGCCGCGATGCGGCTGGATTCCAGCAGTGCGGCGCAGCAGGCCATGGTTTCGAGACCCCACCAGCCATCGTGGACTGGTGGCCTCGCGCCGAGAATCGAGGCGGCGAAGTCCTCGATCACATTTGCTCGGGAAAGCGTCGGCGGGGCGATCGGAATGGTTTCGCGCCGTTCATCACCGAAGACCTCGATCGCGGTCGGCAGTAGCTTGAGGTCGGCCCGCTCACAGCTCACGAGGACGAATCCAAAATGTTCGTGGTGGGGCGCGCCGGCCGGATCGCCCGCCGAGGCCGATCCAAACGTCCGGGCCAGCTTCGCATCGATCTCGTCCTGCTGCGAAAGCTGGTTCAGAGCTTTCCGGGCCTCTCCATAGCGCGCGGGATCCTTCGGACGGCCCAGCTCCGAAATCCAGCCGAGCAGCTCGTCGCTGTCATAGTGGGCATAGCCGCTGTACGTGAGCGTGGCCGCGGCGCCGGATGCAAACGTCATCAGCGCTGAGTATGCCCCTTCGCTCGGCCGCGATGCATCCCAGTTGGCCGCGACCGCGCGAACCGATTCCACCGGCTGGCGCACGATGCGCCGCACCACATCGATCTGGTGCGCCGCCTGACTGTAGACCACGCCGCCGCCGCGCTCGCTGTCCAGTTCCTCGGGCCGTCGCGGACGATACATGAAATCGGTGTAGTTGAAGGCGTTGACCAGACGCACCTTGCCATAGCGCCCCGATGCCACGAGTTCCGCCGCTACGCGGACCGGCTCGTCGAAGGCGTGGCTCGGGCCGACCATGAGTACCTTGCCCGCTTTCTCCGCCGCCCTCGCCATCGCCGCGCAATCGCCGACCGAAGTCGCCATCGGCTTCTCGACCAGCACATGCTTGCCCGCCTCGAGCGCGGCAATGGCCTGAGCGGCGTGCAACTCGTGCGGTGTGGCGATGTAGAGGGCATCCACGCTAGAATCTGCCAGCAACGCCTCATACGTGCGGTGCCCCGTCGCTTCAAACTGCGACTCGAACCGGACGAGGGCCTCATCGCGCAGGTCGTGGGCCGCGCTCAGCTGCACCGCAGGATGGGCACGAAGGGCAGGCAAGGTCAACATGAAACCTCGTCCGAGACCCACGATTCCGAGGCGTATGTGTTTCAACGCTAACCTTTCGCACAATTGGGGAACTGAAATGGGCGGCCCCGCTTGAATTCCCGATAGTTCTATATAGAAGCATATGCAAGCTACTCAGAGTGCGGACATGCACCGCCGGCAAGCCAAATTTGACCGGCGGCGGCGAAGCCAATCTCCATGCATGCAATGAAACAAGGGAAACACGATGCGCAGAGTATTCGAAACGAAGCAACCGGAGGATCGGGCCAATGTCCAAGCCTGAAACGGTTGCCGGACTTGGTCGCCAGGAACTCGCGAGCTTCGTGTCTGCCGTGCTTGCCGAGGATCTGGGCACCGGCGGCGACGTTACCACCAATCTGACGATTGGAGATGGCCTTCGCCTCAGCGCAGTCATCGCTACCCGACAGGATATCGTGGTGGCGGGCCTGGAGCTGGGAGTCGCATTTTTCCGCCAGCTGGATCCTGGCATCAAGATCGAACTTCTGAAGAGCGACGGCGAACGCGCCGCACGGGGAGACGTGTTGATGCGCCTGGAGGGCAATGGTCGCGCCATGCTTTCGGCCGAACGATCGGCGCTCAACAGCCTGCAGCACCTGTCAGGCATAGCCACGCTCACCCACGAATATGCGGACAAGATCGCCGGAACCGGATGCACCTTGCTCGACACCCGCAAGACGATTCCCGGCCTCAGGGTCATCGAGAAATATGCAGCCCGCATGGGCGGTGCCACCAATCACCGCATGCGGCTCGATGATGGAGTCCTGATCAAGGACAATCATATCGCGCTGTGCGGTGGTGTCGAACGGGCAGTTGGCCTCGCCAAGGCATCCGAACTCGAAATCCAGGTCGAGGTCGACCTGCTGGAGCAGATCGAACCTGCACTGGCGGCGGGGGCGGAGCGGCTGCTGTGCGACAACATGTCTGCCGCGATGCTGCGCGAAGCCGTGAAGATCGTCGGCGGCAGGGTTCCGATCGAAGCTTCCGGCGGCGTCAGGCTCGACACCATCCGGGACATCGCGGAGACCGGCGTGGACTTCGTCTCGGTCGGGCGGATCACGCAGAGCGCCCCCGCCGCCGACATCGGGCTGGACTACAGCCCGGCCTGATCGATCCCGGAGAGGATCGACCCACCCCATAGAAAAGTCATTAGGGAGAAACACAATGACACCTGAACAGAATGACCTGCTTTGCCGCGTGGAAGGCAATGCCCCGATGGGCCGCCTGATGCGCCAGCATTGGCTTCCGGCCTGCATGATCGAGGAAGTCGCCGAACCCGACGGCACTCCACTGCGCGTTCGCTTGCTCGGCGAAAACATGGTGGTGTTCCGGGACAGCGAAGGCAGGATCGGCGCACTCGACGAACTTTGCCCGCATCGCCGCGCCTCGCTGGCCTTTGGCCGCAACGAAGAATGCGGATTGCGCTGTCTCTACCATGGCTGGAAGTTCGACGTGAACGGCAACGCCCTCGACATGTCCTCCGAGCCCGCCGACGCCAAGCTGCGCGAGACGATGAAGACCAAGGCCTATCCGGTTCGTGAAGCGGGGGGATTTGTCTGGGTCTGGATGGGTGATACCGACAATGTGCTGCCTTTCGATCCGCCCAACTGGACTGCCGCTCCGGCAGACAAGATCAGCATCGTGAAGATGCATGGAGCCTGCAACTGGGCTCAGATACTTGAAGGATCGATCGATTCTGCGCACAGTTCGAGCCTGCATTCCACCAACATGCCCACGGCAACCGAAGTGAGCGGATCGACCGCGACCGACAGCGCCTGGCTGCGCCCATCGGCCGACAAGGCGCCACGTATCGAGGTTCAGAAGACCCCGTTCGGCTTCCGTTATGTTGCGATCCGCAAGCCGATCGTCGAACCCGACAAGCAGGACTATGTGCGCATGACCCTGTTTGTCGCCCCTTTCACGGTCCACATTCCATCGAACGACCAATACCACCTGAGCCAGATGCTTGTGCCGGTCGATGACGAGAACACCATGTTCTACTGGATTGCCTGGCACCCCGAGAAAGGGATTTCGCAGGATGCCTGGCGGAAGTTCTGCGGTGCCGAACTCGGCCAGGATGTCGAGCCGGTCACGTTCAAGAAGATCCGTAACGCCGAAAACAATTACCTGCAGGATCGCGCCGCGATGAAAGCCGGGGACTTCACCGGCATCTACGGCATCCCGGCGCAGGACATGGCCATGTGGGAATCGATGGGACCGATCGCGGACCGCAGCGAGGATCGCCTCGGATCGAGCGACAAGGCTATCTTCACGTTCCGGACGCTGATGTATCGTGCGGCCCAAGCCGTGGAACGCGGCGAGCCCGCGATCGGGACAGGGGAGTCGCGCATTCCCCATGCCAAGCTGATGTCCTTTGAGGGCATGGTGCCCAAGGGCGACGACTGGCGCCTTCTCAATGTCTCCGATGAGGAACGCCGACTTTCGAGCGCGGCGGAGGACAAGGGAGATCTTGTCGAAGATCTGGCCGGCTGAGGCGCGGCAAAGTGGTCACGCCCCACTTCGCTTGCGCGTAGAAAATTGATAGTGCGGCCGTGTTCGACATTTTTTTCGTACACGGTCACGCACCCGGTGCGGCCGTCATCTTGAGATCTGGGAGAATCCGCGTTGCCGATCCCGCGACCGCAAACGCTCCAGCCCGAAGAGAGTCTTGGCTACCAGGTCCGGCGCTGTCACCGCAGGTTTGACAGGTTGCTCAATTCGGTCTTGGCGCGCGAGGGGCTGAAGGCAGGGTATTGGTATTATCTGCGAGCCTTGTGGTTAGAGGACGGTCTGACTCAAAAACAACTCAGCGATCGGACAAATGTCGCTGAAAACACAACCGTTGTAATGATCAACGGCATGGTTGCGGATGGTCTGGTCGAGCGCAGGCAACAGCTTGGCGACCGGCGCAAACAGAACATCGTGCTGACAGAGCCCGGTCGCGAGCTGGAAACCAGGCTGATGCATCATGCCACCAGCATCAATGGCTTGGCGTCAGCCGATATTCCGGCAGATGAAGTGGCAATCTGCCTATCGGTACTCGCAAGAGTTTCGAGAAACCTGGCTGCCGAACTCCGATTGCGGACCGAAGCAGTCGCTTGCGACGATTGATGAGATGAGCAGTCTGATGCGGTGGACAGCCAAATAGTCGGTGGAAGGCTCAGTATTCTTTGGTCGTTCGGAGTCAAGCCAGACCTTACCATGTAGGAATGACAACGAGCGCGAACCAAGCCGAATTTCGTCTGGCAATGCGGCGGCTAGCCGCAACTGTGACCGTCCTGACGCTGGAGCTTGAAGGTCAACCATTCGGAATGGTTGCAACCGCGGTTTGCTCGCTGGCGCTTGAACCGCCAAGCATTCTGGCGTGCATCAACAAGTCCGCTTTCCTGCATGATGAGTTTGCCGGATGCACAAGGTTCGGGCTGAACATATTAGAGCGGTTTCCACTCATTCCGGTTCATACCCGCACGAGCTGAAGTAGTTTGCGCATTCGTGTGACGCGCCATAATTGACGTCATTGGGCCAACTCGTTGACCAGCAACTGTGACAAAATTCATGGCAACGCGCTGTCTCCGTTTACATGACGCTCGATTGAATTACCTTCCCGGCCATGTCCGCGATCCCTTCCTGGCGTGCCGGCTTCGAGTTGGAAGTCATCCTTGGCGACCTTGGTAAGCCCCGTTTCGAGCGAGAGCTGCGCGATGGAGAGGCAATGGACGAGGCATCGCCGGGCTTCTGCCGAGCCTTCGCATCGAAATTGCGTGAGCGGACAGGTCGGGCGTGGTCCGCCCCTTCTCGGCCACCGCAGCGCCCCGGCTTTTATGTCGTCCCGGAATATGGGCTGGACCCACTCAATTGGCCGGACGACCGCCTAGCGGGCGTGGAACTGCTAACCCCTCCCCTGCCCCTCGACGAGGCCGAGATGGTCCGAACCGAGCTTTCCGAGGCGATCTACGAGATCGACGGCGATTTCAACTTCTTCGCCAGTGACCATACCGCCAGTTGCGGTTGGCACATCAACATCGATGGCGGCGATGGCTACCGGCTCGATCCGGAGCGCTTCATCCTCGGCGTGGATGAACTACTGCTGCTGGCGAACAACGATCGGCTGTTCAGCCGCTACACGGCCTTGCAGCGCCATGCCGTCGGCGTGCCCTTGCTGCGGCATCTGGCGCATGATCCGACCGGCAAATTCCTGCTCGGATCCGCCCTCGGCAACCTGCTCGATGACCGCGCTGGGCGCGACAAGGGATACGCGGCAAACTTCGCCAAGCTGCTCAAGGGCTATGTCGAGCTGCGTCATTTCAGCGCGGAGTCGTTCTTCAACGGCCCACACCTTACCGAGCAACTCGAGCGGATCCCCGCGGCCTTCGAAGTCTGGCCCGCACATAGCCATCCCTTCGAGCAGGCCTTTCGCCGCAAATTTCTGCTGCTCTCGCGCTGGCTTGAGCGCGCTCGCAGTAAACTGAACTGGAATCTGACCCAAGGACTGGTCGCCGCCGAGGGTCGGGTCCAATTCGCCGGGGAGCCGATCGGCCATGTGATGGCCAATGGGCTGGTCGAGCTTAATCTGTTCGGGCATGGCGAGTACGAGTATGTCGCCACCATTCGCGACATTGCCCTCTCCGATATTCCCGAAGCGGTAGCCTTGCTCGCGCTCGATCTTGCCGAACTTTACAATCTTGGCATTCGGCAGCGTGCCAGCAGCAACACATCCTTCCAGCGCGCCGTGCTCCAGCTCGCGGCACATCTGCGGAAAGACCCCGGTCTTTCCAGTTCGGCGCAGCTTGACGAGCTTGCGCATGCCGAGAAGCTGCGGCGCGAGATGCACCCGCAATTCTACATGACCGCCGGGACATAACCTCATAATATATCCTGGTTGGCGGGCGGGCTACGCAGGCGTCTGGCTGCCACCGCCGCGCAAGCGCCCCAGTACCCGCGCCGCCGCATTGTTGCCCACGGCCAGTTCGCGCGCATAGCGTAAAGCTGTCGTCGGCGACGACCACCGCAGCGCAAGCGCAATTCCCGCGCCGTCCTCACCGGCCGCGAACAGATCCTGCGTGAGCCCGACCCTGAACGAGTGCGCGCTCAGGCCGCGAACGGTGTCGCCCTCCATCCCGGGCTCAAGCTCGACCAGGCCCAGATCGACCGCCTCCAGCACCCGGCGGCGCAGGATCGCGACCACACCCTGCCTGGTGAGCGGTTTTGAACCGATGTAGTGCCGCACAAGTCGCTGCCCGGCAGCGTCTGGCGGACTGGTCAGCACATTGATGCGCCGGAACACAGGGCCATGCGCAATCCCGCTCGCGAGCAACCAGGCCGACAGACGCACCATGGTATCGGCCGACAGCCAGGCCAGAGCCCCCTCCCCCAACTGGTCAGTCTTGGAATGCGTGATTTCGAGCCGCCCGCTGCCATCGCCAAACTGGGAAAGATCGACCACCGTCGCCCCAACCAGTTCGGACACGCGCAAACCCGCATCATAGGCGAGACTGATCAGCGCCGCGTCACGCAGACCGATGATATCGCTGCCGCACGAAGCCAACAGCGCGTTGACCGTTACCCCCTCGGGCGGCGCCTGACCCTCCTGCATCGCCTCGCCCAACCGGAGCGGCGCGGCCTGCCTTTGCCGTTCGCGCTTCTTGCGCCGGATACCTTTCAGCGTGTCGCGAACCATCCCGGCCTGGGTCGGCAACGGTTCACGTCCGCCAAAACCGAGGATGCGGTGGATCCGCGCGATTGAGGCGATCCGGCGTGCGAGGGTGGCAGGCTTTGCACCGGCACGGATGTCTGATCCCTTGGCCAGCCAATGCAGATAGTGGACCAGGGTTTCGGGCTCGGCGGGGACGGCGGTCGCGACCGGTCGCCGCGCCTTGCACCAGGCGAGGAAGCATTTGAGGTCGGCGGTGATCGCGGCCTTGGTCGCGGGTGCCATCGCCGCGACCGCAGCCTCGAGCGCCAGTGGGCTGGCGGCGCGGGTATCGACCAGCATAGCGTGGCCACCCAGCACCAGTTCCACCGAGGACGGGAACGGGCGATCGGTAGTCATGCGGGGCGATCGTTTCGTGCGCGTTTCACGGGGGCTTCTTGGGCCAAATCCGGCCACTTCGGCAAGTTCGAATTTACCATAACATCCGATTATGGAAATACCGGATATGGAAGGGCCTCCGCCATACGCACTTTAGCTACGTATTAAATTGACAATTGAGGTTCAATTTGCTGTTATTCCGTGCATGTCCGGACATTTTTCGAGTGTCGTCCTGAACGCCTACGGGGCCGCCCGCGAAGGGCTGGCCCGGGCCGAGGAAAGGCTCGCCCTGTTTCCCGAACCGGCGATCCTGATCGCCCATATTCGCAGCGCCGAGCAGGAGGCGCTGGGCTGGCTCGAAGGCGAAAGCTTCATACCAGAACAGCTCGCCATGAACTACGGCTATTCTCCGCGCGCGTGGCGGCGCTGGCCCTTCGCCTTTGTCCAGTGTGAACCGACAGAGTCCGTGACATCAGCTCGACGCACGGGTGTTGGCAATCGCCGTAGTTGATGTCACCATTGCCGATCTCAGGCTTTCGTAGGGTCCGCTTCCTTCCTAAAGGTGGGGGCTGATGGTCAGCCGCCTAGCGAAGCGCGCAGCTGCCCGCCGACGCGCTTACATTCTCGTGTTGGCAGCTGGAGCCACTCATTGAGCTTGGACCAGCGACGTCGACCTGACGCATTTCTGACGGCGATCGCGATGGCCCGGGGCTGACCGACTAGCACCACCAGCTTCTTGCCTCGCGTGACACCGGTGTAGAGCAGGTTTCGCTGCAGCATCGCGTAATGCTGCGTCATGACCGGGATGACGACTGCGGGGTATTCGGAGCCCTGGCTCTTGTGGATCGTTGCGGCGTAGGCAGGCACCAGAGTGTCAAGCTCGCCGAACTGGTAGGTGACTGCGCGGCCGTCGAAATCGACCGTGAGCTCGCTCTCGTCGGCATCCACGGCCTGGATATAGCCGATGTCCCCGTTGAACACGTCCTTGTCGTAATCATTCTCGATCTGCATCACCTTGTCGCCTGGGGCAAAGATCCACCCGAACCGCTCGACCTTGGCGGAAGGATTGGGGTTAAGCGCTCTTTGCAATTCCATGTTGAGGGATCGCGCGCCGACCCCGCCGCGGTTCATCGGGCACAGGACCTGAACATCGCGCACCGGATCGAACCCAAATTTTCGTGGGATGTGCTTGCCGACAAGATCGATAATTTTGGCCACGGCCTGCTCGGGATCTGCGGCCGGCACGAAATAGAAATCGCTTTCTCCTTCCACCTTGCCCAATTCAGGGCTCCGGCCCTGGTTGATCTGATGGGCGGTGGTGATGATCCGGCTCTTGGCCGCCTGGCGGAAGACCTCGGTCAACCGGACTACCGGGACTGCGGCGGACTGGATGATGTCGGCAAGGACCTGCCCCGGCCCTACCGAGGGTAGCTGGTCAATGTCACCGACGATCAGCACGGCCGCAGTGTCGGGCACGGCCTTCAGCAGTGACTGCATCAGCATCACGTCGACCATCGAGGTCTCGTCGACCACCAGCAGATCACACGCGAGCGGGTTTTCCTCATTGCGCTTGAACCCGAACGCCTTGGGATCAAACTCAAGCAGGCGGTGGATAGTCTTCGCCTCCATGCCTGTCGCCTCGGTCATCCGCTTGGCAGCCCGGCCGGTCGGCGCACACAGCAGCAGCTTGACGCCCTTGGCGGCGAGAATCCGCAGGATCGCATTGACGATGGTGGTTTTACCAACGCCCGGACCACCGGTGATCACGGTGAGCTTGGATTGCAGGGCCAGCGCGATAGCCTCCCGCTGGCTTGCGGCCAAAGTCAGGCCCGTACGCGCCTCGATCCAGGGCAGTGCCTTGTTCGGATCGATCGTCGACCATGGCAATGGCCCGACCATCAATGCGTGGAGCCGGACAGCGATGGCCTTCTCGGCGTGATAGAGGCCGCCCAAGAATATAAACGCCTGCCCAGCCACAATATCGGCGACCACCGTGCCATCATCCAGCTCGAGCGCCAATGCGGTTTCGATCAGCGTGCCGTCTACCTCGAGCAGCCGGGCTGCCAATTCCTTGAGGTCTGCCACTGGCAGACCGCAGTGCCCTTCCCCCATTGCTTCTGTCAGAGCGAAGGAGACCCCTGCCCTTATCCGCACCATGGCCGTCTTCTCGATCCCGAGCTTCTCGGCGATGATGTCGGCGGTTCTGAAGCCGATCCCTCGTATGTCGCGCGCCAGGCGATAGGGATTATCGCTCATCACCTGCACCGCATCGGCACCATAGGTCTTGAATATGCGCACAGCTCGCGCCGTCCCGACACCATGGCTGTGCAGAAAGACCATGATCTCGCGAATGACCTTCTGATCCGCCCACGCGGATGTGATCTTCGCCGCCCGTTTCGGGCCGATTCCTTCGACCTCGCGCAGCCGCTCCGGACTGGCCTCGATGATATCGAAGACGTCCTTGCCAAACAGCCTGACCATGCGCTTGGCATAGACCGGCCCAATGCCGCGGATCATGCCCGAGCCCAGGTACTTCTCTATTCCTGCGATCGATGAGGGCTCGGATGTCTTGAGAAACCTGGCACGGAACTGGAGGCCGTGGTTGCGATCATTGGTCCATTCACCGGATGCGGTAATCCACTCCCCGGCTGAGATCATTGCAGCGTGGCCCACGGTCGTGACCAGATCCCGGTGGCCGCGGGCCTTGACGCGCAGGACACAAAATCCGCTCTCTTCGCTGTGGAAGGTGACCCGTTCCACATGTCCAACAAGCACTTCGGTCGCAGGGGATGCTGCCTGGTTCATCGCAGCTGCCGAGGCTCCTCGATTTCGTCAGCGTCCCCCGTCGCCTCATGGACCTCCTCGCGGATGATCTTCTCCGTGATCTCGGCAAGATGCAGCGTCAGTGCGTTACTCAATTCCTCGAACTCGGGCCACAGGACCCCGTTCACGAAACTGGCCGGCGCGCGGATGAGCACGCTCTGGCGATGCATGCGCCGATATCGAAAGGGCCGGATCCCGTACCGCCTGCATAGGGCTGTAAACAGCTGGCGGGACCATAAATCAGGGATCGAGAACTTGAACTCCTCCGCACGCTCTTTCTTGCTGGCCGCCTCGAACTGCTTGCGAATGCGTTCCGCCGCAGCCCCGGCGGCGGCCCTCTCCCCCGCCGTTGCTGCCCCTGCATAGAGCGCCTCGATCTTGCGGAGCTTTTCTCGCAGGCGCTGTTCTGAGTCCATATTTTCCTTCACTGCAGTCTCGGGCGTCCTGGTCACATGCACCCTCCCCCACCCTGCACAAAAGCCCGGACGACCAAGTCTGCCCCGGGCCATTCAGCGCAGGCACCGCCCGATACGGAAGAGCCGATGGCATTCTGTTGTCCTGATCTGTGCAAGTCGCGAGCATGGGATGCCAATAGCATCGACATCATCATCCAGCACGGCAAGCTCGGTCGAGACCCCCGGCGCAGCAGCTTTTCTCGGCTCGCGAAAAATTGCTGCCGTTCAGCAACCGACCCCACTGCGGACATCCCCCCGAAGGGTGTTTGTCCTGCCGATTTCTATCAGTCGTTGCAGCAAATACCCTGCTGGATTGGGGGGCAAGGCACCGTCCCGTAGGAACAGAATACGCAGCAGTGGCCTTCCAGAGGTTTCAATCGGGTGCCGCAGCCCGAACAGGCATAGAAATACCAGCAGGCGTCAGTCGGCATAACCTCATCCTTTTCAGTGCCACAATCGGGGCACCTTAGTCGAGAGATCAGGATCGGGTCAGACATAGATCATGGCTCCTGCAAAGAGAGCGGTGCCGATCAACAATCCGAATGTAGTCAGCGCTCTGAAGATTGGGCTGCCACAGGCCGCATCCGACGGACAAGTGCGTGCGAGCCGGAATTGCCAGACTAGGCGTGCCGCCCCTGCCAACAGCAGCACTGCTGCAATCACCAATAAAGGGGTTCGGTACGGCGCGAAAATCGGTGCGATGCTGCCGAGCCATGCCGTGCCTAGTCCGGCAGATGCAAGCATCAGAGGCAAAGCGCAGCACGTCGCCGCCCCGAAGGAAGCCAGAACGCCCCCACCCGTTGCTAATCCGCTGAACCAATTTTGAATGCTACCCATAACGTGTGCCTTTGCATGACTTCGCTCGGCTATTTGTCTACACTCTGTAGCAGCTACAGACTCAAGAGGTATTCCCATGAAGATCGGCGTGGTGTCGGAACTGACCGGCTGCAACATCGAAACGATCCGCTATTACGAACGCATCGGTCTAATCGCTGCCCCGCCCCGCAGGGGATCTTATCGCGATTATGGACCGTCGGACGTGGATCGGCTGAGGTTCGTCCGCCGTGGCCGTGAACTCGGGTTCTCATTGGATGAGATCGGCACCCTGTTAGAGGCCGTTTCGAAAGGGGTTGAGCGGCTGAGGTTCCTGTGATTCCGGGGGT
>OFDC01000939.1_pt1 | contig 17597 bp, 20 predicted proteins | sample 1520941 | NCBI WGS metagenome assembly OFDC01 (sample SAMEA94258168, study PRJEB24077) | hot springs metagenome | biome: Aquatic biome; feature: Water | place: India | collected 2012-12-06 | depth 5 m | reverse complement strand
GGGCGGAAGCCACGCCCGCGGCCAAGGTCGAGCGCCTCGCCGCGCTCGCGGCCGAGGGACGCAAGGTGATGATGATCGGCGACGGGCTGAACGACGCGCCGGCGCTGGCCGCCGCGCATGCCTCGCTGTCGCCCACCGGTGCCGCCGAGGCCACGCAGAACGCCGCCGATGCCGTGTTCCAGGGCGACGCCCTGGCGCCCGCGATCGAGACGCTCGACGTCGCGCGCCGCGCCGACCGGCTGGTGCGCCAGAACCTGGCGCTGGCGCTGCTCTACAATCTCAGCGCCGTGCCGCTCGCCATCCTGGGCGAGGTCACGCCGCTCGTCGCTGCGGTGGCGATGTCGTCTTCCTCGCTGCTGGTGATCGGCAACGCCCTGCGCCTCGGCGCGGGACGTCCGGCGAAGGGGCCGCGCTGATGGACAGTCTGCTGGTCCTCGTGCCGGTCGCGCTGCTGCTCGGGCTTCTCGCGCTCGCCGCCTTCCTGTGGGCGCTGCGCAACGGCCAGTACGACGACCCCGACGGGGCCGCCGGCCGCATCCTGTTCGACGACGACGACAAATAAAGGAGAAACGACATGTCTCACTGGATCATGGGAATCTTCGCCGGCCTGCTCGGCCTCGCGGGCCTGCTGATGGCGGGCGCCGCGCGCGACTTCGGCATCCTGGCCTTCGGCCTGTCGCTCAGCCTGTTCGCCGTGCTGTTCTGCTGGTGGATGATCAAGACGTCGTACGACGAAGCCGAGCGCGGCACCGATACGGCGCGCGAACAGCCGTAGGGCCGAAGCTCGGACCGCGAACCGACAGCCCTGTACTCGCGATGGCGAGTGCAGGCTGTTGTCGGCTGATGTCTAACGAAGAGAAATGGCGCGCCCGGAAGGAGTCGAACCTCCAGCCTTCTGATTCGTAGTCACAGGGTCAACCTCGCACCCAGCCATATGATGCCGTTTCTACTTCCATTGCTTAGGCTTTAGTTGATACCACGCCTCCCTGAGCCACCCGGAATTTCCCGCGCCGTGGCTACCGGGTGGCTTCCACACATATGAATACCAAGATTACCAAGCGCGCTGTGGACCTGGCCCAGCCGGCCGACGACCGCGATGTGTGGCTGTGGGATGCTGAACTCAAGGGCTTTGGCCTGCGCGTCCGGCCGAAGGGTCGCAAGGTCTACGTCCTTGAGTACAGGCCCGGCGTCGGCGGCCGCTCGGCGCCTAAGCGCAGGGTGACGATTGGCCAGCACGGTTCGCCTTGGACGCCGGAGACGGCGCGGCGAGAGGCGAAACGGCTGCTAGGTGCCGTCGCCTCCGGTGGTGATCCAGCCGCGGAGAAATCCAACCACAAGGGGGCGCCGTTCGTCGCCGACATGGTCGAGCGGTTTCTGACCGAGCATGTCGCCGCGAAGCGGAAGACTTCAACGGCCAAGGAGTATCGCCGCCTCCTCGAGCTCTACCTGCTGCCAAGCATGCCCAAGAAGCGGGTCGCCGACGTCGTGGCGCGCGACATGCTGAAAGTTCACGGCGAGATGTCCGCAACGCCCTATCAGGCCAACCGCGTTCTCGCCGTGGCGTCGGCCTTCTTCAATTTCTGCATTCTGGTGGGTGAACCTCCGAAGAAGGGAAACCCGACCGACGGTGTCGAACTGTACCCGGAAGAAGAACGAGAGCGGATCCTCTCGGCGCGCGAACTGGCGTGGCTGGGTGAGGCGATGGCCGACGCCGAACGAATGGCCGACGAGATGACGGCCTACGAACAGGACGTCAGAGATGTCCGCCGGCAGTTCGCCGCGGCTCGAGCCGCCGACGATCGCAAGGCTGCAGGGCCGCTGCGCCGTAGGCTGGCAGAGATGCGCGCCAATCGCCCGCGCGGCGCCCTGCCCCCTCAGGCAATCCGTTGTTACAGGCTCCTGTTCTTCACCGGGGCTCGGCTGAGCGAGATGCAGACTCTCCGTTGGCCCTGGGTTGATTTCGAGCGTGCAGAGGCGCGGCCGCCGGACTCCAAGACAGGTAAGAAGATGATCCACCTCCCCGCCCCTGCGCTTGAGATCCTGGCCACCACACCGCGCGTCGAGAACAATCAGCACGTCATCACCGGCGAGCGGCCCGGCGCGCACTTCGTCGGCATTCAACGCCCTTGGCGGCAGATTCGGGAAGCCGCCACAGTGAAGGCGTGGGCCGAAGGTGATGACCCTACTGCAAACGCGCTTGTCGCCAAGCTTGTCAGGGATCTCGGGCGGACGCCGACGTTTACGGAGTGCACCACCGCGGCAGAGGCTGCCGGCCTTGAGCTGGCGCCGGAACTCTCCAACCTGCGCATTCATGACCTTCGACACGCCTTCGCCAGCGTCGCAGCGTCATCAGGCATGGGCCTGCCGATCATCGGCAAGATGTTGGGCCACACTCAGGCGTCAACGACGCACCGTTACGCCCATCTGGCCTCCGATCCCGTTAAGGCCGCGGCCGCTTCCGTGGCCGGCAAGATTGCCGACGCCTTCCGCGGCGGCAACGGACCAAGCGTTGCTTCGATTCGCACTGCGGCAAATTAAGGAATCTTCGCCGCAATTGCGCGCCATTGCGCTCAAGCAAGTGGAAGAAATGCCCGCCCTCTTACAACGGAGACAGTATAAACTATACGGTTGCAACCTAGTGTGGCTGTGCAATTTACTTCGGCGCATTTCTATTCAGCGTACAATACCATCTCTCACAGGATGGAGCCGTACATGACGCTTTTGCGTACCGCCGACGCCGCTCGACGCCTCGGCATTTCAGTATCGTTTCTTGAGAAACAGCGGTGCCTCGGCCAGGGCCCTGCTTACCTTAAGATAGGCCGCTCGGTCGCCTATCGCGAGAGCGATATCGATGCGTGGGTTGCTGCTCAGGTGAGGCAGAACACCAGCCAGCCTGCCGTCGGCGCGAGCGCGGCATGAGTCGCCCCGGCTCAATCTGGAGCATCTGTGCTCCCGTCCCCGATTCCATCGCGGAGCCCCCGTTCGGGACGCCGCTGTGCAACATCCTAGAGGCGATCGAGAGGGATGCTGCGAAAGAGCCCGTCGCCGACCGGTGGCTCCGGCAGTTTGGACGAGAATTAGCCGACGCCGAACGGCCGGCAGGTTGGCGACCTGAAACGCCTGATCAGGCCGCGGCGCACGAACTTCTCGCACGGCAGTACGAAGCGGCGGCGCGGGGCAACCTCGCTGAAGTCGACGGCATGGATCACGGTTGGCAGCGCGAGGCGCTATCCGCGCCGACTGTAGTCTACGTTTATTTGTCGCACGGCGGGAGCTCGGGAAGCCCCGGCGCCCATGAGCAAGCCTGCCAGCGCACGGCCGAATCGCTCGGCATTCCTGCCCAAGATATCGACGGGCACACCCGCAAGTTCTTCGAGGCGGTGGGCCGCAACGGGCTGGAGGACACGTACACCGGCGGGCGGTCCGCGTTTCTGATCCGGGTCAGCGCAACGTTGGGCGCTGTTCGCGACATGCTGCGGCCGCACTGGCATTTGCTCGACCACTCGCACGAAAGAGCCCGCCAGATCGCGAAGGAAGCCGCGAGGTTCGACGCGCGCTACCAGCCTTGCAGCGAGGATATCGAAGGCGCCCGCAGCTAACTGGATTGCACGGCGCCGTCCTTAGTTTTCTGAACGTCTTGACAGCCTAGCGAACAAGGCCGGAGCCGATCGGCGTCGCGATCGTGCTCGCGCGGGTGCGGCCCCGCAAACAAAGACGGCGCCCAAGCTGGGATGAGCTTGGAGCGCCGTATAGCAAGGAGTAGAGCCATAACCACTATAACACCACCCGTGCGGGGTGTGAACGCGATTAGCCTCGCCTTCACCGTCGCAGAGTCCGAACGGGCACTCACCAAAGCCTACACCGTAGGCCCTGACGGCCTCCCGGCGAAGCTGGCAGACGCCGGCATGTCCGCAGGTACGGCGCGGCGCGTCGAGCTGAGCGGCGATCCTGGCGCCATCATGAGGCGGCTGGCCGAACACCTGACGCAACTGACGTCGCATCAGGCGATCATCTTGGCGCCGCCCCCGGCAGGTCGGGACGTCTGGACGATCGTACGCAAGGAAGATGCGAGCCCCGAAACTGGCACGATCGCCAGAACACGCGACTTCTTCCGGCGTCCCGAGGGGCCGGGCCTCGTCGCCTTGAACTTCGATGGCAAGACCTTTCCGGCTGATATACTGAGCCGGCTATCCGATGCGGGCGGCGTGTCAGGCATCCTGGCTGCAGTGTTCCCTGCCTTCGCCGATGCGGCCCGAGTCTCGCGGGCGTCGGTGTCAGTGGGCATCCGCGACACGGCGACGGGCGAGGAAACGCCGCCGACGTCGGGCCGCCATCACTACTACATCGCGGCCAATGCCGACGACGCGCCGCGGTTCGGCGAGGTGTTGCGCGACAGGCTTACTCTTGCGGGCTGGGCCTGGGGCGAAATTTCGAAGTCAGGGACGGTGCTTTTCCGGTCATTGATCGACGCCGCCGTGACGATCGACGGGTCGAGGCTTGTGTATGAGGCGAACGCGATCCTGGCCGATGACCGATTGGAACACGTTGAGGAGGCGCGCACGCCGGACCCGCGCGCCGGCGGGTTGCTCGACACGCGCATGCTGCCCGATCTGACGCCACAGGAGACGGCGGAACTCGAGCGGATCAAGGCAGGCATCCGCGGCGGATTGCAGGAAGCCAGCGCCGCCGCGAGAGCGGTGTGGATGAAGGAGCGCGGCAAAGAGCTCGTCGCGCGCGGCGTCGCGGCGCCAGCAGCTCAGGGCGCCTTGGCTGCGGCGTGCGAGAGCCGCGAACTCTGCGGCGACTTCCCAATCCACCTGGACAACGGCGACGTCGTGACTGTGCGCGAAATCCTCGCGGCGCCGGCGAAGTATCACAAGAAGACCTGCGCCGACCCGCTCGAGCCGGATTACGGCGGCGGCCACGACAAGGCGATCATTTATGCCGATGGCCAGCCTCACATCTTCAGCCACGCGCACGGCGGCGGCGACTACGCTTTGCGTCCAGACCCGGAAACCTTCTTCGCCGCCGGTGCGGATGCCGATAAAGGCGGATGGCCGGAGCCGGTCGACGTTTTCGGGGACGGCGACCCCGGCGCACTCATGGATGTACCGGCCGGCTCGCTGCCGCCCTGCATTGAAGGATACGTCCGCGACGAAGCGGAGCGCATGGGGGCGCCGGTCGCCTTCCTGGCGGCAAGTGCGGTTGCGGTCGCCTCCGCAGCCGTCGGCGGCCAGGTGCGTATCCAGCCCAAGGCGCAGGACACTCGCTGGACCGCGCCGCTTTTTCTTTGGGTCGCGCTGATTGAATCAGCGGGGGGTAAGAAAAGCCCGGTCATCAGCTCTGCGACCGCGCCTTTGGTTGGTGTGGACTCGCGGTGGGCCGCAGCCGATATGCCAAAGCGCCAGGCGTGGGAGATCGAAGCCAGGAAGCGCAAGAAGGACTCGCCGGCCGCGACACCCCGCCCTCGCCTTCGACGTGCCGTGGTGGATAGCTTCACCGTCGAAAGCGTTCGTGACGTCCTGGTGGACAACCCTCGCGGCGTTCTGGTGTCGGCCGACGAGCTTTCGGGCCTCATCGGCGGGCTTGATCAATACAAGGCAAGTGGCGGGTCTGATCGCGCCGACTTGCTCAAGCTGATCGACGGCGCGCCCCGCTCATTCGATAGGGTCGGACGGAGCTATCGCGTCGAGTGCTGGGGCGCTGCCGTGTTGGGCGGTATTCAGCCGAAGCGGTTGGCCGAAATATCAAGAAGCCTGGATCCGGACGGACTGCTCCAGCGCTTTATCCCGATCGTCGGCGATAACGAGCGTCGGCGGGGTGTCGACCGGCCTCCCAACGCTGCAGCAGTTGCCGCCTATGAGGCCGCAATACGCGGGCTGGCGGAACGCGACGCGAGCGGCGGCTTCTTCGATAGCGCGCCCGTCGTTATCGCGCTTTCCGACGGCGCACAGGCAATCCGCCGCGGGTTTGAGGATTCCATTTCAGCACTGCAGGACATGCCGCAGATGTCCGACGCCTGGCGAAGCCACGTTCACAAATGGGACGGGTATCTCGCCCGGCTGCTCGGGGTGTTCCATATGCTCGAAAACTGGCAGGTCGGCGCCCGCAAGGCTGCGGCTACGCCTGTTTCGGAGCAGACGGCCCTACGCGCCAAGCGCTTCGCCAACTTCCTGCTCACGCACGCGATGCGCTTCTATGAGTCGATCATCGGTATCGGCGCCGGTGGCGAGGCGGCCAGGCGCGCCGCCGGTCTGATTCTGGTGCTGGGCAAAGACGTCGTGACGCGGCGCGCGCTGTACGAGAAGCACCGCAAGGCGTGGCGACCGGAGGGCGCCGCACCCCATGAGCTGATCGAGGCGATGCGTATTCTCGCCCGGCTCGGCTGGTGCAGGCCGGTCGATCGCGACGACAGCGGCGCCACATCCTGGAGCATCAACCCGTTGGTATTCGAGCGCTTCAGCGAGCGAGCAACAGCCGAAACGGAACGACGGCGCAAGGCTTATGAGCGCGTCCAAGCTGCGATAGCGGAGCAGAGACGTGTACGCGAGGGCGCCAGTGCGCCGGTTGCGCCATGCGAGGCCGCCGGGGTGTTCGCGTGATCGCGAATTGCGCGTGTTGCGCCATGCGAGGCCGGGCGTCCGTTTTCAGTGTCATCGCAATGCTGCGCGCATTGCGCCATGTGTGCGCGAAGGAAGAATGCTTTTTCTCTTCTTCTTTTATATCCAACCTCACACGCACCCCCAAGCGGTTGCACTCTGTCTACACGCGCGTATGGCGCAACCGGCGCAACGCCCCGACGGCCGACCGTTACTTCAAGGAAGCCCTTCGATGAAGCGCGCTGGGGCGTCGGGAGAGAACCGCAGCGCGCGGCAGCAGGCGTGGAGCCAATCGGCAGCGTGCGCCGACGCGGCCAAGCGCGGGAGCGAGGAAGCGGCGCGCCAGCGTGAGACCGCACCGAAGTGCGGCGCAAAGAGGAAGTCGGATGGCCGGCCCTGTGAAGCGCCAGCGCTCGCCAACGGGCGTTGTAGGGTCCACGGCGGCCTCACGCCCTCAGGCGCGGCCTGGCACACGATTCGTTACCCGGCAGCCAGCGCATCCGCGGCCAAGGTCGAAAAGAAGCTGCAAGAGATCGAACGGCGCGAGCGGCGCCGAAGGGCGCGCGTTGCCGGCATGACACCAGAGGAAAGGGCGCGTTACGAGCAGCGGCGCCGCGCGATGCGCCCCCGCTCGGTCGGCGAGCGGACTCGCGAGCGCCAGGACCGCGAAGCCTCCAAGCTGCTGAGCAGGCCCGCGGCGCCCGCACCTGCGGTGACACCCGAGAGCGAATGGCTGCGAGCCGAAATGCGGAAGCTCGACGCCGAAGAAACACGCCTCACGGCGCTGCTCGACCAGCACGGCGAATGCGCAGAACAGACCGCAAGGAGCGATGATGAGCGATGATGTCGACGACCTGGCCGGCGAAAGCCCCGCGGACGTCAAAGCATGGTTCCGCAGGGCCGTACGCTCCAAGGGCCTGAAAACGGCTTACCGCGCGCTCTTGGATGTCTGCGAGAGCCCAACGGCACCCGCACCAGCAAAAGCGACGGCCGCCGGCTTCCTCTTGAGAGCAGCGGGCGTCCTTGAGCGAGACGAGGCACCGGACGGCAAGGATCCGAGCCAAATGACACGGGCCGAAATGCTCGAGGAATACGAAAGGCTGACGCGGGAGGCCGCTGACCAGTCCAAGGTGATCGAGGCAGCAGGTTACTCCGCGCCATCTGCCAAGCGCAGCGTCTTTGAATAGCGAAAAGACCTACCCGCTAAGCGCAGCAACTCGGGCAGCTGCACCAACGCGCCGGCATTGCCGGTGCATTCTGAACCCCTGCCGGCGAGCCGGCATTGAGGATCACATGGAACTTCGAGAAGCACTTCAACCCACGCCGCCAACGCCGCCGGCGCCGTCTCTTCTTGTCCGTTTGGCGCTTGAGTCAGACGAGGACGTCTGCGTTGAGCTGGCGCGTATGCAGACTGCCGAAACGCTACCGCATATCCCGTTCCACGAACCGGCAGCGCGGGAGACCTTCCAGCGGTATCTCGACACGGCGAATCCGACCATCTTCGTTTGCGAGGATGTCGACCGCTCAGTGATCGGCTTCCTGGTGGCTACGATGAACTCCTACGCTTTTGCTACAGGGCTCGTCGTGAACCAGGAAGTGCTCTATGTGCGCCCCGACAAGCGGCACACCCGCGCGGCTCCAAGCCTCATTCGCGAATTTGACGCCTGGGCCGATCGGTTGGACGCCCGCGAGGTTTTCACGGGCATCAGCAACGGCTTCAAGGCCGAACGCACCACACGGCTTTTCGAGCGGTTTGGCTATCAGCCCGTCGGCGCGTACTTGCGGAGGATTCGCCGTCATGGCTAAGAAGTCCGACGGCGGCCAGGCTGCGGCCATGCAGGCGTCGCAGCAGGAGCAGCAGCGCCAGAACAAGATCCGGTCCGGTGCAGCCGCGATCGACAACACGTTCAGCCAGTTCAACGACGACTTCTATAAGGGTCGGCGGGACGGCTTTCTCAATTATGCCAAGCCGCAGCTCGATGACCAATACGCCGACACGCGCAAGCAGTTGACGTATTGGCTCGACGGCCGCGGCCTGCTCGACAGTTCGGTGCGCGCGCAAAAGGAAGCCGAGCTGCAGAAGAAGTACGACCTGAACAGCCGATCGGTGGCCGACCAGGCGCTGGATTACGAAAACCAGACCCGCAATCAGGTGTCCGAAGCCCGCGCCGGGCTGGTGCGCGACTTGCAGGCGACCGGCGACGCCTCTGGCGCGCAACAGGCGGCCGTCAACCGGGCGACGGCACTCAGCGCCCAGCCGACGTTCAGCCCGCTCGCCAGCCTGTTCGGCGACTTCACCAACACGCTGGCCACACAGGCGAACCTGGAGCGGGGAGAGGCGTACAGCGGGGGCATGATCAAGCCGGCGTTCAACACGGGTCTCTTTGCCAACAAGGACGCCGTTAAGAACACCTAGCGCGGCTTCGGCAGCAATAGGCCTAGAAGCCAAGCAATCGCGCTGCCGACTAGATTGGCAGCGAGGAAGAACAGGACGGCGCCCGCGACCAAGATGCTGGCCAGAAGAACAATCATCGGGCGCCACCCGTCTGAGCCGCGGCGTCCAGACGTGCGCGAAGTCTCGCAACGGTGGCTGCCGTCCAAGTCTCGCCACCGTTCGGCGCCGGAATGCCTTCGGCCATCAACTTCGATGCGATCGTGCGCAATGACGCCGTGCCGCCGGGGTCCAACCGGTGGATGATGGGCGCGATAGCGCGAGCCTGGTCAGTCGCTTTCTGAGTCCGCGCGGCTCGCGCGAGCGCTGCGGTGCCTGCCGTGCCCACTGCGGGCGTTCCGGGACCATACACGCCGTCTGCCGGCCGGCGCGTGCGTGTGCCGCCCAACTTCTTCCCTCGCGCCTTTGTGGCCGCCAGGGCCGCCTTGGTGCGCGCCGAAATCAGCCCGGCTTCTAGCTCTGCAACGGACATCATGCTCTGGAGCAGGAAACGCCCCGTTGGTCCCTCAATCTGTGGCAGGTCGCAAAAACGGACATCAACGCCAGCCTCTAGGATGCGCGACAGGAAGCCTTGCGAGCGGGCCAGCCGGTCGACCTTGGCGACGACAAGCGCCGCCCTGTGCGCTTTGCATGCCGCCAGTGCCCTCGCCAATTCGGGCCGATCGGCGCGCCGCCCGCTTTCGACCTCGACGTGTTCAGCGATGAGTTTCCAATCACCGCCGTTCAGATAGCGCGCGACGTCCGCCCGCTGAGCGTCCAACCCTAAACCCGAACGGCCTTGGCGATCGGTTGAGACGCGCAAGTAGCTGATGAATTTGCCGGCTGCCATGTATTCGCTCCGCGTATCGTTATGAGCAACGACCGTTGCTCACATTGATACATGCCCTCAGCGTTCGTGGAAAGGGGCGAGAGGCCGCGCGGTCTAGGGAGTGCCGCCAGGCAGAATCCCCGTAAATCCGGGTTACGACACGACGGCCCGGTCGAGGCGTCGACATTACGAAGCGCGCTCAAGGGCTTAGCTAGAGCAACAGTCGTGTCGCACGACGATACTACACATACGACAAAAACTAATCAATCCTTCAACCATTGAGCGCATGTCGATTTTGTTGCTAACGCATCTCTGCCGGCGCTGTTGCCGGCCTTGAAAAAGGACATCGCATGCCAGCCCCCAACCCGACGAACGACCAACCCGCGGCGACTTTTGAAGACCGCGTGCGCGCTTTCCGCGCGGCCGTGCTGAACGACGACACTGCCGCCGCTGATGAGGCTGGCGAAGACCTCGTCGGCTATTTGTGGGATCCGAAAAGCAGCGCCTTCGTCACACGCGCCGTGTTCGAGCTGTCCCGCGCCATGAACGAAGCGGCGAGCCGGGCAGTTCGCGTGATCGTCCAGGCGCATCAAGCCTATGCGCTGGAATCGCTAGCCGAACAGATACTCGAGCTTGATAGCGACGAGCCGTCCGACGACGACAACGACAACGACGACGATGGTAGCGCCCTCGATGGCGACGGCGGCGGGTCGGCGCCGCAGCCGTGCACAGAGCCTTTGCAGCCGCCCGACTAGGCGCACACGAACACAGCGGGGCGCGACCCGGCCGCACCCGATCGCCCACGCTGTACGACCGCGGCTAAACCTACGGGCCTCGCTGATCTGGCGAGGCGCCACCTGGCTGCCTGGCCAGGCCCTGCCCTGCACGCGCAGCCTAGTCCCGGCCACCCCCTGGGCATACTCGCATCGGCGCGCTCAAGCCGGCGTGGCACGCCGATTCCAAAATGCGCCCCGCTGGAAGTTTTCCGCCGGTCAGTGATCAACCCGGCGGGCAGGTCGACGAGATTTCGCGGATGATGGCCACACCGCCCGGCGCACCCGTCGCCTTGATCGTGTAGCCGCAGCGCGCCCTATTGAAAATGTAGGTTTTGACGCCACCATCTTCATAGACACCGGACGGCATCAACGATTTGTCTTCGGCGAAGCGCTGCACCGGCTGGCCGATGTAGCCCTGCAGCGACTGACGGACGCTTTCGTCATAGGTCTGACAACCGGCCAGCGCCGCGCATAGCGCGACTTGAGCAGTCACCCAGCCAAGCCCGAATTGCGATGATGACATGCGCGCCTCCCCGCGGAACAATCTATGTCGACAACAAGGGTGCGCACCACGGGAATAATCGTGCCGCAGCACAATCACCCCGCAGCCACAAATACGAGTGTTCTTCGGCAGGTTGGCGGAATCTAGTAAGATACCTCGGCTCGAGACGGCCGACCTTCCGCGCAGCAATTCGCCGGCCCGCAACCTTTTTCAAGCGCTCCCATGCCGCCCAACGATTCCACCAACTTCAATGACCAGCAGCTAGGCGAGGCGTTCAGCAGCATCGCGAACGCCTTTGCGCCGCCCAGCGCTCAGGCGCTCGCCGCCTATGCTCGAACCGCTGAAGTCCAACAGAAGGCCAAGCGCGCCGCCGACCTGTGGCAGAAGGCTCAGGATCCGAATATCGATCAAGCCCTGTTGGACCGACTGAACATCGCCGCGGGTACCTATGCGCCGAACGTCAGCTATTACGCAGTCGGCCTAAGAGACGCGACGACTCGCAGGGGCCAGGACATCTTGGGCGGCGATCGACGCTAGCCGGCATAGATCGCATCCGCACCTCACATGGGAAGAGGAGCAAATGACTGTCGCAAAAGACGTCGCCATTTGGATGGCAGAGCAACTAGAAGCATCGCCTTGGCTTTACCAAGAAATGGTCGTGTACGAGATCAAAGCCAAGTTCGGCGAACAATTCACCTATCTCAACGCGAGCGGAAATTTGGCAATCGGTAAACCTGTGCTCGCCCAGTTCAATAAGATCACTGGGGACGCCGTGGTGTGGGCGACCGGTTCGAAAGCGTGGCGTAAGCGAAACCAACACGACAGGCCCGGCCGCAAGCAAGACTAGATTTCCGTGGCTACCGGGTGGCTTCCACCACTCGCGGCCAACACCCCCGGTCAATCGCCAGGACGTTAAAAGGCTGATTTTACAAAGGAGAAATGGCGCGCCCGGAAGGAGTCGAACCTCCAGCCTTCTGATTCGTAGTCAGATGCTCTATCCAGTTGAGCTACGGGCGCACGGCCGAGCCCCGAAGGGTCCGGCGAAGAGGGGCGCACCCTAGTGAAACTGGTCCGGCGTTGCAAGCAGAGGACGACGGGATTCGGGACTGCGACGCGGCGCCCCATGTCGGGCGGGGTCGGCTCCCGGAAACGGCCTCAGACGCGAACGCAGGACACCCGCCAAGTCGTTCTGCCGCCTTTGGAATCCGCTCTTGTCGGTTTTGCTTGCTTTAAGTTAGCATGACTGCCATCTGGATTTGGGGGCACGTGCCCCGGCTCGGCACGGCCTGGAGCCGGCGCCGGATCGGAGCACCTGATCGATGGTACCGGGGCAGGTTCGAGGCCGAAGATGGCGCTAAGTTTTCAACGGTCCGCGCTTCTCCTGGCGATGATCGTTATGGCTGGTTGCGACCAGGCCAACGTCTTTGCGCCCGCCGGCAACCCGCCGCCGTCGAATTCCAACCCCGCCATCACCCAGACCGGCACGCTGACGGTTCGCAAGAGCATCGAGCAGCTGCGCAGCGACCAGGCCGCGCTCAGCAACGGCATCGCCGCGCAGCAGGCCCAGTTCAACGCCACGCGCGGGCAGCTCGCCGGCGACGAGCGCACCTATGCAGGGTTGGTGAGCGGCATTACTTCGCGCCTGCGGGCCGGCACGACGCCCGGCAACCCCGATCTCGTGAACCAGTGGAACGCCGCGCAGGGCAAGCTCGACGCCGTGACGATCGGCGTGGGCACGCTGAACTCGCTGGCCAGCCAGGTGACGACGCAGGCGTCGGTCGCGGGCTACCTGCTCGAGAACGTGCGCGCGACCTACCGGATCGGCGGCGCCGTCGACGAGGATCATCGCAACCTGCGCGCCATCGAGGCCGAGACCCGGCGCTCGATGCAGCAGATCGACCGGCTGATCGTGGACCTCAACGCCGAGATCGGCCGCGAGAACACCTTCCTCGGCCGCGAGCGCGGCAACCTCGCCGCCCTGTCCTATAACGTGAACATCGGCCGTCTCGGCTCGCCGCCCGGCGCATCGCCCGCCGGGCGACCCGGTACCGCCACGCCGCCGACCCGCCGGCCCGTCCCCCTTCAGTAGCCGGCCGCCTGCCCCCGCTCAGGGCTGACCTGCCTCACCGACAGTCGCGCATCCCCGGTCCGGGGCGTACAATCGCGTGCATGGCTCTCCGCTTCCTCCTGCTTCTCGGCCTGAACCTCGGCACGATCCTCGGCCTGGCGCTGCCCGCCGCGGCGCAGGTCTCGCCGGCCGACCAGAGCGCGATTCGTGGCGTGATCGAGGGCCAGGTCGAAGCCTTTCGCCGCGACGATGGCGAGGCCGCCTTCGGCTATGCCTCGCCCAACATCCGCAGCCTGTTCGGCAGCTCCGAGACCTTCATGGACGTCGTGCGCCAGGGGTATCGCCCGGTGTACCGGCCGCAGGTCTTCGAGTTCCGCGAGATCGTCACGCTGCACGGGATGCCGACGCAGAAGGTCCATGTGGTCGGGCCCGACGGGCGGCCGGTCACCGCTTTCTATCCGATGGCGCAGCAACCCGACGGAAGCTGGCGCATCGAAGGCTGCTACCTGCAGGCGCCGGACGAACACCAGGCCTGATCCTCCGACCGTTCATGTCCCGCGTTTCGCCCAAGGTGCTGGCCCTGCTCGGCGCGCTCACCCTCGTCTGGGGGACCAACTGGCCGCTGTTCCGGATCGCGCTCGACGAGTTGCCGGTCTTCACCTTCCGCACCCTGGTCCTGTCGTCCGCGGTGATCATGCTGACGACGATCCTGCTGGTGCGCCGCGAGAGCTTCGCCGTGCCGAAGGGCAAGTGGCCGGCCCTGATCCTGGCCTCGGCCATGAACATCGGCATCTGGAACATCGCGACGTCGCTCGCCGTGCTCTACATCCCGTCCGGCCATGCCTCGGTGCTGGCCTACACGATGCCGCTGTGGGTCGCGGTACTGGGCTTCGTCGTGTTCGGCCAGAGGCTCACCGGACGTTTGCTGGCGGCCATCGCGATCGGCACGGGCGCCGTCGCCGCGCTGATGATCCCCAACTTCCAGAGTTACGCCTCCGCGCCGCTCGGCCTGTTCTGCGGCCTGCTGGCGGGCTTCTGCTGGGCCGTCGGCACTTTCGTCGTGAAGCGCACGAGCTGGGGCGGCATGGGGCTGTCGCTCACCTTCTGGCAGGTCCTGATCACGCTGCCGCCGATCGCGCTGGGCGCGCTGGTCTTCGACGGCCTGCCGACGCACTGGCCCTCGGCGAAGGCGCTCGCGGCCACCATCTACACCGGTGCGATCCCGATGGCGCTGGGCACCGCGACCTGGTTCACGCTGGTCAAGCTGCTGCCGGCGCAGGTGGCGGCGCTCTCCTCGATCGCGATTCCCATCGTGGCGATCGTGAGCGGCATCCTGCTGCTGAACGAACCGCTGTCGACCTTGCAAGCGGTTGCCATCGGCTCGACGGTGATCGCGCTCTGGCTCGCTCTGGTGCCCAGCTAACATAGGTAGCCGACAGCGGCAGTTGTCGCGGGCCGATGCAATTCCCACATTGGCGTGGGTATTGGAGGCCCGGGCGATGGCAAAAGGCGATCCACGAGACTGGATGTGGGCCGAAGCGCTGCAGATGCTGGCGCAGGCGGAACGCATGCATCATCAGGTCTTTCGGCCGCAGACGGCCGGCCGGCTGCGTCCCAGCTGGGAGCCGCCGGTCGACGTGCTCGAGACCGAGCGCGAGGTGCTGATCCTCGCGGCGCTGCCGGGCGTCGACGTCCAGCAGGTCGAAGCCGTGATCGAGAACGGCATCCTGATTCTGTCCGGTGAACGAACCGTCCCGGCCGAACTGCGCACGGCTCGCATCCATCGCATGGAACTGCCGCAGGGTCGCTTCGAGCGGCGCATCGAGCTGCCACCCGGCCATTACGGCGAAGTGCGCCGCTTCGAGGTGAACGGTTGCCTGGCGGTGACGCTCGCCAAGGCCGTCGTGCGGAGGCAGCCATGAGCCCGCAGGACGAGGCGGGACAGGCCATGACCGCCACCACGCCCGAAACGAAATCCGAGACGAAGCCGCTGCCGCCGGACGCGCTGATCGTCGTGCCGGTGCGCGACCTCGTGCTGTTCCCGGAGATGGTGTTTCCCGTCAGCGTCGGCCGGCCATCGTCGATCGCCGCCATCCAGCAGGCCGTGCGCGAACAGCGGCAGATCCTGCTGGTGCTGCAGCGCGACCCCGCGAAGGAAGATCTCGTGCCCGCCGACCTTCATCCGGTCGGCACGGTGGTGAACATCCTGCGCTACGTCACGACGCCCGACGGCAATCATCACATCGTCTGCCAGGGCGTGCAGCGCTTCCGCATCACCGACTTCGTCGATGGCCATCCGTTCATGATGGCGCGCGGCCTGCACCTGGTCGAGCCGACCGATACGGGGCCGGAAATCGAGGCGCGCTTCAACGTGCTGAAGCAGCAGATCCGCGACACACTCGACCTGCTGCCGCAGGTGCCGCAGGAGCTGCGCCAGACGGTCGAGAACACGACGGCCGCCGGCTCCCTCGCCGACCTCGCGGCGTCCTATCTCGATTCCAAGCCGGCCGAGAAGCAGGAGATCCTGGAAGCGCTCGACCTCGTCCCGCGTCTCGACAAGGTCACGCAGCTTCTATCGAAGCGGCTCGAAGTGCTGCGCATCAGCAGCGAAATCGGCAACAAGACCAAAAGCTCTCTCGACGCGCGCCAGCGCGAGATGGTGCTGCGCGAGCAGATGGCAGCCATCCAGCGCGAGCTGGGCGAGGACGATTCCAACAAGCAGGCGATCGCCGATCTCGACAAGGCGATCGGCGAGGCGAAGATGCCGCCGGAGGCCGAGGCCGCCGCGCGCAAGGAACTGCGCCGCCTGCAGCGCACGCCCGAGGCGTCGGCCGAGCACGGCATGATCCGCACCTATCTCGACACGCTGGTCGAGCTGCCCTGGGCGCTGCCCGAGACGCAGCCGATCGACATCGCCGAGGCGCGCAAGGTGCTCGACGCCGATCATTTCGGCCTGGAGAAGATCAAGAAGCGCATCGTCGAATATCTCGCCGTGCGCAAGTTGGCGCCCGAGGGCAAGGCGCCGATCCTGTGCTTCGCGGGCCCGCCGGGCGTCGGCAAGACCTCGCTCGGCCAGTCGATCGCCAAGGCGATGGGCCGCAAGTTCGCGCGCGTGAGCCTGGGCGGCGTCCATGACGAGGCCGAGATCCGCGGCCATCGGCGCACCTACATCGGCGCGCTGCCCGGCACGATCATCCAGGCGATCCGCAAGGCAGGCTCGCGCGACTGCGTGATGATGCTCGACGAGATCGACAAGATGGGCAGCGGCGTCCACGGCGATCCGTCGGCGGCGATGCTCGAGGTGCTCGATCCCGAGCAGAACGGCACCTTCCGCGACAACTATCTCGACGTGCCGTTCGACCTCAGCCGCGTGGTGTTCATCGCCACGGCCAACATGCTCGACACGATCCCGGGCCCGCTGCGCGACCGCATGGAGATCATCCAGCTCACCGGCTACACCGCGGGCGAGAAGCTGCAGATCGCCAGGCGCTATCTCGTGCGTCGCCAGCTCGACGCCAACGGCCTCACCGCCGAACAGGCCGGCATCGACGACGCGGCGCTGGAGCTGATCATCGGTGGCTATACGCGCGAGGCCGGCGTCCGCTGGCTCGAACGCGAGATCGGCCGTGCGCTTCGCCATGTCGCCGTGCAGGTGGCCGAAGGCTCGGCAACGAAGGTACAGATCGGCACCGCCGACATCGAGGAACTGCTGGGGCCCGTGCGCTTCGAGAACGACGTGGCGATGCGCACCAGCGTGCCCGGCGTCGCGACCGGCCTCGCCTGGACGCCGGTGGGTGGCGACATCCTGTTCATCGAGGCGACGCGCTCGTCCGGCAGCGGCCGGCTGATCCTGACGGGCCAGCTCGGCGACGTGATGAAGGAGAGCGCGCAGGCCGCACTCAGCGTCATCAAGAACAAGGCGAAGTCGATCGGCATCGACGCCGCCCTGTTCGAGAAGAACGACATCCATGTCCATGTGCCGGCCGGCGCCACGCCCAAGGACGGGCCGAGTGCGGGCGTGGCGATGTTCATGGCGCTGGCCTCGCTGATGACCGGCCGCACGATCCGCAGCGACACCGCCATGACCGGCGAGATCAGCCTGCGCGGGCTGGTCCTGCCGGTCGGCGGGATCAAGGAGAAGGTCGTGGCCGCCGCCGCCGCGGGCATCACCCGCGTGATGCTGCCCGCACGCAACAAGCGCGACTACGACGACATCCCGGAAGAAGTGCGCAACACGCTCGAGTTCATCTGGCTCGAAAAGGTCGACGACGCGGTGGCGCAGGCGCTGACGCCGGATGCGTTGGACGAAGGCAACGACGGTTAGTTTTCCTCCCCCGTCATACGGGGGAGGTGGCCGCAGGCCGGAGGGGGAGAGCCTCAGTCCAGGCGATC
>OFDC01000938.1_pt1 | contig 17608 bp, 16 predicted proteins | sample 1520941 | NCBI WGS metagenome assembly OFDC01 (sample SAMEA94258168, study PRJEB24077) | hot springs metagenome | biome: Aquatic biome; feature: Water | place: India | collected 2012-12-06 | depth 5 m | reverse complement strand
GGCGGCGGTCGACCTGCTGGATGAGGCTGACGCCATCGTCCCCGTCCCTACGCACAGATCCCGGATGTTCACGCGGCGATACAACCAGGCCGCCGAGATCGCCCGGCCGCTCGCGCGTCTGGCGGGACGCCCCTACCTGCCCGACGCGCTGGTCCGCAGACGCGACACCGCCAGCCAGGGCGGCAAGTCGGCCTCGGGACGGCGGCGCAACGTGGCGGCCGCTTTCGTCGTGCCGCCCTCCCGCCGACGCCAGGTCGAGGGCCGAAGGATCCTGCTGGTTGACGACGTCCTGACCACCGGCGCCACCGCCGAAGGCTGCGCGCGGGCGCTGCTGGCGGCCGGCGCGGCCAGCGTGACCCTATCCGTCGTCGCGCGCGTTACAGAACAACAGGCGCGTCCTATATGAGGACGGCGAAACACCAGCGAGTCACCCCATGGCCAAGGTCACCATCTACACCCGCCCCTTCTGCCCCTACTGCTCGCGCGCGGTGGCGCTGCTGAACGACAAGGGCGCCGACTTCACCGAGATCGAAGCGGGCATGGATCCCGCGCTGCGCCAGGAGATGATGCAGCGCTCGGGCCGCAACACCTTCCCGCAGATCTTCGTGGGCGAGCAGCACATCGGCGGCTGCGACGACATGATGGCCTTGGAAGACCAGGGCAAGCTGGACGCGCTGTTGAACGCATGAGCCAGGCCGCGTCGCTCCGCGTCGGGCTGATCCAGACCCGCACCCCCGCCACACACGCCGCCGCGCTCGACCACGTGGCGCCGCTGGTGCGCGAGGCGATCGCGGGCGGCGCCCAGTTCGTGCTGACGCCTGAATGCACCAACGTGGTGCAGAAGGACCGCAGCCTGCTGCTGCCGGCGCTCAAGACCCTGGACGAGGATCCGGTGGTGTCGGGCCTGCGCGAGATCGCCGCCCAGACCGGGACCTGGATCGACATCGGCTCGGCCCTGGTACGGCGCAAAGCCGGCGAGAAGGCCGCCAACCGCCAGGTCGTCATCGACCCGACCGGCGCGATCGTGGCGACCTACGACAAGCTGCACATGTTCGACGTGGACCTGCCGACTGGAGAGACGGCGCGGGAGTCCTCAGCCTATGAACCCGGTGAGGCGGCTGTCGTGGTCGACACGCCCTGGGCGAAGCTGGGCCTGACCATCTGCTACGACATGCGCTTTCCCGCCCTGCATCGCGCGCTGGCCCTGGCCGGCGCAACCGTGCTCACCGTTCCGGCCGCCTTCACCCGTCCGACCGGCGAGGCCCACTGGGAGATCCTGCTGCGGTCACGCGCCATCGAGACCGGCTCCTTCGTGCTGGCCGCCGCGCAAGGCGGCTTCCACGAGGACGGGCGCGGCACCTGGGGCCGCTCGATCGTGGTGGGGCCGTGGGGCGAGGTGATCGCCACGCTGGACCACGATGAGCCCGGCGTGCTGCTGGCCGATCTTGACCTGCCCGCCGCCGACAAGGCGCGCGCGGCGATCCCCGCCCTGAAGAACGCCCGGGCTTTCACCGGCCCGTGAGCGTCACCATTTCAACCCCATGATCAAGTACGCGCTCCGGTGCGACCGGACTCATGAATTCGAAGGCTGGTTCGGCTCCTCGGCCGACTATGACGATCAGGCCGCGCGCGGTCTGGTCGAGTGCCCCGTGTGCGGCTCGACCGGCGTCTCCAAGCAGATCATGGCCCCGGCTGTTGCTGGCACGAAAGCGCAGCGCTCAGCCGAGCCCGCCGTCGATCCCAAGATGCGCGAGATGATGATGACCGCCATGGGCGAGGTCCGCCGGCACGTCGAGGAGAACTTCGACTATGTCGGCGACGCCTTCGCCAAGGAGGCCCGCGCCATCCACGAGGGTAAGTCCGAGGAACGCGGCATCTACGGCGAGGCCTCGCCCTCAGAGGTGAAGGCCCTGGTCGAGGACGGCGTCAAGGTCGCCCCGCTGCCGCCGGGACCGCCGAAGAAGACCGAGGTGAACTGAGCCCTTACTCGCTGAAGGTCCGTCGCCGGCCGGCGCGGATCGGGCGTTCCTGCTCGAACGCTAGCGCGAAGGTCGGCACGCCGGCCGCGTCCTTGAGGATCTGCACCGAGATCGCACAGTCATACGGCTCGCCGTTCTTTCGGTAGTTGCGGATGACCACGGTCGAGCGGTCGTTGCGGCGGATGGCCCGTGCCAGCGCCTTGCGCGCGGCCAGGGTGGTGCCCTCCCCCTGCAGCATGCGCGGGGTGCGGCCGATCATCTCTGAAGGCGCATAGCCGGTCATCCGCTCGGCGGCGGCGTTGCTGAACAGGATCTTCGGTCCGGTGGACGAGAAGTCCACGTCAGTGATCACCACCGGAATGTCGCTGTCAGCATACTGTCGCGCCAGGTAGTCGAGCATCAGGTTCTCCGCTGCCCTCAACCATCGCGCCGCGCAATTAACGGATGATTAACCCGCCAGAATCCCCAGCAAACAGGGGCTGTCGCGCGGCGAGACGTCGCAGGCGAAAGCCCTGGCCAGCTCAATTATGGTTTTGTTTACGCCCAACATTGTTCCGTGAAGCTCCACCGTAGTCAGCGAGCGGGAACCACACGTGGCCGAGGTCAATACGATCGAAGAGCGCTTGGAGTTTATGGGGCTGGACGCCAAGGCCCGGACCCGCGTGTCGGCCATCGGTCCGACGATCAAGGCCAGACTAAGCGCGGCGATGGACGGGTTCTACACCAAGGTGCGCAGCAACCCGGCCACCATCCGCTTCTTCCCGAACGAGGCGGCGATCGAGCACGCCAAGCAGAAGCAGGTCGCCCACTGGGAGCGGATCCTCACCGGCCAGTTCGACCAGGGCTACGTGCAGGCGGTGACGACGATCGGCCAGGTCCACGCGCGGATCGGCCTGGAGCCGCGCTGGTACATCGGCGGTTACGCCGTCGTGGTCGAGAGCCTGATCGACGCCCTGGTCAAGGCCCGCTGGCCGCGCGGCCTGCTGATGAGCAAGGGGCCTGACCCGTCGGAGGTCTCAGCCGAACTTGGCGCGCTGGTGAAGGCGGCGATGCTCGACATCGACTACGCCTTGTCGGTCTATCTGCAGGCTGCTGAAGAAGCGCGTCGCAAGGCCGAGATCGAAGCCATCCGCACCGAGCGCGAGTCGATCGTCAAGAGCGTGGGTCAGGCGCTGTCGGCGCTCAGCGACGGGCTGCTGAATTATCGGCTGAACGACGACCTGCCCGCCGAGTACGCGCAACTGCGGGAGGATTTCAACGCCGCGATCCAGACCTTGGAAGCCACCATCCAGGGCATCGCCGGGGCCTCGGCCAATGTCGAACGCGGCTCGGTGGAGATCGCCCGGGTCTGCGAGGACCTGACCGCGCGCACCGAGCGCCAGACCTCCGACATCGTCAAGGCCGCTGGCGCCATCGACGAGATCACCAAGGCCGTGAAGACCAGCGCCCAAGGCGCCAAGCAGGTGGCCGCCTCGGCCTCCGCCGCGCGGGGTAAGGCCGAGCTGTCCAGCGACCTGGTGCGTGACGCCGTTTCGGCTATGGACGAGATCGAGAAAGGCGCCGGTCAGATCGCCCAGATCATCGGCGTGATCGACGAAATCGCCTTCCAGACCAACCTGCTGGCCCTCAACGCCGGGGTCGAGGCGGCCCGCGCTGGCGAAGCAGGGCGCGGCTTCGCCGTCGTCGCCCAGGAAGTGCGCGCCCTGGCGCAGCGCTCGGCCGAGGCCGCCAAGGAGATCAAGTCGGTCATCGCCCAGAGCACCACCCAGGTCACGCGCGGCGTCGAGCTGGTGGGTCGCACCGGAGAGGCCCTGATCGACATCACCGGCCAGATCTCGGAGATCGACACCCTGATCCAGGGCATCGCCGACGCCGCGTCCGGTCAGGCCGCCAATCTGGGCGACGTTAACGGGGTGATGAACCAGATGGACGCCACGACCCAGCAGAACGCCCAGCGCGTGATGCAGGCCACCAGCGAGGCGGCCGCCCTGAGACGCGGCGCCGGCGAACTCGCGGCGCTGGTGGCGGGCTTCGAGACCAGCCCCGTGGGTGCGCGGGCCGCGCCACGCCGAGCGGCGTAAGGTAGGGGGCGGCAGGAAACCGCGCCCTCAGAACTTCGTCTTGCAGCCCTGCTTCAGATGCACCCCGCGCAGGAAGCCGCGGCGGGCGAGGCCCGCGTCGACGGCGGCGTTCATCTGGCGGTCGGCGGGGGCCGCGCCGGTGACTTCGCGCACCAGGCCGCGGAACGGGATGATGCTGTTGATGATCGTCTTGCCGCCGGCCTCGGCCAGCTTGCCGGCGCGGTTCTCCGCGTACTCCGCGCCGACCTTATAGTCGGGGCCCAGCACCGCGTTCAGCGCCTTCACCTCGTTGGCCAGGGCCTGGCAGGACTTGAGTCCCTTGAGGCTGTAGGGATCGTCGAAGGCCTTGGCCAGGATCGGCGGAACCTCGCGTTTGGACAGGCCGACGTCGCGCACCGGCTGGGTGCCGATGTCGACGGCCTTCTTGCCCGCCTCGCCCCAGCGGCCGGAGGGCTCGTCCGGCTTGGCCGGCGGCTTGACCTGGGCGTGGGCTGTAGAGGCCAGCAGCAGGGCGGCCGCCCCGGCCATGATCAGCAGCTTCTTCGACATCGCAACGCCCTCCCGACAAAACACGCTGCGGGAACGGCAAGCCTCGCCGCCGGTTCCCGTCGCAAGTCCCTCAGCGTGCAGGTTAGTTCGGCGGGCCGCCCGCTTCCAGGTCGAACGCCGCGTCGAAAGCGTCGTCGCCAGGGACAGCCCCGCCCAGCGCAGCTTCGAACAGGTCCTCCAGCGACGACCAGATGAAGGTCATCTGCTCCATCACAGTCGGGACGCTGGCAGGATCGAAGCCCGGATAGAGGTCTTCCACGAGCCAAAGACCGGCCCCCGGATCGAAGGCGAAGCGGCAGCCGATCAGACGGAACTGGGCGCGAGCCATGGTCTCGAACAGGGCCGTCAGGTCACGGGCGGCGTCCAGGTCTTCATGGTCCAGCACCAGACAGCGGATCTGCAGCCAGCCGTGGTCGGGCAGAAGATAGAAGGCCCCCTCGTCCTGGTCCTCGCCCGAGATCTCGAGCCCCCGGTCGATCGCTTCGACGACATAGCCCGCCGCGCGGCAGGTGTCGGTGAGCGCGGACAGCAGGGCGGCTTCCTGGTCGGGCGTGAGGTCGATCATGGGGTCGGTGTTCCGATGCGTGGTTCGTCGGCGGCTTCTAGCACGGAACGCTTGGGCCGGGGACGAAGACCAATTCCGGGGACTGGTCAGACAACCTACTTGCCGTCGCTTGATGTTAGCGCTACCAAGTGCCGACGAACGCGCGCCGCCGACGGTGTCGGCGCTTCAGACGCTCGAGATTTGGGGAGACGGACGCCGTGGGCGTGAGTGAATTCCTTCCGGAAGACTGGAAAGACGCGACCCTGCTGGGGCGCATTGATTTCGGCGAAGGTCCGACGCCGGTGCTGGTGCGCGGCGGCCGCGTCGAGGACGTCTCGAAGATCGCCCCCACCCTGGCGGACCTGATGAACGCCTTTGGCCCCGGCGCAGCGATCCCGCGCGGCGAGGACAAGGGCCCGCTGGAAGCGCTCGACATCCGCCCGGTCTGGGAAGACCCGGACGGCGCCGCGCCGGTCAAGCTGCTGGCCCCCGTCGACCTGCAATGCCTGAAGGCCGCCGGCGTGACCTTCGCCGTCTCGACCCTGGAGCGGGTGATCGAGGAGCGCGCGCGCGGCGACGCCGCCGCCGCCCTGAAGATCCGCGAGCAACTGTCGGCCAGCATGGGCGGCGACCTCAAGAGCGTGAACCCGGGCTCGGACGGCGCCGAGCGCCTGAAGCAGACCCTGATCAAGGACGGTCTCTGGTCGCAGTACCTGGAAGTGGCCATCGGCCCCGACGCCGAGATCTTCACCAAGGGCCCGACCCTGTCGTCGATGGGCTGGGGCGACCAGGTCGGCGTCCGCAGCGACAGCCACTGGAACAACCCCGAGCCGGAAGTCGTGCTGCTGTGCGACGGTTCGGGCCAGATCCGCGGCGCGGCGCTGGGCAACGACGTCAATCTGCGCGACTTCGAAGGCCGCTCGGCCCTGCTGCTCAGCAAGGCCAAGGACAACAACGCCAGCTGCGCCATCGGTCCGTTCTTCCGCCTGTTCGACGACACCTTCAGCCTGGACGACGTCCGCTCGGCCGAGGTCGAGCTGAAGATCACCGGCCGCGACAACTTCGTACTCGACGGCAAGTCGAACATGAGCCTGATCAGCCGCGATCCGGCCGTGCTGGCCGGCCAGGCCTATGGCAAGCAGCACCAGTATCCGGACGGCTTTGCGCTGTTCCTAGGCACGATGTTCGCGCCGATCCAGGACCGGGATACGCCCGGTCAGGGCTTCACCCACAAGGTCGGCGACCGCGTGCGCGTCTCGACGCCGAAGCTGGGCGTGCTCGAGAACGAAGTCACCACCTGCGACAAGGCCAAGCCGTGGACGTTCGGCATCTCGGCCCTGATCCGCAATCTGGCCGGCCGCGGCCTCCTCTAATCGAAAGCTTCCCGCGATGACCGACACCCTGCGCCACTACATCGGCGGCGAACGCGTCGCCGCTGACGCGCCGGCCGAGAGCCTGAACCCGTCCAACACCAACGACGTCGTCGCCAAGGTGCCGATGGGCGGCCAGGCCGAGGTCGACGCCGCCGTCGACGCGGCCCGCAAGGCCTTCCCGGCCTGGGCCGACGCCTCGCCGGAAGTCCGCTCGGACCTCCTGGACAAGGTCGGCTCGACCATCATCGCCCGCAGCGCCGACATCGGCCGCCTGCTGGCCCGCGAAGAGGGCAAGACCCTGGCCGAAGGCATCGGCGAGACCGTCCGCGCCGGCCGCATCTTCAAGTACTTTGCGGGTGAAGCCCTGCGCCGCCACGGCCAGAACCTGGAAAGCACCCGTCCGGGCGTCGAGATCCAGACCTACCGCCAGGCGGTCGGCGTCTATGGCCTGATCACGCCCTGGAACTTCCCGATCGCGATCCCGGCCTGGAAGGCCGCTCCGGCGCTCGCCTTCGGCAACACCGTGGTGATCAAGCCCGCCGGCCCGACGCCCGCCACCGCCAACGTGCTGGCCGACATCATGGCCGAATGCGGCGCCCCGGCTGGCGTCTTCAACATGCTGTTTGGCCGTGGCTCGATGGGCGACGCGCTGATCAAGCACAAGGACGTGGACGGGATCTCGTTCACCGGCTCACAGGGCGTGGGTGCGCAGGTCGCCGCCGCCGCCGTGGCCCGTCAGGCCCGCGTGCAGCTGGAGATGGGCGGCAAGAACCCGCTGATCGTGCTGGACGACGCCGACCTGGAACGCGCCGTGGCCATCGCGCTCGACGGCTCGTTCTTCGCCACCGGCCAGCGCTGCACCGCCAGCTCGCGCCTGATCGTGCAGGACGGGATCCACGACAAGTTCGTCGCCCTGCTGGCCGAGAAGGTCGCCGCCCTGCGTGTGGGCGACGCTCTGGACCCCAACACCCAGATCGGCCCGGCCGTCTCCGAAGACCAGATGGAGACGAGCTACAAGTACATCGACATCGCGACGTCCGAAGGCGGCCGCGTGGTCACCGGCGGCGACCGCATCAAGCTCGACAATCCGGGCTGGTACGTGCGCCCGACCCTGATCGCCGACACCGAGGCCGGCATGCGGATCAACAACGAAGAGGTCTTCGGCCCCGTCGCCTCGACCATCCGCGTCAAGAGCTACGAAGAAGCCCTGGAGATCGCCAACGGCGTCGAGTTCGGCCTGTCGGCGGGCATCGCCACGACCTCGCTCAAGCACGCCCGCCACTTCCAGCGCTACGCCCGCGCGGGCATGACCATGGTCAACCTGGCCACGGCCGGCGTCGACTACCACGTGCCGTTCGGCGGCACGAAGAGCAGCTCGTACGGCGCCCGCGAGCAGGGCTTCGCGGCGGTCGAGTTCTTCACCCAGACCAAAACCTCCTACTCGTGGTCGTAAGCAGCATGTCCTCAGCCATCTATCCCAGCCTGAAGGGCAAGCGCGTCGTCATCACCGGCGGCGGCTCGGGGATCGGGGCCGGCCTGACCGCCGGCTTCGCGCGCCAGGGCGCCGAAGTGATCTTCCTCGACATCGCCGACGAAGACTCCAAGGCCCTGGAGGCCGAACTGGCCGGCTCGCCGATCCCGCCAGTCTACAAGCGCTGCGACCTGATGAACCTCGACGCGATCAAGGCGACCTTCGCCGAGATCGGCGACATCGACGTGCTGGTGAACAACGCCGGCAATGACGACCGCCACAGCCTGGGCGACGTTACCGGCGCCTATTGGGACGAGCGGATCAACGTCAATCTGCGCCACATGCTGTTCTGCACCCAGGCCGTGGCGCCGGGCATGAAGAAGCGCGGCGGCGGCGCGGTGATCAACTTCGGTTCGATCAGCTGGCACCTGGGGCTGGAGGACCTCGTCCTCTACGAAACCGCCAAGGCCGGCATCGAGGGCATGACCCGCGCCCTGGCCCGCGAACTGGGTCCCGACGACATCCGCGTCACCTGCGTGGTGCCGGGCAACGTCAAGACCAAGCGCCAGGAGAAGTGGTACACGCCCGAGGGCGAGGCCGAGATCGTCAAGGCCCAGTGCCTGAAGGGTCGCATCCTGCCCGAGAACGTCGCCTCGCTGGTGCTTTTCCTGGCCTCGGACGACGCGGCGCTGTGCACCGGCCACGAGTACTGGATCGACGCGGGCTGGCGTTAGGTCGGGGCTTTTTTCCCTCGCGGCCTTTCCTGATGCCTAGGCAAGCCTTACGAACGCGCAGCACCAAAATCTGGGAGACCGTGCGGAAATGACCTGCGTCTGGGACTTGAAGGCGACCTTGGGCGAAGGCCCGATCTGGCTCAACGACACCCTGTGGTTCGTCGACATCAAGGGGCAGAAAATCCATGGCTTCGTCCCGGCTTCCGGAGACAAGCTTGGCTTCACCGCGCCCGAGCCCGTCTCCTTTCTGGCGCCCCTGGCGGGCGCGCCCGGCAGCTTCATCGTCGGCCTGAAATCGGGTCTGCACCGCTTCAATCCGATCATGGGCGGCTTCCTGCCACTGGCGACTGTTGAGGGTCCCGCGCTCGACAACCGCACCAATGACGCAACGGTGGACGCCCAGGGGCGTCTCTGGTTCGGCACCATGCATGATGGTGAGACCAATACGACGGGCTCACTTTATCGCATGGATGCCGAAGGTCTGGCGCGGATGGACAAGGACATCTGCATCACCAACGGCCCGTGCGTCTCGCCCGACGGCAAGACGTTCTACCACACCGACACCCTGGAAAAGACGATCTACGCCTTCGACCTGTCCGAGGACGGCCTGCTGTCGAACAAGCGCGTGTTCGTGAAGATCGCCGTGGGCGACGACGTCTATCCGGACGGCTCGGTCGTCGATTCCGAAGGCTATCTGTGGACGGCCCTGTGGGGCGGTTTCGGCGCGGTCCGCTTCTCGCCGCAAGGCGAGGCCGTCGCGCGCATCGAACTGCCCGCCCCCAACGTCACCAAGCCCTGCTTCGGCGGGCCGGACTTGAAGACCCTTTACTTCACCACCGCCCGCAAGGGCCTGAGCGACGAGACCCTGGCCCAGTATCCGCTGGCCGGCGGGGTGTTCGCTGTCGAGGTCCCCATCGCAGGCCAACCCCAGCATGAGGTCCGCCTTGTCTAACCGCACGCCCCGCCGGTTCCGGTCCCGCGATTGGTTCGATAACCCCGACCATATCGACATGACCGCGCTCTATCTGGAGCGCTTCATGAACTACGGGATCACGCCGGAGGAGCTGCGCAGCGGCAAGCCGATCATCGGCATCGCCCAGACCGGCAGCGACATCTCGCCCTGCAACCGCATCCACCTGGACCTAGTCCAACGGGTGCGGGACGGGATCCGCGACGCCGGGGGCATCCCCATGGAGTTTCCGGTCCATCCGATCTTCGAGAACTGCCGTCGCCCGACGGCGGCGTTGGACCGGAACCTCTCGTACCTAGGTCTCGTGGAGACCCTGCACGGCTATCCGATCGACGCCGTCGTTTTGACCACCGGCTGCGACAAGACCACGCCGGCGGGCATCATGGCCGCTACCACGGTCAACATCCCGGCCATCGTGCTGTCGGGCGGTCCGATGCTGGACGGCTGGCACGAGAACGAGCTGGTGGGCTCGGGCACGGTGATCTGGCGCTCGCGCCGCAAGCTGGCGGCGGGCGAGATCACGGAAGAAGAGTTCATCGACCGCGCCGCCTCATCGGCGCCGTCGGCGGGCCACTGCAACACCATGGGCACGGCCTCGACCATGAACGCCGTGGCCGAGGCGCTGGGCCTGTCGCTGACCGGCTGCGCAGCGATCCCCGCCCCGTACCGCGAGCGCGGCCAGATGGCCTACAAGACCGGCCAGCGGATCGTCGACCTGGCCTATGAGGACGTCAAACCGCTCGACATTCTCACGAAGAAGGCCTTCGAGAACGCCATCGCCCTGGTGGCGGCGGCCGGCGGCTCGACCAACGCCCAGCCGCACATTGTCGCCATGGCCCGTCACGCCGGCGTCGAGATCACCGCCGACGACTGGCGCGCGGCCTATGACATCCCGCTGATCGTCAACATGCAGCCGGCCGGCAAGTATCTGGGCGAGCGCTTCCACCGGGCCGGCGGCGCGCCGGCGGTGCTGTGGGAGCTGTTGCAGCAAGGCCGCCTGCACGGCGACGTCCTGACCGTCACCGGCAAGACGATGGGCGAGAACCTGCAGGGCCGCGAGACCTCCGACCGCGAGGTGATCTTCCCCTACGACCAGCCGCTGGCCGAAAAGGCCGGGTTCCTCGTCTTGAAGGGCAACCTGTTCGACTTCGCGATCATGAAGTCCAGCGTGATCGGCGAGGAGTTCCGCAAGCGCTACCTGTCGCAGCCCGGCCAGGAAGGCGTCTTCGAGGCGCGCGCCGTCGTGTTCGACGGCTCTGACGACTACCACAAGCGCATCAACGATCCGGCCCTAGAGATCGACGAGCGCTGCATCCTGGTGATCCGCGGCGCGGGTCCGATCGGCTGGCCCGGCTCGGCCGAGGTGGTCAACATGCAACCGCCGGATCACCTCCTGAAGAAGGGGATCATGAGCCTGCCCACCCTGGGCGACGGCCGCCAGTCGGGCACCGCCGACAGCCCCTCGATCCTGAACGCCTCGCCCGAGAGCGCGGTCGGCGGCGGCCTGTCGTGGCTGCGCACCGGCGACACCATCCGCATCGACCTGAATACCGGCCGCTGCGACGCCCTGGTTGATGAGGCGACGATCGCCGCGCGCAAGCAGGAAGGCATCCCGGCCGTCCCGGCGACCATGACGCCCTGGCAGGAAATCTACCGCGCCCACGCCAGCCAGCTCGACACCGGCGGGGTGCTGGAGTTCGCGGTCAAGTACCAGGACCTGGCGGCCAAGCTGCCCCGGCACAACCACTGAGACAAAGGGCCTTCGGAGCGATCCGGAGGCCCTTTTCCTTAGGCTCCACCAGATCGCCCGCGCCGGCTTCCCAAGACGTGGTCGAATCGCCTTTTCTCCGTCGCCGAACGCTGAAATGCGACGGGGCTGGGGGGCGCCATGGAACTCAAGGAATACTTTCTGGGCCTGTTGGCCATTATCACCGGCCTGGCGATTACCGACATGATCCTCAGCGTGCATGGCCTGCTACGGCGTTTCAGCCGCGTGCGATGGGATTGGCTGCCGCTGACGGCCGCCGCGCTGGTCTTCGTCGTGATCGTCCGCAGCTGGTGGATCGCCTGGGAACCCGACTGGCTCAACACGCCGATGTGGCAGTTCCTGCTGATCCTTGTTCAGCTCACCTGCCTCTTCCTCGCCGCCAAGGCTGTTCTGCCCGACGACAGCGAGGCCGATGAAGTTGACCTGCTATCGCACTACTGGTCGCAGAACCGGTTCGTATGGGGATCGCTGATCGGCATGATCGTCGCATTCGCCGCCGCCTCGATCTTCCTTCGTATCGGCGACCTGGAAAGCCTGAGGCAGTGGTTCCTGCAGTTCGGCTGGGAACTGCCGATCTACTGCATGCCGCTGGTCGCGCTGATTGCTTCTCAGCGGGCGGTGGTTCACCGCGTGATCGTCCCCGCCATGCTGGTGGCCTGGCTCATCCTCAACGGGGCCGACGTGATGCGCTACGGCTAGAGCCTTGCGCCAAGGATCGTAAACAAGCCTGACCATTGGCCGGAGCTTTAAAAAGCCTTAAGAAGAACGTTACGAATTGTAAAATTCTTCTCTGGGTTGAAACCCATTTCGGGTGTAGAAAAGGCTTCGTCGGGCCAGTTGTTGAGCGCGGACAAGATGTTGTCGGTGAACCGAGCCCTAGGTCAGCGTCCCGAGTCGCCCAGTCTGGTGGTCGCCACGACCGCCCTTCAACTGGGCCTGGTCGTGCTGGTCTGGTTGGTGGCGCTGGTCCCAGCTGCGCTGGCGGCGTTAACGCTCTTGCTCATCAAGACGGCCAGCGGCGTGTTTCGACCCGCAAGGGTCAAGGGTCCCATCGGCCCCTGAAACCTTGCCGCAGAACACGCGCCTCGCCACTAAACGCGGATCGTATGGAGGGCGGATGCGGGATATCGATTGGCTGCTGACCGAGGCTCACGCGCTGCGCGAACGCGGCGACGCCGCCCTGGCCCGAACCCTGTACGCCGACGCTGCGGACAAAGCCCGAAACGCACAGGACACCGCCGCCCTCGCCACCGCCCAGCGTCACCTGTCGGACATCGACCGCGAGGCAGGCCGCCTGGAGGCCGCCCTCGCCGCCGCCGAGGAAGCCGCCACGCTCTACGGCGCCCTGGGGCGCGAGCACCGGCTGGATCTCGCCAACGCCCTGCGGCTGACCGCCCTGGCGCTGGAGGCGCTGGGCCGTCCGGCGCTTCAGCCCTGGCGCGACGCCGGCGATCTCTACGCCGAGCTCGACATCGCCGCCGGGCTGGCGGAGGCCGAGCGGCATCTGGGGCTGGCGGTGCGGCCGGCGCAATCGGTCGAGTTGGCGGCCCTCGCGCGGCTCTGGTGGCAAGGCTGGCGCGACGCGCACTTGCCGATCGTTCCCGAAGCCCTGGCGCAGCTTCGCACTCTGGACAGCTACACGACGCGGATCGCCGCCGCCCTGCCCCAGGTCCGTGTGCTGGGCCCCATCGGCGCGCCGATCGGCCTGCATCTGATCAAGGGCGACGAATTGAACCAGCTTTACCTCGCCGCCGAGGCGCGCGGCGCAGGCTTCGCGGCGGTGCTGATGGCCGACGCCGAGAAGCATCTGGCCGATGCGGGCGTGCGGAAAGCCTGGCTGGCCTGCGCGATCGGCAACAACCGCGCCGCCCGCTTCTACGAGAAGTCCGGCTGGGTCCGCGCCCGAGCCGAGACTATCCCGACCGAGACCTCGGCGGGCCCGTTCCCGCTTGAGGTTTGGCGCTACGAGAAGGTCCTCGCGCGTTCGCAGCCTGATCAACGATCGCTCTAAAGCCCGTGTCATCCCGGAAACGCCGCAGGCGTTATCCGGGACCCAGGGGTGACAAAGCTCGGCGCCCGCCGCCCCTGGGTCCCGGCTCTACGCGCTGCGCGCTACGGCCGGGATGACATGGCTTTGACGCCCTCCCCTAGTTCGGGCCGCCGGTGCTGAAGTCGAACTGCTCGGGGCGGGGCTTGCCGCCGCCGAAGGCGTAGCTGAAGCCGATGAACGCGGTGCGGACATTGACCTTGGTCTCGTTGCGGTCGCGCAGGCGCGCGGCGTTGGTCACCCCGGCGATCTTGAAGCTGTCGACCACGTCGTTGACGGTCACGACGAAGTTCAGCTTGTCGTTGACTTTCCGACGATAGCCCAGGTTCACCATCTGCACGGGCTCGCGATAGCCCTGCGGCGTGATGCGCCGGCCCGAGGTGAAGGCGTTGACCTGGAAGAAGTCCTTCGGGGTGGCCTGGAAGTTCACATTGGCGCGGCCCGACAGGCTGGTGTCCGAGCGCTTGCCGGTGAAGCCCAGGCTGGCGGCGTCGATCTCGTTCCAGAACGCCTGGCCGCTGAGATTGTAGGTCACCTTCGGCGTCAGACGGCCGACGACCACGAACTCCAGACCGCCGTTGCGGCTCTTGGCCAGGTTCTCGCGGGTGGTCAGGAACACACCGCCGCCCAGGTCCTTGACCACGTCGGTCACGCCGTCGCGGGTGTCGCGATAGAAGGCGGTGGCCAGATAGGTGGTCGGGCCCTTGCGGTACTGCCAGCCCAGCTCGAACGAGTCGGTGACCTGCGGCTTCAGGTTCGGGTTACCGGCCCGGAAGTTATAGGGGTCCTGGTAGATCGGATACGGGTTCAGGTCCTGGGCGCTCGGACGGGCCACGCGGCGGCTGAAGCCTGCGGTCAGGCTGTTGGCGTCATTGATGCGATAGCCCGCGTTCAGGGTCGGATAGAGCCGCAGGTAGTCGTTCGAACCCTTCTGGCCCGAGGTGATCTGGTCGGTGCGGATCTCGACCTGCTCCGCGCGCAGGCCGGTCTGCACGGTCAGGTCGCCGAACGGACGCTCATAGGTGACATAGGCCGCGAACACGTCCTGGTCATAGGCGAAGCGGTTGGTGCGGGCCGGATCGACGGTCTGGCCGTTCAGCGTGGTCCCGCGCGCGCCGTAGTTATTGTAGTCGTTGTCGGCGGCTTCGAAATCCAGGCCCGTCTTCAGCTTGGCCTGGTCGGCCAGCGGCTTGGCGTAGTCGAGCTTCCAGTTGGCGCGCTTCTGCTCCGAACCAAAGCTGAAGGCTTCATAGAAGTCCGGCGCGCCGGCGGTGTAGTCGGTGAAGGCGTCGCCGCCGCGCTTGAAGCGGGTGATCTCGTATTCGGCGCGCGAGGTCAGCTCATGACCGGCGCCCGTGAACTGGCGGCGATAGTCGCCGGCGATGGCCGAGTTATCGCGGATCATCACGCCGGTGCTGTCGCGCAGATAGGCCTGCTGGGTGACGCCGGTGGCGTTGCGCGACAGATAGGTCTCGCGGCCGTCGCCCTCGTAGTCCATGCCGCGATAACGCACCTCGGCCGACAGGCGGGTCTTCTTGTCGAGGTCGTAGTCGACGCCCGTGCGCAGCGACAGCGCCCCGCCCTTGTTCAGCACCTCGGCGGTCTGGTCGGCGTCCAGGGTGACGGCGCCGGCCGCGTTCAGCGACTGGCGGTCGACGATCGAGGTCACTTCCTGGCGGTCATAGCGATAGCTGGCGTCGCCCGACAGCGTGACCTTGCCTTCGCGGCGCTGCGCGCTGATCCCGCCGTTGTAGCGGCCGTCGGGGCCGACATTGGCGCGAACCGTGCCGGTGACGCCGGGCTTCTGGGTCTTCTTGGTGATCAGATTGATGACGCCAGCCGAACCGTCCGGGCGATAGGCGGCCGAGGGGTTGGTCATCACCTCGACGCGGTCGATCTGGTCGGCGGGCAGCTGCTGCAGCGCGTCGGCGCGGTTGTCGCCGTTGAACATGCCCGACGGCTTGCCGTCGATCAGGATGGTCACGTTGGAGTCGCCGCGCAGGCTGACATTGCCTTGCACGTCGACCTCGACCGACGGGACGTTGCGCAGCGCGTCGCTGATCGAGCCGGTCTTGGCGCTCAGATCGTTGGCGACGCTGTAGCTGCGGCGGTCGATGTCGGTGCGCATGGCCGTGGCGTCGCTGCGGATCACCACGCCTTCGACGGCGGTCGGCGCGTCGGAGGGCTTTGCGGGCGCGGCCTGGGCAGGCGCGGCGGGCGCGGGGGTCGTCTGGGCCAGACCGAGGGCCGGCGGCGCGATCACGGCGGCGGCGGCGAGGAGGGCGAACTTCAGTCGCAAGGGAGACCTCAACATCAAGCGTCGAGCGTTACGCCGCGGACGTCCGCGCGGTCTCGACCGACAGCCGTAAAGACGTTCCCGCGCGCCGGGACAAATTTCTTTTCGGCAATGTTGCTGGTCGGGGACTCCGAGTGGCATTCGCGCCACAGGCGTATGCACTCACCTCGGCACTCTGACGTCGCGGAAGCCGGCCGCTGTCTGCTATCGATGCGTCTGCAGGAGTGAGTCCCGCGCGCGGTCGATGTGGTCGTCAGAACCACCGCTTGCGCGCTGATACCGGTAACACTAAGGTCGCCGGCAACCAAAGGTCCGACAAGGATCAGTAGGGCATCAACGGGCCGGTCCGGCCCCATGGGGAGGAAACCTGTGGCTTCAGTATCCAACGCCGGTCCCAGCGCCGGCATGAGCGCCGACGGCGGGAAGGTCAACATGACCTTCGTCGCCGCGATCGTCGCCGTCGCCACGATCGGCGGCTTCATGTTCGGCTATGACAGCGGCGTCATCAACGGCACGCAAGAGGGCCTGGAGAGCGCCTTCAATCTCAGCAAGCTGGGCACCGGCCTGAACGTCGGCGCCATCCTGATCGGCTGCGCCATCGGCGCGTTCGCAGCGGGCCGCCTGGCCGACGTCTGGGGCCGCCGCACGGTGATGATCATCTCGGCCCTGCTGTTCGTCATCAGCGCCATCGGCACGGGCGCGGCCCACACCTCGATGGTGTTCATCATCTTCCGCCTGATCGGCGGCCTGGGCGTCGGCGCCGCCAGCGTGCTGTGCCCCGTCTACATCTCGGAAGTGACGCCCGCGAACATCCGCGGCCGCCTGTCGTCCGTGCAGCAGATCATGATCATCACCGGCCTGACCGGCGCCTTCGTGGCCAACTACGTGCTAGCCCACACCGCCGGCAGCTCGACAGCCGAATTCTGGCTGGGCCTGCCGGCCTGGCGCTGGATGTTCTGGATGCAGGTCATCCCCGCCGGCGTGTTCTTCCTGTGCCTGCTGGGCATTCCGGAAAGCCCCCGCTACCTCGTGGCCAAGGGCAAGGACGCCCAGGCCGAAGCGATCCTCTCGCGCCTGTTCGGCGCGGGCCAGGGCGCCAAGAAGGTCGAGGAGATCCGCGCCTCGCTGAGCAGCGACCACAAGCCGAAGTTCTCGGACCTGCTGGACCCGACGACCAAGAAGCTGCGCGTCATCCTGTGGGCGGGCCTCGTCCTGGCCGTGTTCCAGCAACTCGTCGGCATCAACATCGTCTTCTACTACGGCTCGGTGCTGTGGCAGTCGGTGGGCTTCACCGAGGACGACAGCCTGAAGATCAACATCCTGTCGGGCACGCTGTCGATCCTAGCCTGCCTGCTGACCATCGCCGTGATCGACAAGATCGGCCGCAAGCCGCTGCTGCTGATCGGCTCGGCCGGCATGGCCGTGACCCTCGGCGTCATGACCTGGTGCTTCTCGACCGCCACCACGGTCAACGGCGTGCTGACCCTGGGTGACCAGGTCGGCCTGACGGCGCTGATCGCCGCCAACGCCTATGTGGTGTTCTTCAACCTCAGCTGGGGCCCGGTCATGTGGGTCATGCTGGGCGAGATGTTCCCCAACCAGATGCGCGGCTCGGCCCTGGCCGTCTGCGGCTTCGCCCAGTGGATCGCCAACTTCGCCATCTCGGTCAGCTTCCCGGCCCTGGCCGCGGCCAGCCTGCCGATGACCTACGGCTTCTACGCCCTGAGCGCGCTCGTCTCGTTCTTCCTGGTCCAGAAGCTGGTCCACGAAACGCGCGGCAAGGAGCTGGAAGCGAT
>OFDC01000935.1_pt1 | contig 17632 bp, 16 predicted proteins | sample 1520941 | NCBI WGS metagenome assembly OFDC01 (sample SAMEA94258168, study PRJEB24077) | hot springs metagenome | biome: Aquatic biome; feature: Water | place: India | collected 2012-12-06 | depth 5 m | reverse complement strand
CCATAACCAGAACGGACTCACCCTATAAGCGAGTACCAATCGGGGGCAGGGTCAGGGTATCTGCGCGAGCGGGAGCAGCGCCTTCTCTACCTGCTAGTTCCATCAGCTAGTTCTGGAAGCGTGCGCGGCGATCTCGCCGTTTCGGGAGATCAACTTGCGGGCGGTTGGATGGTCGCCCAATAGACCGCGTTACCGGTGGAGGCGTTTGCGTGGAGCGGCGACAGCCGCATCCCGTTCCGTGATCGGCTCTCGCCGCTCCACCCCCGAAAGGGGAGTCCTAGCCCGCTCTTTGATACGTCCTGATCTAAAACCCGCGAGCCCAGCGCATCACGGCTATCGAACCGCGCCCGCCTCAGCGCGCAAACAAGTCCTGCGGGAAGCGGGCAAAAAGTCCTACCGGAGGCGGGCATCCAAAGCCGCGTGCCGCCATCACCTACCAACTGCCCGGTGCCTCCCCTACCCCTGCCGGTTGCTCCTCCACCCGTTAACCTTCGCGCGCCTCATCCACCCCGCGCCCTTGCTGCAGCACCTTGGTTAATCCCCCGGATCGCCCGTCAATCCTGGCGCCCCGCGCCCGCTCACCATCCTTCAACCAAACCCACGTGTTGCAGAGCCCGACCAACATTCACAGTTAGCGGCGGACTTGATGGCGTGGCGGGCCGGAACCTGAAAGACTCCGACCAAACCCCACTTCCAGTGCGAGACCCAAAATGACTGCTATCGCCGGATGGCGCATCCAGGTGCGTCCCCAGTTCTGCGAGACGGACCTCAACTCCTCGATTTTCGTCAGCGTCGGCATTGCCGATCGCGAGGCCGCCGTCGAGGCGGTCCGCAATCGTGACGACGCCGAGCCGGGCGAGCATGTCTTCGCCGTGCGCCCGCTCAGCGCGGCGGAAGTCGGCCTGTCCTCGGCGCGCGTGATCGCGCTCAAGGAGTATTTCGGATCGGCGCGTCCCAAGGCGCTGGCCCAGAAGTCAGGCTAGGAAGAAGTCCGGCTACGCAAACGAGACAGGCACACGAAGCGCCCTCAGCCTGGAGCGTCGAGCCTGCGCAGAAGCCGCGCGCGGGGATAGACTGCACGTCAGCATTAGGGCCCCTTGGCGACACAGCCCGTCAATGCGCCTCCATAACGCCTTCCTCTCGCCCCGACTCTCGCCATACCAATGCCGTGATAAAACATGAGCGAGATTTGGAAGACGGGATCGCGGCCCTCCATCGCGCACGACGGAGATCCGGGGACCGCGAGCCTTCGAACCGGCAAAGGCGTCACGTGGCTGGCAATACGCGCGGAGACAGGATGAGGCAGGCGCTGCTCGCGGCAGCGGCGAGCCTGCTTGTCCTGCTCCCGGGCCACATCCACGCACAGGAGATGCTTCCGCCGGACGCCGCAGATGGAGCGACCACGGCTGCCGACCAGATCGCCGACATCTTCAGCGAGCTCGGAGATCAACTCTACGAGGATTGCATTTTCGAACTCTCGCAGGAGCAGGTCGACGTACAGGCCGCGCTGATCCAGGCCTACATCCAGCAGGGCGCCAGCGGACCGGCCGCGCGCAAGCTCGCAGCGGCCCAAATCCAGCCGCCCAAGCTCTCGGCCAAGTGCGAGCAGGTGAGACACGCACCCGCCCCCCCGGCTTCGCCGGAAGTGCAAGAGGCTCCGCCGGAGACACAAGAGGCTCCGCCGGAGGTGCAAGAGGCCTCACCGGAAATCCAAGAAGCCTCACCGGAACCACAAGCACTCCAGCCGGACACGCAAGTGGCTTCGCCGGCAGCAAAGCCTGCACCTGAAACGCAGGCGTCTCCGGAAACGCAAGTCGCAACCGAAACTCCGCCCGAAAAGCCCGAGGCGCCGCCGATGGATTGGACGACCACGACCGTCCAAATCCCGAAAAAGCCGGTGATTGCGGCAGCCCCCAAAGCCGTGCCCGGACAGCCGCCGCCCGTCATCACCCTCGCTGGCAAACAAGGCCTCGCCCAGTGGGATTGCGCCGACGGCGTCGACTACGTCACCATCCACTTGAACGGCTACGCGAGAAAGCTGACCGGCGGCGAGATCTGCAATCCGTTCCAGGATGTCGTGCGCGAGGTGCCGGCTTCCCTGCCGAGCTTCCGCTTTGGCTACACCATAAAAACCGGGCGCCTCTTCGTCATCGCGGAAGGCTCGGCGTTGAATGGGCAAACTGTCGCCTGGGGGCTTTCGGGGCGCGACGTCTGCCGCAACAATCCGGATCCCGATTGCTTTGCGGCACGCGCGATCGGTCCGTTACCGCCCGGCGAATACACCTTCGCCTCCGACAGAAACCAGCGCGTGAGCTGGGGTCCCAGAACCAAGCGGCATGTGGCCGGCATCTACCTGAAGAAGCTTTGGAACAAGGAGCGGTTCAGCCCTCAGCACACGGCCGCCATCCTGAAGCGCGGCAACATCGCAATCCATGTGCGCCTGAAAGGCGAAATGTCGGAAGCCTGCATCGGATTGGAGCCGAAGGGCTGGGCCTATGTCGCCTCGCTGATCAAGGACGGCCGCGCCACCGGGCTCAACGTCTACATCGACGAGCCCCACCCTCAGGTGGCAGAGGCCCCGCCCGTCATCGTCGCGTCGTCGTTCTCGCTGACGTCGTTGTTCAAGTAGCGCGTCCGCCGCGACATCGCCTACCGCGACGCCACCAGCAACACGCCGAAGTTTCTGCCGAACCCCTCGCCCGCCGATCGCCCCACCGCCTTGGATGCAGCCAACGCACGCGAGCGCCCCGTACGCCGCACGGCAGGAGGCAGATCTTCGAGGCGGCTGGCCTCCGCCAAATCCATTTGAGCAGCCAATGCCGGAAGCGGAGTTTCGGGAGCAGGTGGCACCGAGGTCGCCGTCGTGATAGCGGGCGCTGTTGAATTAACCACCGGAAGCTCGACCTGTCGCCGCTCCACAAGCGTAAGACGGCGCTGCACCTGAGCCTGGGCCGGTGGCGTGGCGTAGGTCAAAGCGAGCGCCACGACCTCAGAGCCGACATGCCGCGAGAGTTGAAGGCACACCGCTCCGATCCCGGTTACGAACACCAGATAAATGGCGAGACTGGCAAATCGCATGAAAAGCGGATGCACGGCGAGGCTCCTTGCCTTCGCAGGAACGTGCACGCTTCTGGTCGGTTCCGTCACGGCGCGATGCGGCCTCCAACTCCGGCGCCACACGCCCGCGCGGACAACGGTAGAAGTCCGTGCTAGACTTGCTGGGCACGACCCGGGGGAACGAGCGATCTGAACCTGTGAGGTAGTTGCCATGCGTTTGAAATATGCACTTGCAGCTTTAACAATGGTCGGGGCGATAGTCGTTGTCGCGGCCTGGAATCCGGCTAATGCGATCGGCCCGGTCGGCCCATCCGCGGCGAACAAGGCGGAAAACAGCCTTGTCGAGAAAGTTCATCGCCGCTGGCGCCGGGGCTATTACGCCTATTATCCGCGCTATCGCTACCGGCCATATTATTACTCCTACTACCGGCCTCGCTACTACCGGCCTTATTATCCGTACTACGGCGCCTACTACGGTCCGCGCTACTACGGCTACGGTTATGGTTTCTATGGGCCTCGTTTCGGCCTGAGGATCGGCTTCTGAGAAGCCGTCCGCTTCCGCTCACCGGAGGTCGATCCCGCCGCCCGCGGCGGGACGGCCCTGCTGGGCTCGACCATCGCGTGGTTACTAGGATCGCGCCGATCGCGGCGTTGCACATCCCCTTGCATCGAAACTTAGTTAAAGACGCCAGCCCCAACCTGCACGCGCAAACATGCGCAGCAAGGTGCAGATATCGTCGCAGATCGGCCTTTGCCTCCCATGGAGCAAAAGAGCGAGCCTCCTCGCTCCGAAACGAAATGGCACGCCGCTTAGCGACGATCGTAACTATGAAATTCAATTAGCCCACCCCAACAGCTTCTAAAGCTTGTGCATTTTACGGCAGGCGGTCCAAATATCGTGAACCCCGACATGCACGTATTTTCATCGCACGGGACCACACGGAAATTTCTGAACTTCTCGCATCGTTTGCGCGAGCGGAGCCTCGACAATGTCGGACCACCAGGGGGATGCCCCATCCCAAGAAAGCGCTGAGAATGGCGCTGCACCGCATTGGGATAATTGGCCTCCAGCGCCACTTGGAAAGTCCTCCCACTGGGTTTCCTCGCGCATGGGTGCGCAGGTAGAGCCATTACTTCACGACATGCCCAATCCCGACGCTCCCGATCTGGCCGCCAGACTGGAAGCGCTGCAAGAGCTTCTCGACGCCTCACGCGAAGAGCATCATCCGGCAAGCGTTCTCGATCCAGAGACCACCGCCACTGCCGAGATCGCGCCCCAAGCGACCATGCCTAAGTTCCTGCAGGAGAACGACAAGGCTGGAGACGCCTTGCCCGCGGAAGCAATCACCACCACAACTTGGCGTGAAACGCTGAACCTGTTGAGCGGCCGCGAGCGCGCGCAATGGATCTTCTTCATCGCAACCGTCATGGGCTCCGCCGCGCTCCTCGTTGGACTTGAACTTTATGACTTTGAACGTGCCGCTTCAAAGCGGCCAGAGACCGTCATCAGCGACGCCGAGCCCACGCCTCCGGAAGTCCGACTGAATTTCCTCGGTGAGATGCACTGCGACCAGCCTCCGTGCGATGCACTGTCGACGGCGATCCCGCGCACCATTGCCAACATGCCAATCGAGTCCGCCGAAAGCGCCGGTCCCGGTATTGTCTTCGCGACCAATCCCGACACGTCCGCCAAAGACCCCACGGCGCTGAACCCTCTCGACACGGTCAAGGTAAGCGGTCTTCCCCCCAGCGTCCGGCTCTCCGTCGGCCAGAAGACCTCCGACACCGAATGGACACTTGCGGCCGGCGATCTGAACGATATCGCCATCGTCGTATCGAACGACCATGCCGGGCCGGTGCGTGCCAATATCGAAATCCGGAAAGCTGACGGCGAACCTGTTGCCTCGCTCGGACTTACGATCGAGCGCGAAGCGCCGCCCACGCCAGCCATGGCCGACCCACTGCTGTCGATGGCTCCCATCGATCCCATCGTGACGCTCGAGCACGACAAAGCCCAAGCGGCCAGCGTTACACCGGCTGAACCGGAAGATGCCGCCCCCGCGACGACGCCCGCCAAGCCTGCAAAGCCGCTCAAGGCTAAGGTGCGTCAGCAGAAGAAGGCAAAGCCCCAACCGCAGCCCCTGCAGGCGGTGGAAGCTCCAAAGCCGCCGGCAACCCTCCTGGAAATGTTCCAGGGTCAAACCAAGCAGGCCACGGCCCCAGCGTCCGCACCACCCCCCAAGGCAGCCTTCTCGGGCGACGGCGAGGGCAACGAAACGTTCACGCCTCCGCCGACAACGACTCTCGCAAACGAACCCGCAGGCTTCGAGACATTGCGCGGGCTGGGTGGCGGCTTCGGTCTTCAGCCGCAATAGCCCGAACCGAGACGACGCTTCACACTCAGAGGTCAAATGACCTCGTCGGCGCTCACCACCTTGCGATAGAGGTGCCACGTGGCGTGCCCAAGCACCGGGAACACCACGGCAAGCCCAAAGAAGAACGGCAACGCCCCGAGCAGCAACAGTACGGCGACGACGAGCCCCCAGGCCGCCATCGTGATTGGATTTTCGAGAACAGCCCTCACCGAGGTGCGCACCGCCGTGGCCACGCCGACGCTGCGGTCGACCAGCATCGGGAACGAAACGACGCTGATGACCAGCGTAACGAGCGCGAATACAAACCCGACCGCATTGCCCGTGAGGATGAGTTCCCGCCCAGCTGGGGTCGTAAAAATCTGATGAGTGAAATCCGCGACTGAAGCCGGCAGCGCACCGTCGAAGGTCTGCATATAGAGCGCGCGTGCGGTCATCATCCAGGCGACGAAAATCGCAAGCAGCACGAGCCCGAGACGGGTGATGGCGCCAATCGACGGCGAGCGGTACACCTCGAACAGCTGACTGGCCGATACTTCGAGGCCCTGTTCCCGTCGCCGGCTCAATTCATAGAGCCCGATCGCCGCCACCGGCCCGATCAGCGCCAGACCGGCGAGCAGCGGAAACATCATCGGCAACAAATGATAACCGAAAGCGACCCTGAACAGGATCAAGCCGACGATCGGATAAAACACGCACAAGAACAACACGTGCGTGGGCACCGCCATGAAATCGTCAAACCCCTTAGCGAGCGCATCCTTCAAGTCGCCAATTCCGATCTTGCGAACCGCGGGCTCGCCAGAGCGCCAGATCGCGGACGCTGGCCATCGCAAATCAACGCCGGGTTGATGCGTGGAAATGTGCGCATTGGGAATGCCCTGTGTGCTCGCCATGGCCGTGCCTCCTAAATTGGCACCGAGGCATCGTCGACAGAGCCACGCTCCGCACATTTTTACCTCGCCCCTTTCGATCAGAAGCCCGTCTCTGAGGACGCGGGGGCAGCGGAGCAACCGGTTCGTCGCACAAAATGCGACGGTGAACGAACGAAGCCAGACTTTCAAGTCCTTGCGAAGGGAAGTGAACAGCCCGGCGGCAGCCTGCAATGCATGGCAGACGCATCGAGAGTGCCACACATTTTAAGTGCGTTGCGACACGCACCAATTCAATAGCCCGCTCCGCCAAAGAGCCTCAGCTACGCATTATTGTTCATCGCAGTGAAAAACACGGCGTCACCCGAAGCGCCGGGCATGACCGGCAGCAGGCCGGGCGCCTACATGTTGGCTTCGTGCTTAGAGACAGTTGGCGCGGCCACAGCCGGAGCGACAGCAGGTGCAGCAGGAGGCAACGCGGCCGCCGAACGCAACGACTGCGCGAGCAGCCGCCCCATGCAATCGTAGGACTGATCGTTCAGATGGAACTGATCCGGCGCAAGCAGGGTAGCGGTCGTGAACTGCGCACTCGCGATCAGATGCTGCATGATGCGGTAGCGCTGGACGACGGGCACCTTCAGCTTGAGCGCCGTTTCCCGCATGGCGGCCATATAGAGAGGGCCGTTCTTGAGCTTCGCGAAGCGCGGATAGAACTGCTGGTCGATCAGCACGACGTCCGCGCCGAGAGCACGAAAGCGCTCGATGCCCGTCCGTAGCAACTGCCCATAGGCGTCGAGCGGCACCTCCTTGATGGCGTCGTTGACGCCGGTCTGCCACATGACGAGCTGTGGCTTGTGCGGCACGACATCCTTGTCGATACGCGCCACCATATCGCGCGCAAGCTGACCGTTGACGCCTGCGTTGATCACGCGAACGTCGTTTTTGGGCCAAGTGGCACGCAACTCGCGCTCGAGACGGGCGGGATAGCTGTGCGCCCGGCTGCTCGCGCCCGCACCCCACGTGCTGGACGAGCCGAGGGCCACGATGCGGACCGGGCTGTTGGCGCGAACCGCCGTCAGCAATTTGGGAAGCGGTGCGCCAAGATCGACGAGATCGGCCGGCGCCGTACATCCCCCGGCCGATGCGGGAACGGTTGCGGCGATGCCGAGCAACGCCGCCATAACCAAAGATGCTAGGAAGCGAGAGCGGGTGCAGCGGTTCGCGGCTGCGCCAACGTGCGGATCGGTCTGAATTTGGACAACTGCCATGCGGTCACACTCATAATCGCGATGCCGGTCACATTGACCGCCAGCACTGTCATTTGGCTAGACCCGAGCTGAACCAGGGCTATCCAACCTAAAAATGACAAGAGTGTGCCAAGCGAGAAAATTTCCAACGAATTTTTTCCGCAAAGCTCAAGCACATGCGCCCATGACTTCTTAAGCCATGGCGCATTTTTGGGCACCGCGACCGCCACCAGATAGGCGAGCGCGAGAACGTGTAGGAAACGCCAAGCCGAAAGGTCGTTCTTGTTGATCGGACCGATGAGGTCGCGCGACACCAAAGGTTCGCTAGGCAACCACGAAATCGGCACCCAGGGCGCCGCGACGACGAAAGCAAAGACAACATAGAGACCCGCCGGCACTGCGATTTCGACGCGCGGGCGCGCCTCAACACGCCGAGCCAAGACCGACACTGCTGCCCCCGTCGTGAACAGAAGCTGCCACGCGAACGGATTGAAGAACCAGCCCTCCGCGCGCTGATGCGTCGGCAGGTTCAAGCCGTACGACGTCGCGACCAGCCAGATGCCGAACGACAAGCCGAGCGTGAGCAGAACGCTCCGCCTCAACAGCGCAACGACGACCGGCAGAAAGAGCATCAGCACGACGTAGAGCGGCAGAATGTTCATCATGTTGGGCTGATAGAACAGCACCAGAGCCGAGGCGAGGGTGTGCATCGGATCTTTCGCGAGTTCCGAGATCGCCACGTGATTGACGAAGTCAGGGTTCCCGAACGCTCGAGCTGCCGAATAGAGCAGAATGGCCGACGCGACGAACACACCGAGATGCCAGAGATAGATCTCACGCGCTCGCCGGCTAGCTCTGTTAACGGTCGCGCGAAAACCCTCCCGCTCGCTGATCGACCAGTAGGCAAGCCCCGCCGAATAGCCGGCAAGCAGGACGAATACTTCGCTCGCGTCCGCGAATCCGAAGTTCCGGAGCGTCGCCAGCGCCCACGCGTTGTTGGGCACGTGATCGATGAAGATGAAGACGAGCGCCAGACCGCGGAAAAAATCAATCCGCAGGTCGCGTTCCTTTTTAGGGTCATCACGCATGATGTCGCTATCTCACATCGTCTCTGAACCCGTGATGAACGGACATGATCCGTCATCGCCTGAAATAACTTGGAAGCAGAGGATTGGTTTCAGATCGGGCGCGGGGGCCGATTGGCGCGCCCACACGACGAGGCGCGAAACTGTTGGAGACTCAATCTCGCAAGTGGGCCTTTCCAACCGGACGAAATAATGGCCTTGCTGTGCTGGAAATCGGCCAAGCTCCGCACACGCCGCGAAAGATTGGATAGAATGACCCGTGTGGACGCATCCGCCCCGGAAATAGCGGGGAACTCGGAGCGCCTCTGCGACGTTGTGCTTTCCGCCTTTCTGCACTGACCAATACACGGATCCACACCGGCGACGTCATTTCAATCAAGTCCCCGGCCCGCCTCAGAATAATCGAAGCCGCACCGAAATCTCCGAAAGCACTCGATGCCGCGCACTGAAAGCGTCAATCTTACCAACTGCGATCGCGAGCCGATCCACATTCCCGGCAGCATCCAGCCTCACGGCTTCCTTATTGCCTGCGATGCGACGCTGACCACGATCAGGCGTCACTCCGTGAATACCGCAGGAGCACTCGGACTCGGGAACGAGGAACTCGTCGGCAAGCTGATCGACGAAATCATCGGCAGAAGTGCGGTTCACAGTTTACGCAACGCTTTGACCGGCGCGACGGATGCCTCGCGACCCGGCATCATCATGCAGCTCGAGCTCGACGGCTCACGAGCGTTCGACGTCGCCGTTCACCACCACAAGGGCAACGCGATCATTGAATTCGAGCCCGTCTCGAAAGAGCGCAGCGTGGATCCGCTCGCCCTTTCGCGTATGCTCATTGCGCGACTGAAGCGCTACGCAAACGTCGATGAAATGCTGAAGCAGACGCCGCGCTTGATGCGGGCATTCCTCGCCTATGACCGCGTGATGATCTATCGGTTCACCCACGACGGCGCAGGCCAGGTTATCGCAGAAGCCAAGCAGCACGATCTGGAAAGCTTCCTCGGCCAATATTTCCCGGCAAGCGATATCCCAAAACAAGCTCGCGAGCTTTACCTCAAAAACACGATCCGCATCATTTCTGATGCCTCCTGCCCACGCATTCCCATCGAACCCGAGCTCGACAAATCCGGCGAGCCGCTGGATTTGAGCTTCGCGCACTTGCGAAGCGTGTCGCCGATCCATTGCGAGTATCTGCGCAACATGGGCGTCGCGGCTTCGATGTCGGTCTCCATAATCGTCGGAGGCGAGCTATGGGGGCTGATCGCGTGTCACCACTACGCGCCCAAGACCATGTCGATGGCCCAGCGCATCGCCACGGAGATGTTCGGCGAGTTCTTTTCGCTGCATCTTCAGGCCATGCATCAGAAGACGCGTCTCGAAGCTGCCATCATGGCGAGGCGCACACTTGATGGGCTTTTGCGCGAAATCACGTACCACAACGACATTCAGTCGTTCTTGCGCGAGAAAATCAGCACCTTGACCGAGTTGATGCCCTGCGACGGCATTGGTTTGTGGATCAATGGCACATGGACGGCGTTTGGCCACGCGCCGCCCGAAGACGACATCCCAGCGCTTGCGCGTTTCCTTGTCTCGGCATCCGAAAACCGCGTTTGGGCCACGCACGAGCTAGCCACGCATCTGCCAGGTACCGTGAAGTTCAGCGCCGACGCTTCGGGGGTGCTGGCCATTCCCCTGTCGCAGATTCCGCGCGACTATCTGATTTTCTTCCGCAAGGAAGTCATCCAGACAGTCGAATGGGCCGGTAATCCCAACAAATCCTATGCGACAGGCCCGCTCGGCGAGCGCCTTACACCACGCCGCAGCTTCGCTATCTGGAAGGAGACGGTTCAAAACCAATCCAAGCCCTGGACCGCGGAGGACCGGGAAACCGCCGAGGCCATTCGCACGGCCCTTCTCGAAGTCATCATGCGCCAGACCGAGCTTCTATCCGCCGAAAGGCGCAAGGCCGACCTCAGGCTCAAGGTGCTGAACGAGGAGCTCAATCACCGCGTCAAGAATATCCTGGCGCTCATCAAGTCCATCATCTCGCAACCGGCTGAGGAACGGTCGATCGACGACTACGTCGCGACGCTGAAAGGACGCATCATGGCGCTCGCCTTGGCGCATGATCAGGTTGTGCGAAACGACGGCGGCGGCAACCTGCGCGCGCTTCTCGAAGCGGAGCTGACCCCCTATGGCGGCCGCACTGGCGAGATATCCCTCGAAGGTCCCGATACCGGCCTCGACTCCCGCGCTTATTCGGTGATGGCGCTCGTCTTCCACGAGCTTGCAACCAACGCCGCAAAGTACGGTGCCCTCTCGGGCGTAAACGGAAAGCTCGCGGTGCGTTGGTCTTACACAGCCAATCAGGATTGCGCCGTCGTTTGGGAAGAAACCAGCGAGCGAAGCGTCTCTCCGCCACACCGGCGCGGTTTCGGGGTCGTCCTCGTCGACCGCAGTGTACCCTTCGATCTCGGCGGAGAAAGCGACCTCAGATTCGAGAAAACAGGTGTTGTTGCCCACTTTCTCATTCCGGCGAAGTTTGTGTCAGCCTTCGTGTCCGGAAAACCGGCTCCTCCCGCGCGCAAAACCGAGACCTCGCTTGATGAGCCGGCCCCGCTGACAGGGCTATCGGTACTCATTGTCGAGGATCAGCTTCTGATCGCGATGGATGTCGAGAACATCCTCACCCAAAATGGCGCCGGCATCATCGACACGGCTGCAACTTCAGCCGAAGCGCTGCGCGTGCTCGCGCGCAAGGCGCCCTCAATTGCGATCCTGGACGTCAATTTGGGGGTGGGCACGTCGATGCCGATTGCGGAAAGACTTGCGAAGCTTCGCATTCCGTTCGTTTTCGCCACTGGCTACGGAGACAACGCCATCATTCCCGACGCGATGGCCGAGGTCCCCGTGATCAGGAAACCGTACGACGCATCGACCCTTGTCGGCGTTTTGCTGTCCGAGCTGAAGCGCAACAGCTAAATCATGATGGCTTCGGACCCTATCGGGCCGGAGCGTGAAACATTGATTTCAGCCCAGTTTGCGCAACAGACCTAGCGCACCGGCACCAACTTTTGGCTCTCCAGCCACTTTGCGATGATAGTGCGGTCGTGAAATTCGATCGCACCGCAGTTCTGGCAAACGATCATCAACACGTTGAGTGTCGAACTCGATGAGCAATCGGCGGTCTCACCGCGCTGACAGCTCAGCGTATGGACGTCCAGATCGCACTTCGAGCGAAACCGCCCGCAAACGGCGCAGCTCGTCAGATGCTTGCCGAACAGGAATTTGTCCACGTCGGCTTTGGTAATGTCGCGGGTCAGCGTATCGGCCATCGCACCCACCTTCAGATTTGTCGCTTCCTCGAATTCTTCAGCGTTTTGATTGAAGATAATCCGACGTCGCCATTTGGACAAGAAGTCCAGAAGCAGATCTCGACAACAACGATCGCAGAAACTTCACGCTGCGTGATTGATCGCACGCAATATTGCGACGCAACACGAGCAGCCGAATGCGAGAGTCGGCAACGACGAAGAGGAAACGGAGGAAAAGCGTAGCGCCCTACTGGTCGCCAATCCGCTTGATTTGCGGAACCGGTGTCTCGTCCGCACTTTTGAGTGCAACCGTGCTGGCCGACGCAGGCCCCTCGATTACGATCTCTGCCGACTTGATGCAGATGGCCATCCGATCCGGCTTGAAAGTCTGCTTGATCTCGAACACGCCGTCGTTGTCGCGCACTGTCACGTTGGCCACGCCCTGTGCCAGTTTCTCGACTTCCGCCTTGCCGCCAAGCTTGGCGAGATCTGTCTGCTTCAGCTTGTAGCTGACGGCCCCGGCCCGTACCGTCTCGCGGACAAGGAAATACTTGCTGCCGCGCTTCGGGGTCATGCTGGCCTTGAACAGATCGACGATCTTGTCAGCCACATGATCGTCGATCACCTCGCCCACCATGTCCTCGACCGCGATGTCGACGGTCATGGCCTTCTTGTAGTCGGCCGCGCCGCTCGCCGAGAGCCCTGGCACCACCTTCTGCAAAAGGTCGAACGACAGTCCGGCATTCGCCTGCTGCGTGTCCGACAGAACGTAGTTGGAGATGGGAACCTCGCGCTTGAAACTGCCGAGCGCCGTGATTGCCGGATCTGTCGTGAAATCTTTGACCCGGAAATAGGTGCCGTCCTTTTCGAGCCGATAAATTGAGCCTGCCGGATCGAACCCGTTCGGAACCAGCGGGCACTGATAGCCCTTCGGCACGCCCGGCACGAAGCCCGCTGAAACGTTCTCGGCCGCCGGCTTGATCGACGCGGTATCGAGCCCGGCGAGGCCGTCTGCACAGCCCCCAAGAGAGAGCGCCAGCATACCAAGCCCGATCCACCTAGCCGCCTGCGTTCCCGTCTGCATACCTGCCCCGCTCCCCGTTCATCGAAAACATGTCCCGCCGGGTAGATGAGTAACAAGCCGGACATGCTCCCACAATGACGGACGGCGGACTATCACCAGCCGCTGGATATCTCGCATCTGCTTTATGTGGACTGGATCCCAAAACCACGTTCGCTAAGGTGCCAGCCGCTCCAGAGCCGCGGTGGTGGCCTTCGAAGCGGTCTGCCGGACAAGGCGCCCCGCTCGCTTCTTGAACCAGATGTAGATCCCGGTAGCCGAAAGCAGCGCCACCACCAGTCCCATGAACGACAGGAAGATGCGCCCAGGCAGCCCGGCAATCCGCCCGGAGTGCAGTGGGAACTGAAGCTGCATGAAGACGTCGGCGGCCGTTCCTTCCCACGGGATCCGCCCGCCCTGCAGTGAGCCGTTTGCGGCATCGAGGAACAGCATTTTGGTCATGCCTGCGGAGCCATGCTCCTCGCCGGGATGGAAAAAGCTGATCGAGTAGAGCCCGTGCTGGCGCCCGTAAAAGGCTGCCCCCGCCGGCTCTTCCCATCCGCGCCGGCGCGCTTCCGCGCTGGCGACATCGATGGCTTGCGCGAATGTCAGCTTGGGATCGATCGGCTTGTCGAACGGCGCCGGAGCACGATCATCGAACGCGTCGGGCGTGAGCGACGACAGCTGGCTCAGGATCGGCCGCACCACCTCGTTGTTGAGGTTCATCGAAATCGACGTGAAAGCGAGAATGAACAGGGCCGCCCACAGCCACAAACCAAAGGCACGATGCAGATCGAGGTTCAGACGATACGTGCTCGCCCCACGCTTGATTTTCCACGCGGGCTTCCACCTCTCCCACCATGTGCGCCGCGGCGACGCGACTGCCGCCACCATGCCGCCGGTCTCACTGGTGCCCTGCCCTGCACGCCGCGGAAACGTCAGGTAGAACCCGACGAAGCAGTCGAACATCCACACGATGCCGACGAGCCCCATGAACCAGTAGCCCCACCGGTCGATGCCCCAGAAGTCTGGAATGTGCATCGAGTAATGCAGCTTGTAGAGGAACGGCAGAATGTCCTCGCTGTTGAGCGAGATTGCGCCCCAGAAACGCTTGCCCGCAACCTCGCCGCTGACAGGATCGATGAACACCTGATTGTAGTCGACGGAATAGAGTTCGCCGGTTTTAGGATCGACCCGCGGCTCGACGAAAAAGTCGGCGTTGTGGCCGTCCTCGAACGACAACGGAAAGTAGGTCACCTGGATCTTGGGATCCGCAGCTTCGACGCGCCGCGCAAGCTCAAGCGCAGGGAGCGGCGATCCGGTGCTCTTGGCATCGAACAGATGCGGGTTTAGCCATTCGTCGAGTTCGTGATCCCACGAGATCACCGCGCCGGTTAGCCCCGCGATGAACAGGAAAACGGCGATGAACAGCCCGCCCCAGCGATGAATGAGTGTGAACGTCGCTCGCATCGATATCCTCAAGATCGCGCTTATCAGCTTCAAACATGACGTTAAAAGAATACAAAATTGGCGTCCACACAAACGCAATGCGCTCCGAACCGCCGAAGCCGCCCGGAACGCATCAGTCAGACAGGACTTAGAACTTGTAAGTCAGGCCCGTGGTGATGGTGCGGGCGTTGCCGTACCAGCAATCGCCGCGACTGAGGCAGGTAGAGAAGTATTCCTTATCCTCGAGATTCCGGGCGTTGATCGACCAGCGCCAGTCCTCTTCCTCATAAGCCACCATGGCGTCGAACAGCGCGACGTCCGGAACCTTTATCGTGTTGGTGCTGTCCCAGGACTCGCCGATGTAGCGCACGCCTGCTCCAACCGACCAGCCCTTGAGATATGGCTGATCGAACTCCCAGATGCCCCACATGGATGCCAAGTGTTTGGGAACCGACTCGATCTGATTTCCATCGGCCGCGGAGTTATCGTCATATCGCGCCTGGGTATAAGAATAGCCGCCAACAACCTTCAAGTTCTCGGTGATCCTGCCGGTCAGCTCGAACTCGAAGCCCTTGATCGCAATCGCGCCCGTCTGAACACTGAAACCTGTGTTTACCGGGTCGGACTCCAGACGATTGCTCTCCTCGATATCGTAGATGGCGCTGTTGATAGCGAAATTGGCACCCGTCGGCTGATACTTGAAGCCGAGCTCGTACATGCGTCCAGCCTGTGGGTCGAACGATTTGCTGCCATTGGCCGGAGACGTCGTACCAACCACGGGCACAAACGATTCCCCGTAACTGAAGTAGGGTGTGAAGCCCGACCCAAACTCGTACATAAGGCCGGCCCGATACGTAACCGCATCATCCTTCTGGGTGCTGCCACCTGCCTCGTTATCGATCCAGTCCTTACGCGCACCGAGCACAGCGATCCAATTCCCAACACGAATCTGGTCCTGCACGTAGAGACCGGCCTGGGTGACTTTTTGATCTGCGTAGGAGCAAATCTCAAGATTGGACAAGATCGTGGTGGCGCCGCTGCAATCCGCTCCTAACAATACCGATTGGCCATATACCGGATTGTAGACGTTGATCCCATTGAGATCGAGTGCGGAAGCCGTGCCCTGGCTGGCCTGAAAATGCGAATAGTCGACACCGCCCAGAACCTTGTGAGCGAATATGCCAGTTGAGAACTTGGCTTCGAGGTTGGTGTCCTGGTTGAAAGTCTGCGTATCGGTGATCGCCTTCCACCTCGTACGATACAAACGTTCCTCGTTCGAGCCCGGGATGTAAGGCGTTCCCCCAACAAAACCCGGAATATCAGGCTCTAGATACGTCGTATCCCAGAACACCGCATAGGTGCTGTCGTAGTCGTTATGGATGTCGGCATACCGCGACGCGTGCTGCAGCTTGAAGACGGAATTGAACTTGTGCTCCACCAAAAGAGTGCCAGACGCAACATCGGTATTGTAGTAATCGCTCGGCTCACCCACGAAACGGTCACGCGGGATCGTCCGGCCGTTCTCGTTGGGAAATAGCGTCCCGACGATCGGAAAGAACTGCGAGCTGGAACCGGTCTTATCCTTCTGGAAATGGCCCAGAAGCGTGATGGCTGTGTTGCCATCTGGACGATAGGTAATCGCCGGCTGGATGGCATAGCGATCATCGTCGACATAGTCGACCTGCGTCTCGGAATCACGCGCAAGGCCAGTCAGGCGGTAAGACCACTTCCCGTCAGACGACACGAGGCCCGTTGTATCGAACTTGACCTGCTTAAAGTCGAACGTGCCGTACTCGATGCTGATCTCGCCACTCTGCTCGTTCTGCGGACGTTTCGAGACCCCGTTGATGATGCCGCCGACAGGCGCCTGCCCGTAGAGTACCGACGCTGGCCCGCGCAGCACCTCGAGCCGCTCCATGAAATAGGGATCGATACGGTAGTTGAAGGAATAATAGTTAAACGTGCGGCGAAGGCCATCGAGGTAGTCGGCTGCCTCTGTCCCGCGGATAAGTACGCTGTCTGTTCGGCTGTCGAAACCGTAAGCATCTGCGACCGTGCCGGGAACATAGCGCAGCGCATCCTGCACAGACTGCGCACCTTGATCGCGGATCTGCTCGGCGCCGACCACAGTGATCGACTGCGGAACCTGTCTCAGCGGCGTATCTGTCTTGGTGCCCGTGGCCGAGCGAGTAGCATTGTAGCCGCTCACCGGTCCGGTCGCCGTCTCCGCTTGCGACGCACCGGCTGAAGAAGGCTGCGTCTCAAGCTGTGGCATGGGGGTCGCCGCGCCTACGGACTGTGTTTGCTTCTTCGGCGCAGGCTTCTTGGCCACCTTCTTCGCGGTGGTCGTTTCGACGGTCATCTTGGGAAGCTCGACCGTCCCTTCGGCAGGAGCCGACGGCGTCACCGGCTGCGCGCCAGTCGCTTCTTGCGCCGAGCCGCGCCCCGCCGTGAAGGTCAACCCCGCAATTACAAGCAGACATACCCAAGCACGCTTTGCCATTCCCATCACCCCCAATGAAAAAAATCTCGCTGGATGGACGTCATCACACACGAGATTTGGCTATTGGCTGGCTGGCTGACAGCTTGGCGCTGCGGGCTGGCTCGCTCATTGATCCGTTGAAATATCAGCGGTCGGGCGGAATGTATACCGAGGTGGTAATGTTTATGGAGGCGCTCACGTCACAGTGTGCTTAATTTGCACCTCAATAATGAACCTTGCTTTCGCCACAGACTATTTGCATATACCCGGTGCCGGTGCGCTCCGAGGTGGATCGTACCCTCACGAAGTTGAAATGAGAGAGCGTGCCACCGGCCGTTTGCCTTATTCCTGATTGACTGAGATCTCGGGCGTACGGCGTGCCGTCCGGGACTGGCTGATTATTTATTTTGCACGCAATCGAAGGAACATCACTATGGATCGCATCACGGGCACCGTGAAGTTTTTCAACACCGCCAAGGGCTTCGGCTTCGTTCAGCCTGAGGACGGCTCGAAGGACGTCTTCCTTCACGTTTCCGCTCTTGAGCGGGCCGGCATCAACGGCATCTACGAAGGCGACAAGATCAGCTTCGTGCTCGAAGACGACCGCAAGGGTCGCGGCAAGCAGGCCGGCCAGGTCCAGCTCGTCTGATTTCAGCGCAGAGAGCGCACAGATTCGGGTTCGATAGAACCCCGC
>OFDC01000934.1_pt1 | contig 17637 bp, 17 predicted proteins | sample 1520941 | NCBI WGS metagenome assembly OFDC01 (sample SAMEA94258168, study PRJEB24077) | hot springs metagenome | biome: Aquatic biome; feature: Water | place: India | collected 2012-12-06 | depth 5 m | reverse complement strand
TTGATGAAGAAGTCGCAGGCGCCGGCCTGCATGGCCTTGACCACGGTGTCGACGCCGCCGCTGGCGGTCAGCACGATCACGGGCTGCTGAAAGCCGCGCGCGCGCATTTCCTTGAGCGTGTCCTGACCGTTCAGGCCGGGCATGACAAGGTCGAGCAGGATCACATCAGCGGGGGCGCCCGACGTCAGGTGCGCGATCGCCGCGTCACCGCCTTCAGCGTGCGAGACCGCGAACCCGTCGCGCTCGAGCACCGCTTGAATCAGCCGACGTTGTGTCGGGTCGTCATCGACGACAAGGACCGTTTTGGTCATTGGGCACATCCACCAGAACCGGCCATGCCCACATGGAGCAGGGCTCTTGTTGGTTCAGAGTGATACAGGTCGTCGGTAAACACCGGCTTTCGCAGAGGTGTCGCGAACCTTAAATGTTATAGTTAACAGTAACTTCCGTGCGCGACGGCGCGTGGCGGCCGGACGGAGAAGGGCCGATCGGTTGCGCCTTCGCATTGGGCGCGACTGGACTTCCTGGACGCCGCCGGGGATCGTGGCGCGAGGCCCCGCCAGAGCGTGAGGCCTGAGGCCAAGGGCGGGGGGAAGGCATGTTCGTTGGGCACTATGCAGGCGCGCTCGTCGCCAAGGCGATCGAGCCCCGGGCGCCGCTCTGGAGCTACGTTCTGGCCTGTCAGGCCGTCGATATCGCCTGGGGTGGCCTGATCATCGCAGGCGTCGAGAAGGTGTCTGTGGATCACAGCCTGCCGGGGAGCGCGCTGGTGCTTTCCCATATGCCGTATAGCCATAGCCTGCCGGCCACGGTTCTCTGGTCAGCAGGCGTGGCGACGGTGCTAGCCCTGCTGCTGAAGCTGCCCCGACGCGCAGGCCTTTTCATCGGCTTGGCCGTGCTCTCGCACTGGCTTCTCGACCTGCTGGTCCATCGTCCCGATCTGCCGCTTCTGTGGACCGGACCCAAGGTTGGGCTTGGCCTCTGGAACCACGCGGTTCTGGAGCAGGCTGTCGAGATGGGTCTCCTGGCGATGGCGGCCGCGGCCTGGGCTTGGCGGCGCGGTAAGGAAGGGCTTGGCTGGCGCGGTCCCGTGGTCTTCCTGGGCTTCTTGCTCGTCCTGCAGGTCGTCCCGCTGCTGAAGCCGCTGGCCGACGATCCGGTCGGCCTCGGATCCTCGGCCATCGCAACCTACTTGGCCGTTGGCCTCGTGGCGTTCCTCGCAGAGTTCAGGACGCGCAAAGACTGAAACCTAGGGCGCCCAAGCATTGCGTCTCGGGGGGCGAGAGCCCTATCTGCTGACCTATGAACGCGCCCTTCAAGCCCGACGCCCCGCCCGAATGGACTCTGACCGACCTCTACTCCGGTCGTGACGATCCGAGGATCGAGACCGACCTCGCCGCCGCCAAGGCCGCCAATGACGAGTTGGCCTCGCTAGAGGGGATGTTCCTGGAAGCGCGCAAGGAGCCCCAACGGCTAGGCGTGCTGCTGGATCGCGGGATCAGCCTCTACGAACAGGCGACCAACGGGCTGTGGAGCGTGGGCGCCTATGCAGGCTTGGCGGCCTCGGTCGCGCGGGACGATCCGGCCTGGGCCAAGTTCGAGGCGGATCTGCGCGCCCGTTCCTCCCAGATCGCCGCCGAGAGCCTGTTCTTCACGCTGGAGTTGAACCAGCTGGAAGACAGCGAGATCGCCAAGGCGCTGGAGGCGCATCCCGAGGCCGCCCGCTGGGCGCCGTGGCTCCGCCGGGTGCGCCTGTCACGACCGCACGAGCTGTCGCCGGAGCTGGAGCGTTTCATCGTCGACAAGGCCCCGGCCGTCGCGAACTGGGTGCGGCTGTACGATGAGACGCTGGCCAAGCTGTCCGCCAAGGTCGGCGACGAGACCCTGACTCTCGCCGAAGCCCTGAACCGCCTGTCGGACCCCAGCGTCGACCGCCGCAAGGCTGCGGCCGATGGACTGGCCAGCGCCCTGCAAGAGCGCGCCTCGACCCAGGCGCTGGTCTTGAACACCCTTGCGTTCGAAAAGCAGGTCGAGGACCGCTGGCGGCGCTACGAGACGCCCGCCCAGTCGCGCCACCTGGCCAATGAGGTCGACGCCGATGCGGTGGACGCCCTGGAGCAGGCGGTGGTCGAGGCCTATCCGCGCCTATCGCACCGCTACTACGCCCTGAAAGCCAAGGTCATGGGCGTTCCGGCGCTCGATTACTGGGACCGCAATGCGCCTCTGACCGCCGCCGCCCCGCGCGCCTACACGTGGGACGAGGCCACGAACATGGTGCTCGAGAGCTTCCAGGACTTGGCGCCCAAGTTCGCCGACACCGCCCGGGTCTTCTTCGACAAGCCGTGGATCGATGCGAGGCCCCGTCCGGGGAAGCAATCGGGCGCCTTCGCGCACCCGGTAACGGCCGACCGCCATCCGTTCGTCTTCATGAACTACATGGGCGAGCGGCGCGACGTACTGACCTTGGCCCACGAGCTCGGCCACGCGGTGCACCAGACCCTGTGCCAACCGCTGGGCACCCTGTTGGCCGACACGCCCCTGACCTTGGCCGAGACGGCGTCGATCTTCGGCGAGGGGCTGGTGTTCGATCGCATGCTGGCGGAAGCCAGTCCTGAGGACCGCAAGGGGCTGTTGGCCGGCAAGATCGAGGATGGCCTCAACACCGTGGTCCGCCAGATCGCCTTCCACCGGTTCGAGCGCCGCTTCCACGACGCGCGCCAGGACGGCGAGCTCTCGCCAGATCAGATCGGCGCGTTGTGGCTTGAGGTGATGGGCGAAAGCTTAGGGCCTGCGGTGAAGCTGAACGACGGCTATGAGCACTATTGGGCGTATGTCAGCCACTTCTGCCACGCGCCGTTCTACGTCTACGCCTACGCCTTCGGGGATCTCCTGGTGCGAGGCCTGATGGAAAAGCGCCGCGAAGACCCCGCGACGTTCGCGCCGCTCTACGAGGATCTCCTCGCAGCCGGCGGTACGCGCACCTATGTGGAGGCTTTGAAGCCGTTTGGTCTGAACCCGCGTGACAAGGCCTTCTGGGCCGCCGGTTGCACGCAGCTGGAGCGGTTGGTCGACGAGTTCGAAACCCTGGTGTGAGGTGACATGGCCGACGACGCCCGCGATCCCGCCAAAGACCCCGAGCGCGACCGACTAAGCGGTCGCCTCTCTCGCTTCGCCAAGGTGGGCGCGGGCTTGTCGGGCGCGGCCGTCTCTTACGGCGCCAACCGGATGTTCGGCGGCGATGAGGCCGACGCGCGGAACGCCAAGGCGTTGAAGGCGGCGCTCGGCGGCTTGAAGGGGCCGCTGATGAAGGCGGCGCAGATGTTCGCGACCGTGCCGGATCTCCTGCCGCCCGAGTTCGCCAAGGAGCTGGCCGAGCTTCAGACCAACGCGCCGGCCATGGGCTGGCCGTTCGTCCGTCGACGCATGGCGGCCGAGCTGGGGTCGGACTGGCAGAGTCGGTTCGCCAGCTTCGAGCACGAGGCCGCTGCGGCGGCTTCCTTGGGACAGGTCCACCGCGCAACGATGCACGACGGTCGCGCCTTGGCCGTGAAGCTGCAGTATCCGGACATGCAGAGCGCGGTCGAAAGCGATCTTGGCCAGCTGCGCGCGCTGATCGCCCTCATCAAGCGCATGGACGGCGCGCTCGACCCCTCCGAGGCCATTGTCGAGATCGGCGACCGCTTGCGCGAGGAGCTCGACTACGCCCGGGAGGCCAAGCTGATGGCCGTGTACGCCAACTTCTTCGCCGACCGCACGGACATCCGGACGCCATCGCCTGTGCCGGAGCTTTCGACCGGTCGTTTGCTGTCGATGACCTGGCTGGACGGCCAGGGACTGCTGGCCTTCAAGTCAGCGCCGCAGGCGGTGCGCGACCGCATCGCGGCCCTGTTGTTCGAGGCCTGGTGGAGCCCGATGACCCATCTGGGGATCATCCATGGTGACCCGCATCTGGGAAACTACACCTTCGCCGGCGAAGGGGCCGCGCACCTGAACCTTCTGGACTTCGGCTGCATCCGCATCTTCCCGCCGAAGTTCGTGGCCGGGGTGGTGCGTCTGTACCGTGCGCTCGCCAACGATGATCGCGCCGAGCAGGTCGAGGCCTATCGCAGCTGGGGCTTCCAGGGCCTCAGCGATCCCCTGGTCGACGCCCTGAACGTCTGGGCCCGTTTCATCTACGGCCCCCTCCTGGATGACCGGGTCCGCACAGTGGCTGACGACGTGCCCCCTGGCGAGTACGGTCGCCGCGAGGCGTTCAAGGTTCGCCAGGCGCTCAAGGCCGTCGGCGGCGTCACCATCCCGCGCGAGTTCGTGTTCATGGACCGCGCCGCCATCGGCCTCGGCGCGGCGTTCCTGCACCTGGGCGCCAGCCACAACTGGAAGCAGCTGTTCGAGGCGTCACTGGAGGGTTTCTCCGAAGAGGCCGTGGCGGCGCGCCAGGCCGAGGCGCTGGCGGCGGTGGGGCTGTAGCCGCAGCCGTCCCGTATAGAACGGCGGCGAGTGTTACTCGTACTCCGCCAGCAGATGCTCCAGCCGACGCTGCTCGGGCTTCATCACCCAATAGAAGCGCAGGGTGTTCCAGCCATAGCTGGCGGCCAAGGCGAAGACGCAGAGCGCCATGGCCTGGAATCCGGCGGCGGCGCTCATGCGACCGTCGTCCTTGAGGTGGTCGAAGGCCATCCACAGTGGGAACAGGAACACCGGCGTCAAGGCGCAGAAGGTCTTGTAGTTTCGACGGGCCGCCTGGTTGCGGGCCAGGAGGTTTTCAAGGGTGTCGCGCATCGGCTGGCCCGTGTCGCGGCGACGGGCTCGGAAGCTGTTCCAGAACACGCCGATCAACGCCGCCCAGCAGACGCCCAGCATCGCCAATCCCGGCCAAGCGTGCGCGAAGGCGTCCCCTCGAGAGGCGGCCACCCCGGCGACGATCGTGAACACGATCATCGCGCCAAAGGGGATCGCCGCCAGTACGAATTCCGTCCTGCGGCGGGCGTTCAACATTGTCATCAGTTCCTCCATCAGCCGGGCCTGCTGCTCTTCGGACGGGCGGTTGGCCTCCGACCGCCAGACCTGTTCGAGGCGCTCAAAGTCCATCGGCGTCCTCCTTCACCAAGGTCGAGAGCTGCTGGCGCAGGCGGGTCAGCCGCACGCCAACATTGCTCTCCGAAAGCCCGTGCAGCCGCGCGACCTCGGCATAGGGCACGCCGTCAAGCGACAGCAGGACCAACGACCGCTCGACCGGCGGCAGGGTGCGGATCGCCGCATAGAGCCGCTCCAGGAGCGGACCTTGCGGGTCTTCGCCGGCGTCGCGGACCAGAAGTTCGGCCTCGACCGCTACGCCGCGCAGCCGTCGGCGGACCTCGCCGCGCTTCCAGGTCAGCGCGGCGTTGTGGGCCACGCGGTGCGCGAAGGTCCCCGTCGCGCTCTCCGCACGGAAGCGGGGGCGCGCCTTCCACAGCGCCACGGTCAGCTCCTGCAGCAGGTCGTGCTGATCCGCCGCTTCCGCGAACGCCCGCGCCGTCCGGTGCAGCATCGGCAGATGCGGCGCCAGCCAGTCGGCGAAGTTGTCGTGGTCTCGGCTCAAGCCATCCCCCTGTTTCGAAAGGTTAGACGCCGGCCAGAGCGTCGTCCTTACGGAAGGCTTTCCTTTTTTCAAACGCTTGTTAGCCTGACGGCATGTCCGACGATCTGACAGACGCCCAGACAGCCGCCATCCCGGACGGCTTCTCCCAACTCAATTGGTCGCGTGGCTTTGGCCGCCAGATCGGCCCGTTGTTCGAGCATCGCGAAGGCCCTGGCCAGGCGCGCCTCGCATTCCGCGTGGAGGAGCACCACACCAACGGTCTGGGCAACTGCCACGGCGGCATGCTGATGAGCTTCGCCGACATGGCCTGGGGGCGGATCATATCGCTGCAGAAATCCTACAGCTGGGTGACCGTTCGGCTGATGTGCGACTTCCTATCGGGCGCCAAGCTCGGCGACTGGGTGGAAGGCGAAGGGGAGTTGATCGGCGAGGAAGACTTGCTGTTCACAGTTCGCGGCCGGATCTGGTCCGGCGATCGGACCCTGATCACCGGCACTGGCGTCTTCAAGGCGCTGAGCCCGCGAAAGCCGCGTCCCGGCGAGTTGGCTTACAAGGAAGAGGCTTAACCGATGGCCGACGACCAATCCGCGCCAGCCTCCCTGCTTGCGCCGTTCATGGGCGCGCCGCCTCCTGCTCCGTCATGGTTCGACGCTGCGATCGCGCAAGCGCCCGAGCGCACGATGATCCCGGTCGAGGGCGCGAATATCGAGCTTCTGACCTGGGGCGAGGTCGGCAAGCCGGGCCTGCTGCTCTTGCACGGCAATGGCGCGCACGCCGACTGGTGGAGCTTCATCGCGCCGTTCTTCGCCAAGGACTGGCGCGTCGCGGCGATCTCGTGGTCGGGCATGGGCGGCAGCGACTGGCGAGAGGCCTATACCGCCGAACTCTTCGCCGCTGAGATCTTCGCGGCTGTGGAAGCGGCGGGTCTGGAGGCGGGCGGCGTCAAGCCGATCGTGGTAGGTCATTCGTTCGGCGGGTTTCCGACGCTGTACTGCGCCGCGCGTCACGCGGACCGCCTGCGTGGGGCGATCCTGCTCGACACCACGATCCAGCCGCCCGAGAAGCGCTGGAAGGGGCCTCCGCCGCGTTCGGGCAAGGGCGCGCCAGCCTATTCGACCTTGGAAGAAGCCCTGACGCGCTTTCGTCTCGCGCCACCGCAGGGCTGCGAGAACCTCTATATCGCCGACTTCATCGCCAGGCGCTCTCTCAAGGAGACCCCGGACGGGTGGACGTGGAAGTTCGATCCGGATCTGTGGCGCAATTTCAAGATGCCGGACCTGGGTGATCTGTTGCCCCAGATCGCTTGTCCGACCGCCCTGGCGTGGGGCGAGCGGTCGAACCTGATGACCGACGAGACGCTCGCCTACATGGTGGGGCGCATGCCGAAGACCGTGCTGAAGCTCGCCATTCCGGACGCTGACCATCACGTCATGGTCGATCAGCCTCTCGCCTGTGTCGCCGGATTGCGCGGCTTGCTGGCCAACTGGCCCTGAGATCTCGCGACGGGTGACAAGGCGATCTGCGACCGGTAATCGCGGAGCAAGCCGCCGAGAGACTTACCGACTTGTCCGCATCGACGTTCCAGGGCCCCGTCCTCGTCTACGCGCCCGATCGCGGGATCGGCGACCTGATGTGGCACTTGCCGACGATCCGCGCGATCGCGGCGACCACGCCTGAAGGCAAGGTGGTCTTGGTCGCGCGGCCGTCTAGCCGTGCGGCCGAAGTGCTCAAGGTCGAGCCATCGGTCGAGCGGGTGCTCTACGCGCCCCACTACAAGGATCGCCTGAAGGGCGTACGTGAGACGCTCGACTTCTATCGGATCTGCCGGACTGAGAAGCCACGTGCGGTCTGGATCCTGGAAAAGATCGACCGGCCGGCTATCGCCGCAGCCTTGGCGGGTGCGCCTGAGCGACGCGGCTTTGGTCTTGGCCACGGCCAGCAGCGCTTTCTGACGACGGGGCCCTTCCTGCCCAAGACCATGCGACCCGCGCACCGGATCGACAAGCTCGAGGCTTTCGAGAAGGCGCATGGTCTCGTGGTCGCCAGCCGTGAACCCGCGCTGAAGCTTGACCCTGAGGCGCTGCAGGCCGTGAAGGTCAAATATGCCGACCGCCCTGGGCCGTGGTTGTGCCTTGGGGTCGGCGCCAGCGAACCGGCCCGCACCTGGCCCGCAGCGCGCTTCGCTGCGGCGGCCCAAGCCCTTTCGGACCTCTTCGGGACAGTGTTCTGGGTGGGCGGCCCGCATGAGGCGGAGGCGGCGAAGGCGGCGGTCGGCTCAATGCCGGAGAACGTGGTGGCCTGCGACCTGCCGCTCGACCAGTCGGCGGCGCTGATATCGCTGTCTGCGGGGTTCCTGGGTAACGACTCTGGCGCATTGAATGTGGCGGCCGCCGTCGGGACGCCGTGCGTCGGATTGATGGGCACTGCGCCGGTGCCGGCCTACTCGCGCTGGCTGTCGCGACTGGATGGCGGGCAGGGGCGGATTTCGGATATTTCCGTCGACGAGGCGGTTGCGGCCGTGCGCGCCCGCTTTGTCGCTGAGCGCTGGGGCGATGCGCGCGCTTGAGCCTTCGCCGCCCCCGTTGTATCGGGCGAACTCGGTTTCTTCTTTTCTTTCCTGAGGACGACACATGGCCGGCGACTATCACCGCGGTGAAATGGACATCCACGAGCAAGCTGCCACCTACGACGCGTTCGGCAAGATGACCAAGTGGGGCTCGCTGGCTGTCGCGGTCCTGCTGCTCTTCATCACCCTGCTGTTCTGCACGTCGGCTGGGTTCATTGGTAGCGCTATCGCCTCCGTCGTCCTCCTGGCGCTGGGCGTGGTGCTTCTCAAGGAAAAGCCCACTCAAAGCCACTGACACCGGTAGCCATCGGCATAATTTTTCCCTGACGTGCACGTCATGCCTCGACAAGAGGCAAGACTATCCCCTACAGAGCCCCTCATGCTGGTGAGGTAACACCGCTCTGGGGAGGGGAATGCCGATGGCCGTCATCGCCGTCACGAAAGAGACCCGCGCCAACGAAACGCGGGTCGCGGCCACGCCTGAAACGGTCAAGAAACTCGGCGGGGCCGGGTTCTCTGTCATCGTCCAGGCCGGGGCAGGGACGGCCGCGTCCTATCCGGACGCCGACTACGAAGCGGCCGGCGCCAAGATCGCCAAGACGGCCAAGGACGCGCTGAAGGACGCCGACGTCCTGTTCAAGGTGCGCGCGCCCGAGGCGGCCGAAATCGCGGCCCTCAAGAAGGGCGCGATCGTCGCCGCCGCGCTCAATCCCTACCAGGACAAGGAAACGCTCGACGCGCTGGCCAAGGCGGGCGCGACGGCGATCGCCATGGAATTCATCCCGCGCATCACGCGTGCGCAGGTGATGGACATGCTGTCGTCACAGGCCAATCTCGCCGGCTATCGCGCGGTGATCGAAGGCGCTGAAGCCTATGGCAAGGCTCTGCCGATGATGATGACCGCCGCCGGCACCGTCGCTGCGGCCAAGGTGTTCATCATGGGCGTCGGCGTCGCCGGGCTGCAGGCCATCGCCACGGCCCGCCGTCTGGGCGCGGTCGTGACCGCCACCGACGTGCGTCCGGCCACAAAGGAGCAGGTCGAGTCGCTGGGCGCCAAGTTCCTGGCCGTCGAGGACGAGGAATTCAAGAACGCCCAGACCGCCGGCGGCTACGCCAAGGAGATGTCCAAGGAGTACCAGGCCAAGCAGGCTGAGCTGGTCTCCAGCCACATCGCCAAGCAGGACATCGTCATCACCACGGCGCTGATCCCGGGCCGTCCCGCGCCCAGGCTGGTCAGCGCAGCGCAGGTCGCCTCGATGAAGCCGGGTTCGATCCTGGTCGACCTGGCGATCGAGCAAGGCGGCAATGTCGAGGGCGCCAAGCTCAACGAGACGGTCGTCACCGCCAACGGCGCCAAGATCCTGGGTCACGCCAACCTGCCGGGGCGTATCGCCGCCGACGCCAGCGCGCTCTACGCCCGCAATCTGCTGGCCCTCTCCTCGCTGTTCACGACCAAGGAGGGCGCCTTCGCCCCCAATTTCGAGGACGAGATCCTGCAGGCCGCTGTCGTCACGCGTGACGGCGCGATCGTCCACCCGAACCTGAAGACCGCCTAACTCCAGCATCGAAAGGGAGGCTCCCATGGAAGCCGTCGACCCCACCGTGTTCCGTCTGGCGATCTTCGTGCTCGCCATCTTTGTCGGCTACTACGTCGTCTGGAGCGTGACGCCCGCGCTGCACACGCCGCTGATGGCCGTCACCAACGCCATCTCGTCGGTGATCATCGTCGGCGCCCTGCTGGCCGCAGCGGCCCACGGCGCCAATTCCGACCTAGCCGGCGGCGCTGTCGCCGGCTCGACCTGGATCTCCAAGGGGGCCGGCGCGATCGCCGCGGCCTTCGCGGCGGTCAACATCTTCGGCGGCTTCTTGGTCACCCAGCGGATGCTGGCGATGTACAAGAAGAAAGAGAAGAAGTGAGCGGGCGAGAGCAGGGGGAACCAGTCCAATGAACGCCAATCTCGCCGCCATCCTGTACCTCGTTTCCGGGGTGCTCTTCATTCTGGCCCTTCGCGGCTTGTCCAGCCCCGTGACCAGCCAGGCGGGCAACCGCAACGGCATGATCGGCATGGCCATCGCCGTCGGCACCACCCTGGCCACGCTCTGGAGCCAGGGCGCTCTGGACGCGGTGACCCTGGGCCTGATCCTCGGCGGCGTCGCCATCGGGGGCGCTGTCGGGGCGGTCATCGCCCGCAAGGTCGCCATGACCTCGATGCCGCAACTGGTCGCCGCCTTCCACAGCCTGGTCGGCATGGCCGCCTGTCTGGTGGCCGTGGCCGCCATCTACACGCCCGGCGCCTACGGCATCGTGGGCGAAGACGGCGCCATCCACCTCAACAGCCTGATCGAGCTGTCGCTGGGCCTGGCCATCGGCGCCATCACCTTCACCGGTTCGGTCATCGCCTTCGCCAAGCTGAACGGCAACATGGGCGGCGCGCCGATCCTGCTGCCGGCCCGTCACCTGCTCAATATCCTCATCGCGGCCGCCATCGTGGCCCTGATCGTGGTGCTGGTCGCCAGCGGCGGTTCGGCGATCTGGGCCTTCTGGGGCATCTTCGCCCTGAGCCTGCTGATCGGCGTCACCCTGATCATCCCGATCGGCGGCGCGGACATGCCCGTCGTGGTGTCGATGCTGAACAGCTATTCCGGCTGGGCGGCGGCGGCCCTGGGCTTCACGCTCGAGAACACCACCCTGATCATCACCGGCGCGCTGGTGGGCTCGTCGGGCGCGATCCTGTCCTACATCATGTGCAAGGGCATGAACCGCTCGTTCGTCTCGGTGATCCTGGGCGGCTTCGGCGCTGACGCCGCGGCGGCCGGTCCTGGCGGCAAGGTCGAGACGCGCCCCGTCAAGCAGGGCTCGGCCGACGACGCGGCCTTCATCATGAAGAACGCCAGCAAGGTCATTATCGTCCCGGGCTACGGCATGGCCGTGTCCCAGGCCCAGCACGCCCTGCGCGAAATGGCCGACAAGCTGAAGGAAGAAGGGGTCGAGGTGAAATACGCCATTCACCCCGTCGCCGGCCGCATGCCGGGCCATATGAACGTCCTGCTGGCCGAGGCCAACGTCCCCTATGACGAGGTGTTCGAGCTGGAGGACATCAACGCCGAATTCGCCACCGCCGACGTCGCCTTCGTCATCGGCGCGAACGACGTCACCAACCCCGCCGCCAAGACCGACCCCCAGTCGCCCATCTTCGGCATGCCGATCCTGGACGTGGAGAAGGCAGGGACCGTGCTGTTCATCAAGCGCGGCATGGGCTCAGGCTATGCCGGCGTCGAGAACGAGCTCTTCTTCCGCGACAACACCATGATGCTGTTCGCGGACGCCAAGAAGATGGTTGAGGGGATCGTGAAGGGGCTTTGAGCGCCCGGCCGCTCAGTGCGGCGCCTGGCCATAGGCGTCGAACACCGGTTGCAAATGGCTCTGGTATCGCCGCCACGCTTCACGCGAGGTCGTATAGAGCGGCCGACGAACCTGGGCGAAGCTGGCGGTCGTCACGGCGCGTTTCGTCAGATGAAAATCCTTGAGACCGGGGCGGAGCGGCAGGCCCGCGTGCTCCAAGATCCGCGCGATCCAAGGCTCGGCATCGACGACGAGGTCTTCATAGGGGACGGTCAGGATGCGATCCCCCAGAACCGCCGTCCAATGTGCGTACAGCCGATCCTCGCCGACGAAATACCGACCCATGTCGCCCAGGGAAAGGCTCCAGTCCACCCCTCCGGCGAACCGGGTGCGCAGGCAGGACCAGGCGACAGCGCCGGGGCTGCGACGCAGCCAGATGAAGCGCGCCTGGGGCAGGACCTTTGCGATCAGGCCCAGGTAGCGGCTGTGGTTCAGGGTCTTGTCCACCACCCGGCCGTCTGGGCCAAACCGCTGGTCCAACAGGCGGCGATAGGCGCGACCGACCCCGGTCAGACCCGCCGCCCCGCCGGTCTGGACGAAGTCGCCCACGACCTGGGGCGTGAATCCGCGGACGGGCATGGCGGCGACGCTGAACAGGTTCAACTCCGCCCCGTCCTTGACCGACTCGTGGCTGACCAGGATCTGTTCGACCAGGGTGGTGCCTGATCGCGGCAGACCCAGGACGAAGATCGGTCGGCCGTCGTCGTCCAGCCCGTCCGGCAGGCGCGCGTGGAAATCAGCCGTCCAGCCTGAGACCACCGTTTCGACGAACCGGTCGGTGGCGTCCGCATCATAGGGGCGGAGAGGCTTTAGGATTGCGGCGGCCTTGGCATAGGCGGCGAAGGCCTGATCGGTCTCGCCCCGGTCGTGCAAGGCCTTGCCCAGGGCGTAGAAGGCGGTGCTGCGCGCCTCATCGGTCTCCTTGCGTGTCGGTATGGCCTCGGTGAGGGCGACCAGGGCTTCGAAATCCGGATCGTCGGCCAGGAAGGTCTTGGCCTCTGCGATCGCATGCCAGGACGCGGCGCTCGCGGCGGCCGACGTGGCCAGGGCCACGGCGCGCCGAAGATCCGACATCGACTGTTCCGCGTCGCCCAGCTGCGCCCGGCAGGCGCCCAGGAAATGCCAGGCGGCCGGATCGCCGCCGCGTGTCTCAGTCAGGCGGACGCCCACCGCCTGGGCTTCCGGCAAACGTCCATGATGCGCCAGCATCTGCCCCAGCGCCAGCCAGGGTCCAGGCTGAGCGGGATCGACGGCGGCGAAGCGGCGCGCGGCGACCAGGGCCGCCTCGGCCTCGCCGATCATGGAAGCCAGCCGCGAAACTGCGCCCCAACCCTGGCCCAGAGGGGCGTCGGACTGAACGGCCTGAATCAACAGTGCGGCGCAGGCGTCCCGGTCCCGCGCCTTGAAGGCTTCAAGCGCCTGATTGACCCATTGAGTCGCCCGGTTCTTCGCCGCCGTCACCTCTTCTCCCAGCCCCCGGTTAGTCGTCCGTCGCTCCGGTCAAAGCCGGCGATAAACTTCACCTATCCCAGGCCGCCGAGTGGCGCTATGGGCGGGAAATGAGTTTTAAGACGACACGGTTCGAAGCCCTGGATTCCCTGCGCGGGGTGTGCGCCGTCCTGGTGGTGATGTTCCACATGCCCGTGGCCAGCCATTGGCGGACCTGGGACTTCATCCAGCACGCCTATCTGTTCGTCGATTATTTCTTCGTCCTGTCGGGCTTCGTCATCGCCCATGCCTATGCCGAGCGGCTGAAGACGGCGCAGGACGCGGGCCGGTTCATGGTGCGGCGGTTCGGGCGGATCTGGCCGATGCATGTGCTGATGCTGGCCGCCTTCATCGGGCTGGAGGCGGCGCGGCTGGTCTTTCATTTCGACGGAGCCGAGCCCTTCACGCGTGATCGGTCGGTGGGGGCGATCTTCACCAATCTGGCCCTGGTTCAGGCCTGGCACGTCCATCCCTATCTGACCTGGAACGGGCCGTCGTGGACGCTCAGCGCCGAATGGGCCTGCTATCTGATCTTCGCCGGACTGGTTCTGGTCGCGCCCCGGCGGTTCCGCTGGATCGGCCTGGTGCTGGCGATTATCGGCGGGGTTCTGGTGGTCAGCTACGCCCGGCGTTGGATGAACACCACCTATGACTTCGCCGTGCCGCGCGCGGTCTACGGCTTCTTCCTGGGCTGTCTGCTCCAGGGCCTATGGCTGAACATCCCCCGCTTGAAGGGGCTGGCCGCCACGGGGCTGGAGGTCGCCGCCGTCGCGGCCGTCTGCCTCTTCGTGGCCTGGGCCCAGGGACCGGTGACGGTGGCCGTCACCGTGGTCTTCGTCGTCCTGGTCTGGGTGTTTGCGGGCGAGGAGGGACGGGTGTCGCGCCTGCTGGACCATCCGGCCCTGGTCACCCTGGGGCGCTGGTCCTTCTCCATCTATATGGTCCACATGTTCATCCTGACCGTGATGCTGATCATCGCGCGCAAGCTGGACTGGATGCCCGGCGGCAGGCGCGTCGATTTCGGCTCGGTCTGGCTGAACGACCTGTTCGCGCTCGGCCTGTTCGGCTTCATCGTCGGGGTCGCGGTGGTGGCGCACAATCACGTCGAACGCCCGGCCCAGCGGCTGATTGATCGCTGGACCAAGCCGAAAGCCGCCTGATGAAGACGGCCTGAGTTCAGGCCGCCATCCGCCATTCGGGCGCGTCCCACTCCGACCGGGCCTCGTCCCACAGCATGTCTTCGTCGGAATAGCGGCTGCTGGCGGCGGCGGAGATGACGTCCACCACCTGTTCCTCCAGCCGATCCCAGATGACGGCCAGGTCCGACGATCCGTCGGCTTCGCACGGCACGATGATGTAGCGGTTGGCGTTGACGGCCTTGTGGGCCAGGGGGGCGGTCGGTTGGAACTGAGCCATCTGATGATCTCCTGAAGCGGTCGGCCTCTTGTCGATGATTGTGTTATGGCGCACTGATGCGTCAGAAACGGACGTATCTTTCAGGAGCGACGGTGAGACACGACAAGGCGGCCATGGTGATCGACCTGGCGCGGCGCCTGGCCGCCAGCGCCGAGGGCCTGAGCCTGGACGAGATGGCGCGCGACATGGGCGTCAGCCGCCGCACCGCCGAGCGGATGCGCGACGCCGTCTTCATGCTGTTCCCGACGGTGGAGGAGGTGTCGGACCCGCCGTCGAAACGCTGGCGCATTCGCGGCGGCCTGTCGGCCTTCGAACAGGCGCCGACCGCGACCGAGATGCTGGAGCTGACCAAGGCCGCGGCGGCCCTGCGCGCGGCGGGCGAACCGGCGCGGGCGGCGGCGCTGGAGGCGCTCGAACGGAAACTCAAGGCGGCGATGCGCTCCACCACCTTGAACCGGATGGCGCCGGACCTGGAGGCCCTGGTCCGGGCCGAGACCATCGCCGTCCAGGCCGGGCCGCGCCCCTCGGCTGACGAGGCCATGCTGACCGCCATTCGCGGGGCCATATTGGCGCAACAGCCGCTGGGCTTCACCTATTCCCGGCCGGGCGCCGAGCCGCGCCGCCGCAGCGTCGCCCCCTGCGGGGTCATGTTCGGCCGGGCCAACTATCTGGTCGCCGCCGACCGCGAGACCGGCCGCATCCAGACCTTCCGCCTGGACCGGATGAGCCATGTCGCCGCTCAGGAGGGGGTGGCGATCCCGCCTCCCGACTTCGACCTGAACGTCTTCGCCAGCCAGTCCTTCGGCATCTATCAGGACGAGATCGAGGACGTGGTCCTGCGCATCGCCCCGCAAGGCGCGGCCGAGGCCAGGGGCTGGCGCTGGCACCCGACCCAGACCTTCGAGGACCAGGCGGACGGCGGCGTGATCGTGCGGTTCCGGGCGTCCGGCATGCGCGAACTGGCCTGGCACCTGTTCACCTGGGGCGAACAGGCGGTGATTCTGGCGCCCGAACGGCTGAAGGCGGTCATGGCCGGGGAACTGGCGGCGGCCGAACGCGCTCTGGACGCGGCCCGCAGATGAACAAGGCTTAAGGTGACGCTGTCGCCGGCCGTCGCTATGGCCGCCATGACCTATCGGAGAGCTTCATGCGTTTGAAGACGGCCCTCATCTGTGCGGGCTTCATCGGCCTTTCGGCCGTCGCGGCCTGCGCCTCGCCCGCCGTCGTTGCGGTTCAAGGTCCGGTCACGGCCGAGGACGGTCGCGTGGCCGTCACCGTGCAGCGTGACGGCGACCGCTGGACCGCCGACTATGTGCTGGACCGCGACGCCCCGGTTTGGGCCTTCTTCCGCTCGGCCCTGCTTCGCGAGAGCCGCCGGCCCTGGCGGCCGGCCTGGTGGCGGGTGGAGACGCCGGGCGTCGTGCTGGAGCGGGTGGGGGATTATGACGTGCTGCGCTCGGCCGACGGCGGGCCTGTGCCGCGCGACGTCCGCATCGTCATGACCCCGCGACCCGGCGATCTGGAGGCCGAATATGATCCGGCCCTGGTGTTCTCGGACGGCACGGTGGCGCTGTTTTCCGGCCAGTTCGACGTCATTCCGCTGGAGTCTGTCGCCGCCGCCCGCGCCCTGCCGCGCGATCTGAACGGCGTCGATGTGCCGGGCGGCCCGGCGGCCGTGACCTGGCGCGACCGGTCCGGGCCGATCCTGTTCAAGGGCGAGCGCAAGCCGGAGGCGACCGCCGTGGACGCCCAGACCTATGTCCTGTTCGGCGACGCCACGACGCGCCGGGGCGACGGGATCACCACCGTCATCGACCCTGGTCTGCCGCGCTGGCTGGGCGACGAACTGGCCGGTTTCACGCCCCAGGTCATGGCCTATTACGCCCGCCGTCTGGGCCCGGCCCAGGGCGAGCCCCCGACCCTGATGGTCAGCTGGACCGGCCCGACCAAATCCCTGTCCAGCATGGGCGGCAGCGTCCTGCCGGGGCTTATCTCGATGAATTTTGAAGGCGAGGGGGTGCTGGACCCCGACGCCCAGGCCCTGGCCCGCGCCCGCTGGTTCATCGGTCACGAGGCGGCGCATTTCTGGCTGGGCTCGCAGGGGCTCAGATATCAGTACGCCCGCGAAGCCTGGATCACCGAGGGCGGCGCCGACCTGATGGCCGTGCGCGCCTTGAAGGCCATCGACCCCGTCTATGACGACCGCGCCGAGCTTCAGCGCGAGGTGGACGACTGCGTTCGGCTGGCGGCGGGCAGGCCCCTGTCCTCGGCCGGCGATCGGGGCGACAACCGCGCCTATTACGCCTGTGGCGCGGTCTTCGGCCTGGTCATCGAAGGGGCCGAGCGGCGCGCGGGCGGGGGGGACTTCTTCGACGTGGTCGCGGACTTCCAGCGGCGGGACAATGACGACGGAATCCTCAGCCGTGACGAATGGCTGGGCGCCCTGACGCGTCTGTCGCGCGACCCCACCCTGGCCAATGACATCTCGACCCTGCTGGACCAGGGCGTCGCCGATCCGTCCGCCGTCATCGCCCGCCTGTTCCAGCGCACCGGCGTCGCCTTCCGCCTGGAGAACGGCCGTGTGACCCTGATCTGAGGGTTTGACGCGGATCAAGGCGGGACGGGCCCGGCGGGCGCATCCAGGCTCCGGAAACGAGGAGCATCGCCATGACCTATTCGAGCCTGATGGTCTATGTGGACGACGAGGCCGACAATGTCGCGCGGATCGGCTTCGGCCGCGACCTGGCCGCCATCTATGACGCGACCCTGATCGGCATATCCGTCAGCGAGCCGGAGCCGCCTTTGGTGGACGCCTATGTCGCCGGCGGCATGGCCGGCGAGATACTGACCCTGAGGCGGGACCAGGCGGACGGCGAACTGTCCGCCGCCAAGGCCCGCTTCCTGGACGCGATGAAGGACACCGGCATCGCCCATGAATGGCGGGCCGAGACCGGCTATCCCGCCGCCTGCGTTTCGCACCAGGCGCGTGCGGCGGACCTGATCCTGGTGGGACGCGACGCCGGCCGTCTGCCCTATCGCGCGCCGGACGCGGGCGACCTGATCATGAATGTCGGCCGCCCCGTTCTGGTCGCTCCGCCGCGCGCCCAGGCCGCTCCGGTCGACGGCGTCGCCCTGGTGGCCTGGAAGGAGGGGCGCGAGGCCCAGCGCGCCGTCGCCGCCGTGCAG
>OFDC01000933.1_pt1 | contig 17646 bp, 13 predicted proteins | sample 1520941 | NCBI WGS metagenome assembly OFDC01 (sample SAMEA94258168, study PRJEB24077) | hot springs metagenome | biome: Aquatic biome; feature: Water | place: India | collected 2012-12-06 | depth 5 m | reverse complement strand
GCGCCGTGCCGTCACGGGTGCGCCAGTCGCGAGCGCCCTCGGCGACCTGGTGGCGCGCCCGCATGGTCGGGTCGAGGGCCAGGGCCGGCTCCTGCGGCAGCAGCGCGATGCTGCGCCCCCACAGGTGCCGGCGTCCGTCGCGGTCGGCCAGGTCGAAGCGGTCCGGACCGATCGACATCGTGCCCTCGGCGTGCAGTTCAGTGGGCAGCGTGCCCATCAGGGCGTGGGCGAGGACCGACTTCCCGGACCCGCTCTCGCCGACGATCGTCAGCGGTCGGCCCGGCTCGATCCTCAGCTCGGACACGTCGGCGATCGCGACGGCGCCGTGCTTCACCACGGCGCCGCTCACGAGGAGCGGGTGGTCGCTGCGCGGCGTGGTCGGAGCTCCGGTCAGGGTGGCGTCGGTCATGAGGCGTCCTCGGTGGTGCGCAGGCCCAGGAAGCAGACGGTCAGGAGGAACAGCACCCCGATGGGGGCCAGGCTCATCCAGGGCGCGACGTCGTAGAAGGGGAAGGACTCGGTGATCATCAGGCCGAGCTCGGCCCGGGGCGGCTGGAGGCCGACCTTGACGAACCCGAGCGTCGACATCGCGAGGATCGAGGTGACCATGCCGAGCGAGGCGAGCGTGCCGAGGAGCGGCTTCAGGTCCGGCCACAGGTGCCGGAGCAGGACGTGCCCGACACCCAGCCTCAGCAGGCCGGCCGCCTCGACGGCCGGTGAGCCGACCACCAGGCCCGCGCGGGCGCGTACGACGCGGAAGTACTCGACCCACTGCGCCAGGGCCAGTCCGGCGTACAGCGCCCAGAGGCTGCCCCCGGAGGCCAGGGCCGAGACCAGCAGGACGATCAGCAGCGCGGGGATGGCCACGAACGCCTCCGACACCGCGCGGAGCACGGCGTCGACCCACCCGCCGAACCAGGCGGAGACGATGCCGGCCGCCGTCCCCAGCAGCAGCGCCGTGACGACGCAGAGCGCGGCCAGGACGAGGGAGAGCCGGGTGGCGTGGGCCAGCCGGGCGAGCACGCTGCGGCCGTAGTCGTCGCGGCCGAGCGGCTCGGCGGCGGTGGGTCCCTCGAGGTAGCGGCCGAGGTCCTGCGTCGTCGGGTCGGCGAGGAGGAGCGGACCGACCAGGGCGAAGAGTGCCAGCGCGACGATCCCGAGGGCCGCCAGCGGGCGACCGACCGAGCGACGGCGGCGTGGGCGGCCGTGGGTGAGCGCGGCTGCCTCGAGCATGGGTGTGGTCGTCATGCGGGGACCTCCAGGCGGCGGGGACGGGGGTCGAGCCAGAGCACGGTCAGGTCGACGACGGTGTTGATGGTGACGATGAGCAGCGCGAGCACGAGCGCGGTCGCCTGCAGGACGGGGACGTCCCGCCAGAACACCGCGTGCACGAGGGCGTGGCCCAGGCCCTGCCAGGCGAAGAGGCTCTCGACCACCACGACACCCTCGATGAGGATCACTGCCTGGACCCCGAGGTAGGGCACCAGGACGACGGCGGCGTTGCGGACCACGTGGCGCACCAGCACCCAGCGCTCGGCAAGGCCCTTGGTGCGGGCGAAGCGGACGTAGTCGGACTTCTTCACCTCCACGATCGCGTCCCGCGTCACCCGGGCGACCAGTCCGGAGAGACCGATCCCCAGCGTCGACGCCGGGAGCACGAGGCTCGCGGCGCTGCCGTGGCCGACGGCCGGCAGCAGTCCCAGCTGGGCGGAGACCACCACGACCAGCAGCAGGCCCAGGAGGAACGGCGGCACCGCCCGGACGCTGGCGACCCAGCCCGTGGCCAGCCGGTCGAGCGTGCTCCCCGGCCGTCTGGCCGCGAGCACCCCGATCGCGCTGCCGAGCAGGACGGCGAGCAGCAGGGCGGCGGCGGCGAGCTGCAGCGTGCCCAGTAGGTAGTAGCCGAGCTCCTCGTGCACGGGGCGGGAGGTCACCAGGGAGCGCCCGAGGTCGAGCTCGAAGAGGTCGCCGAGCCAGCTCCCGAGCTGCTGCCAGGCGGGGCGGTCGAGCCCGAGCTCGGCACGTACGGCGTCCGCGGCCTCCTTGTCGACGAGGTCGTAGCCGTAGCGGCCGGCGGCGATGCGGTAGGCGGCGTCGCCGGGGAGGCGCTGGACGACGAGGAAGCACAGCGCCGAGACGAGGACGGCGACCCCGACGGCCTGCGCGGTGCGCCTCGCGAGCACGCTCGCGAGGTCGCGACCCCGCCCGCTCACGACGCCCACTCGAGGTCCGTGATCCGCCAGGTGGTCTCGAGCGGGTCCATCACGAACCCGTCGACGCGGTCGCTGACGGCGGCGTTCATCCGGTACCACGCGACCGGGATCAGCGGCAGCTGCTCCTGCGCGACGCGCACGATGGTCTCGCGGTGACCCTCGGCCTCCGCCTCGGGCGCTCCGCCGAGCAGCGCGTCGACCGCGGTGCGCACCGAGCGGTCCTCCCAGTTCATGACGCCGAAGTCCGCTCCGCCGGGCGCGAAGACGCCGGCGATGTCGATCAGCGGGTCGGACACGAGGGCGAAGTGCTTGGCGACGAGCGCGAGCTCGAGGCTGCCGTCGGCGTGCTTCGCCGGGACCTCGCTGGAGTTGCTCACCTCGACCTCGATGTCGACACCGATCTCGGCGAGCGCGCCCTGCATGGCGGTGGCGAGCGCCGGGAGCTCGGCGCGGTCGGGGTAGGTCAGCAGGTTCAGCTCGAGAGGCCGGCCGTCCTTGGTCAAGGCGCCGTCCCCGGACCGCTTCCAGCCCGCATCGGCGAGCAGCGCGAGCGCGGCGTCCTGGTCGTGCTCGAGAGGCTCCACGTCTGCCTTCCAGGCCTCGAGCGACGGGGGCAGCAGCTGGGTCGCGGCCAGCTCCTTCTCCCTCAGGACCGCCTCCGCCATCGCCTCGCGGTCCAGCGCCAGGCTCAGCGCGCGTCGTACCCGGACGTCGCCGAGGACGGGGTGCTCGGCGTTGACCTTCAGCAGGATCGTCCGCGGCTGGAGACTCGACTCCATCCGAACCCCGTCGGCACCGTCGACACGCTGTCGCCCGGCGGGCTCGAGCCCGAAGACGACGTCGGCCTGGTCACTGACCGCCATGAGGGCGCGCGACTCGGCGCGACCCACGGCCTGGAAGGACACCTTCTCCACCTCGGGCGCCTCGCCCCGCCAGCTGTCGGAGCGCCTGGTGGTGATCGATGCCGGGAGCTCGACCCGGTCGATCTCGTAGGGCCCGCTGCCGATCACCTCCCGCACCTGGCCCTCGTCGTCGTACGCGGCGGGGGCGAGGATCGCCGTGCTGTAGTGCGTGAGGACCGCCGGGAGCGTGAAGTACGGCTTGGAGAGCTCGACCACGAGCGAGGACCCGTCGGCCTCCAGGCTCTCGATCGGGACCTCGGCGAGCGGGCTGGCCTCCTGGTCCGCGACCTCCTCCAGGGCCGCGATCACGGTGTCGGGCGTCAGGGCCGTCCCGTCGTGGAACTCCGCGCCCTCCACGAGGTCGAAGGTCCACTCCATGTAGTCCTCGGTGGAGGACCACTTCAAGGCGAGGCCGGGGACGAGCGCGCCCTCGATGTCGCTGGTCACCAGGGTCTCCACGACCTGGAGGCGCGTGAAGACCTCCCCGTCGGCCGTGGGGTCGAGGCTGTGGATCTCGAAGGGACCGGCGATGCGCAGGGTGTCGGGGGCGGAGGCCCCGGACGAGCCACCGCACGCGGTGAGCACGGAGGAGACGAGGGCGACGGACACGAGCGCCAGGGGCACGCGACGACGGGAGGTCATGGGAGGCCTTTCCAGAGGGGACTCCGGAGAGACTAATGAAAATGACTCTCAATCTCATAACCGAGCCGTCTCCACCCGGCCGGCGGGACGGCGCTGCGCGCGATCGGGCTCTCGTCGGGTGCGGGATCAGCTCGTGGCCACCGCCGGGGGTTCCACACCGAGCTCGCGCAGCTGAGCGACGTAGTCGGCCACGTTGCGCAGCTTGACCGTCTCGTAGCCCCGGACCAGGTCGGGCAGCTCGGCCAGGCGGACGGCGCGCTCGTAGGTCTCTGCGCTGAGCGTGGCGGCGAGCTCCTCGACCAGGTCCCGGTAGTGGTCGCGCAGGGCGCGCTCGACGCGTCGGACGTGGGCGTAGCCGAAGACGTCCAGCGGGGTGCCCCGCAGCCGCTTCATGCGGGCCAGGGCGCGCAGCGTCACGTGCGAGCGCGGACCCATCGCGATCTTCTTCTCCCGGCCGAGCGCACGGAGCATCGGCGGGTGCAGCTGGTAGGAGACCGTCCCGTCGGGATAGGCCTCCGCCGTCGCCCGGACGAACTCGGGATCGGTGAGCAGTCGAGCGACCTCGTACTCGTCCTTGTAGGCGGTGAGCTTGAACAGGTTGCGAGCGACCGCCTCGGCGAAGCGCGTCTCGCCGGTGAGGGCCTGCTCGGCGGCGGCGGCACGGCGGACCACCTCGACGTACTCGTCGGCCACAGCCTCGTCCTGGAAGTCCACCAGGTCGGCGGCCCGCAGGCTCACCAGGCGGAGCACCTCGCCCTCCAGCCCCGAGCGGACGACCGACCCCGGAGCGGGGCGCGGCGCCTGCTGCGCCGGTACGGCGATGACCTGCTCGAAGGCCTCGGGGTCCGCGACCGCGACGCGACCCCAGCGGAAGGCCGCGATGTTGGAGGCGACGGCGGTGCCGTTGATCTCGATGGCCTCCTCGATCGCCGCGGCCGGAAGCCGGAGGGCACCGGTCTGGTGCGCAGCGCCGACCAGGAGGAAGTTGGCGGCCATCGTGTTTCCGAAGATCCGCTCCGCTGCAGCCAGGGCATCGAACGCGAAGAGCCCCTTGGTGGCACTGCGAACGCGCTCGAGGAGATCCGCCTCGTCGGGGTGCTTCACCTGAGGGTCGAAGACCATCGAGCCGGTGGGCGTGCGGCTCGTGGAGACCACTGCGGCGGTGTGAGCCGGGTCCCCGAAGACGAGGTTCCGCTCCTCGGCCATGGTCAGCAGGTCGAAGCCGAGGAGACAGGCGGCGGAGCCGGGGGTGAGGCGGTTGGCCGGCTCGAGGTCGTCGGCGGCGAAGCGCAGGTGCCCGACCACCGGGCCCGCCTTCTGGCTGAGCCCCGTCTGGTCGAGCGACTCGACGGCGTACCCGGCGCGGAGCGCGGCCGTCGCGAGCACCTGGTTGACGGTGACGATCCCCGTCCCACCGATCCCCACCATGAAGACGTTCTGCGTGGAGGCGATCGCCTCCTCGGCCGGGCTGGGCCCGACCTCCGGCGGAGTGGGCAGGGCCTTGCGGCGGGACGCCTTGCGGCTCCCTGCCGCGCCCTTCCTGCGCAGCCGGCGGCTGCGTGGCGCGGTCTCCACTGTGAGGAAGGACGGGCACTCGCCGTCGAGACAGCTGTAGTCGGTGTTGCAGGACGTCTGGTCGATGCGGGTCTTGCGGCCGAACTCGGTGTCGACGGGCTGCACCGACAGGCAGTTGCTCTTCACCCCGCAGTCGCCGCAGCCCTCGCAGACCGCCTCGTTGATCACGACCCTCTTGGTGCGGGCCGGAAGGGTGCCGCGCTTGCGCTGCCGGCGCGCGTCGGCGGCGCAGTGCTGGTCGTAGATCAGCACGGTGGTGCCCGGGACCTCGCGCAGCATCCTCTGTGCCTCGTCCAGCCGGTCGCGGCTCCACAGGAGGGTGCCCGGCGCGAGGTCCCGGCGACGGTGACGGTCGGGCTCGTCCGCGCAGACGATGATCTTCGCGACGCCCTCGACGTGCAGCTTGTGGGTGAGCTGGGGAACGGTCAGCGCGCCTTCCGCGTCCTGGGCTCCCGTCATGGCGACGACGTCGTTGTAGAGCACCTTGTAGGTGATGTTCACCCCGGCCGCGATGCACGCCTGGACGGCGAGCTGCGCGGAGTGGAAGAAGGTGCCGTCACCGACGTTCTGGAAGATGTGGTCGACGTCGGTGAAGGCCGCCTGCCCGATCCACTGGGCCCCTTCACCGCCCATCTGCGTCACGCCGGTCACCGCGCTGTCGGCGCGATCGGAGATGGTCACCATGACGTGGCAGCCGATGCCCCCGCCTCCCAGGGAGCCCTCGGGCAGCGCGGTGGATCGGTTGTGCGGGCATCCCGAGCAGAAGTACGCCGACCGGCTCACCGGCAGCAGGGGCAGCGAGATCCGCGACGGCTTCGGCGGGGTCACCGTCAACCAGCTCTCGAGCGCATGGCGCAGCGGCGCGAGCAGGCGGCCGGCGGTCAGCTCGCCGTCGGCCGGGACGAGCGCCTGCCCGGCAGCGTCGCGCTTGCCCAGCACCCGCGGGGCACCGTCGGTGCCGTAGAGGACGTCGCGGAGCTGCATCTCGATGAAGGAGGTCTTGTCCTCCACCACCAGGATCTCCTCGAGACCGGCCGCGAAGCGCCGTACGGCCTGGGGCTCGACCGGGCTCATCATGCCCATCCGCAACAGCCGGACGCCGGCGGCGGCGAGCGCCTCGTCGGTGACGCCGAGGTCGGTGAGTGCCTGGCGCAGCGAGTCGAAGCAGCTGCCCGACGCCACCAGGCCGAGGCGCGCGCCGGCCGGGTCCAGCTCGGTGACGTTGAGCTCGTTGCGGAAGGCGTAGTCGTGCACGAGCGCGGTGCGCGGACCGACCAGCTCGGCCTCGGCGCCGACGATCATCGCCGGACGCAGCACCATCGGGCTCTGGGTGTAGGCGTAGGGATGACCCTTCCAGTCGATCGCCGGGGTGACGGGGTCGACGTGCAGGTCGGCGCTGTCGACGATCCACGCACCGTCCGCGACGTCGGCCACGATCTTCAGGGCGACGACGCAGCCGGTGTTGCGCGACATCTCGATCGCGTGCAGACCCAGCGTGACGATCTCCGTCGCGTTGCGCGGGAACAGCACCGGGATCCCGAGCGCGGCCAGCGACCGCTCGCTCACCGCAGGCACCGTCGAGGATTTCGACGCGGGGTCGTCCCCCACCAGGAGCACTGCCCCACCACGGCGGTGAACGCCGTACATGTTGGCGTGGCGCAGGGCATCCGTGGCGCGATCGACGCCGGGGCCCTTGCCGTACCAGAAGCCGGTCACACCGTCGTACCTCGTGCCCGTCGGCAGCTCGATCTGGCTCCCCCACACGGCCGTCGCGGCCAGCTCCTCGTTGAGACCGGGGACGAACCGGATGTCGTTCTCGTCCAGCACGTCGGCCATGTCGCCCAGCATCTTGTCGAGGCCACCGAGGGGGCTGCCCTGGTAGCCGGAGACGAAGGACGCCGTCCGGATCCCGCGGCGGCGGTCCAGGGCCCGGTGCTCGACGAGGAGCCGCGCGATGGCCTGCACCCCGGTGAGCAACGTGGGCGGCGCGCCGACGCGGAAGCGGTCAGCGAGGTCGTACTCGGCCTGCCCCGCGGAGACTGACGGGCGAGAGGGCGCAATGGTCATGGCTGCTCTTTCTGCATGCGGAGGGTAGGACGAGCCTCGGGTCTGGTGACGCGGGACACAACGTTCTTCGTTCGATTTAGCGACAGATGGCGACGGGCGGTCCTTCCTAAGGCTTCCTGCGCAACACATCGCCACTCGGACCTAGACTTCTTCGCGTGACCCCGCCCGAGACGAAGACGGTTCAGCTCGACCAGATCGACCGCGACATCCTGCAGCTGCTGCGTCAGAACTCGCGCCGGCCGTTGCGGGAGATCGCCACGGCCGTGGGACTGACCGTCGCGCCCGTCCAGCGACGGATCGCTCGCCTCGAGGCGGCGGGCGTGATCCTGCGCTACACGGTGCAGGTCGACCACGGACGCATCGCCGGCGGCATCGAAGCGGTCACCGAGCTCCACTTCGATGGTCATCGCGACCTCGCCAGCATCGTGGAGTTCGTCGCCAACCTCCCCGAGGTCGAGGAGGTGCTCACCTTGGCGGGAGACCCCGACGCCCTCGTGCGGATCCGGGTGGACGGGGTCGAGCACCTGCGCGGCGTCGTCAGTCGCCTGCGCGGCGCGGAGGGCGTGGTCGGCACCAAAACGCTGGTCGTGCTGGAGGAGTGGACGCGTGCGATCTGACCTCACCTCGACGGTACGGCGAGGCCTCAGCCGCGGTAGACGACGAAGAACTTGCGGATCTGCTCGGTGATCTCCCAGGTGCCGACCCAGCCGATCGGGAACGCCGCGGCGGTGCCGGCGGTCAGCACGAGGGACTCACCCTCGTCCGGGGTCACGACCATCCGGCCGGAGAGCACGAGGATGACCTCACCCCGGTCGAGGAACTCCCAGCGCGACTTCCCGGGCTCCGCCTCCCAGACGCCCGAGAGCACGCGCCCGTCCTCGGAGGTGAAGGGCACCGTCGACCGGACCGGGATCGCGCCCCCGAGCACGACCGCGCTGGGCGGACCGAGGAGGTCCTCGGTCAGCGCCCCCTGGAAGAGGTCGGCGGGAGGGAAGGTGATCGCCATGGCGAAGGCTCCTTCAGACAAGGGAGTTCGGACAGGACCGAGACTCGCAAGTCCGAAGGCTGCGATCGAGATGCGGCCGTCGAATCTTCAGGCACCCGACGTCGACAAAGATCGATCAGGTCGGCTGTGCGGTCAGTCCTGGACGCGCCGGACGTGGCGAGCCTTGAGCCACAGGTGGACGAGCAGCCGGCTCGAGCCGTCCGTGAGGTCGATGCCGGTCGACTCCTGGAGCCTGTTGAGGCGGTAGTAGATCGTCGTTCGGTGCAGATGGAGATCGGCGGCGGTGGTCGCGACGTTGCTCCCCGCGTCCAGGTACGCCTCCAGCACGTCGATCAGCTCCTCCGGCTCCGCCATGAGGCGATCGATCACGGCGGGGACCATGGCGCGGTCGATGATGGGCTTGAGCCAGCTGCGGACGGCGGTCTCGAGAGGGTGGTTGGCCCACGACGCAGCGGCCTGACCGAGGTCCCGGGCGACCTCGGCTGCCACGGCCGCCTGGTCGAACGCTCGGAGGGTGTCGGACAGCCGGGTGACGGGCTCGCCCACCCCGACGGTGGAGACGGTCGCGACCTCGGGAGCGAACCGCTCGACCTCGACGTGGATCGTGGTCGCCAGTGACAGCAGCTGGTGTGGGACGGGTGCGCCCCGGTGCCCGATGAGCAGGAGGGACCGGTCTGCGGCCGCCGAGTAGGCGAACGACTCCCGCAACCGTCCCTGCATCGCCCGGTTCAGGCCCTGGCGTACGGCGTCGCGAACCGTCTGGCTGGACGGTCCGGTCTCGCTCGAGTCGGTCCTCACGACCAGCACGGAGAAGTACTCCGCCCGATGGAACAGGCCCAGGCCCCGCAGCTCGTCCGCGGCCTGCTCCCGGGCGGCGCGCTCGGCCGCCAGCAGGCCCAGCACGATCGACTCGATCTCGACGTCCGCGTTGACCTCGGTCTCGGACCTGCGGATCAGGACGTCCTGGATCCGTCCCGCCGACTCCGCCGCCTGCGCGATCTCGGCCTCGGTCAGCGTGCCGTCATCGAGCAGCCACATGAACCCGAGGAGCTCGTACCGCGACCGCAGGGGGAAGCAGAACCGGGCCCTCTCGAGCCCCACCTCCGGGTGCGCCGGCAGCCGCGCGGGCTCGTGCCAGGACTGGACGCCCTGGCCGAGGACGTACTCCCGCGCGGCACCACTCACGCGTCGCCCGACGAGGGAGCCCAGACGCGCCCCGTCCACGTCCTCGAAGTGCGTGCTGGACGCGAGGAGCCGGAGGCCGGCGTCGTCGACGGCGACCGAGCGCTTGAGGTCCTGCGCGAGACCCTCGACCAGCTCCTGCAGGACGTCGATCACCGGCTGCTCCCCCCGTGGGCGTTGATCATGGCACGCATTCTTCCCCGGGGAGTCGCATCATGCGGACACGTCGCCGTACCTCCTCGGCTGCCATCTGCGCGCGTTCAGCGCCGATCGTGGTGTCGTCGCCGTGGCCGGTGTGGACGATGGTGTCGTCGGGCAGTCCGAAGAGCTTCGCGCGGATGGAGTCCTCCAGGGTCGGCAGGTCGCTGAACGAGCGCCCGGTCGCGCCGGGACCGCCCTGGAACAGGGTGTCGCCGGTGAAGACACAACCCAGGTCCGGGGCGTACAGGCACACCGCGCCGGGCGCATGACCCGGGGTGTGCAGCACCCGCAGGACGGTGCCGGCGACCGGGATCTCGACCCCGTCCGCGAGGTCGAGGTCCCACAGCTGGTCGGTGTGGGTGAGCTCCCACAGCGGCCGGTCCTCGGGGTGCAGCATGATCGGCGCGACGACCCGCTCCCGCAACGCCGGCGCCACCCGGACGTGGTCGTCGTGGGCGTGGGTGCACACGATCGCCTTCACCCGACGCTGCCCGACAACCTTCAGGATGTCGTCGACCGAGTGGGGTGCGTCGATCACGACGCACTCCTCGTCGTCGCCGATCACCCAGATGTTGTTGTCGACCTCGAAGGTCTCCCCGTCCAACGAGAACGTCCCCGACGACACCGCGTGGTCGACCCGCAGCCGACCGTTCTCCGCGCCGGCCATCAGATCACCACCACCGAGCGCAGCACGTCGCCGTGGTGCATCCGCTCGAACGCCGCCTCGACATCACCCAGACCGATCTCCTCGGTCACGAACGCATCCAGGTCCAGGCGCCCCTGACGGTAGAGATCGACCAGCATCGGGAAGTCGCGACTCGGCAGGCAGTCGCCGTACCAGCTCGACTTCAACGCCCCACCCCGACCGAAGACGTCGATCAGCGGGATCTCCGGGACCAACATGTCCGGCGTCGGGACGCCGACCAGCACCACCGTGCCGGCCAGGTCACGGGCATAGAACGCCTGCTTCCACGTCTCCGGACGACCCACCGCCTCGACCACCACGTCCGCACCCTCCGCACCCTCATAGGTCTGCGCGCAGATCCGCTTGACCTCCGCCACGGGGTCGACCTGGGAGGAGTCCACCGTGTGCGTGGCCCCCATCAACTTGGCCTGCTCCAGCTTCTTCGCGTCGATGTCGACCGCGATGATCGGCGAGGCACCCGCCAGCGCCGCACCCGCGATCGCCGCGACCCCCACGCCGCCGCAGCCGATGACCGCGATCGACCGACCCCGGGTGATCGCACCGGTGTTGATCGCTGCCCCGATGCCCGCCATCACCCCGCAGCCCAGCAACCCCACCGCGGCCGGACGTGCCTGCGCGTCGACCTTGGTGCACTGCCCCGCGGCCACCAGAGTCTTCTCCGCGAACGCACCGATGCCCAGCGCCGGCGAGAGCTCGGTCCCCGCATCGGGGCCCTCGGCGAGCGTCATCCTCTGCGTGACGTTGTGGGTGTTGAAGCAGTACTGCAGGTCACCGCGCTTGCAGGCGCGGCACTCACCGCACACCGCGCGCCAGTTCAGCACCACGAAGTCGCCCGGCGCCACGTCGGTCACGTCCGGGCCGACCGACTCCACGATCCCCGAGGCCTCGTGCCCCAGCAGGAACGGGAACTCGTCGTTGATCCCACCCTCGCGGTAGTGCAGGTCGGTGTGGCACACCCCGCAGGTCAGCACCCTCACCACCGCCTCACCAGGACCCGGATCAGGGACGTTGATCGTCGCGATCTCCACGGGCGCGCCCTTGACGCGGGCGATGACGGCCTTGACCTGCTGCATGGTGCCTCCTGGAGATTTCAGCCGAGCACGGTCCCCGACGACGCCGCATTGGGCTGGCGACGTCGCGAGAAGGCTCCGAGGTTGATGACGTGGCCCGTGTGGGGCGCGGTGTAGGTCAGGGGCCGCGCATCGTGGTCGGCCCCGTTGGCGACGCCGTCGATGATGGTGGTCATCAGGGATCCGATGAGCGGGGCGTTCTTGAACTGGTTGCCGCTCGTCCCCATGGCGACGTAGTAGCCGTCGGCCTCGGTCCGGTCGTAGATGGGCGCCCAGTCGCTGGCAGCGTCGTACACACCGGCGATGCCGCGAGGACGGTTGGGGACCGCGAGGTCGGGGAGCCGGCGTGCGCCGCGGAACACCTGCGCCTCGAACCGCTCGGTCGTGGGGTGGGGGTTGGCGGCGTCGGGATCGTCGATCCACTCCAGCGGATCGCACTCGGGCTCCGTGCCGCCGATCAGCATGTTGCCGCCCGACTCCGCGCGGATGTAGGTGCCGAGATCGGCATCGGCGAGGACCGGGAAGCCGGCGGGCAGCGAGGGCGGGGCTGCGAGGTGGTGCACCTCCTGCCGCACGGGACCGACCGTCACGGTGAAGTCCGACCCGATCCCCGCGAGCCTGTTCAGCCCGGTCGACCAGGGGCCGGCAGCGTTGACCACGACGGCGCCCTCGAGCACGTCGCCGTCGTCGAGGGTCACCGCCCACGTGCCCGTGCGCTGCTTGACGGCGGTGACGGTCCTCCGGTACCGGAAGGTGGCACCCCCGCGCGTGGCAGCGACGGCGAGGTTCGCCGCGGCCAGCTGGGGATCGTCGACGTACCCCGCGTCGGGGGTGTAGAGGGCGCCGAGCACACCGGTCGGGGCGTCGAAGAACTCCTCGGAGGTCACGGGCTTCGGAGGGAAGTACCGCCCGGTGTCGACCCCCGGGAACGCCTTCGCGAGCTCGGCAGGACCCCACTCCTCGAACGGGATCCCGGCCTCGACGAACATCTTCGCCATCCGGTCGCGAGGCATGATGTCGACGTCCAGGAACGCCAGGCCGCAGCGGCGGAACGACGCCAGTCCCGTCGGGTCGACGTGGCCGAGGTGGTCGGCCCATGACTCCCACCGGAACTTCGACTCCCATGCGGCTGCCATGCCGTCCCAGGTCGAGTAGTTGAACCGGACGACGGCGCTCGACGCGCTCGTGGAGCCGAAGCCGGGCCCACCGGCCTTGTCCACGACGGTCACCGAGTAGCCGGCTCGCGTCAGCTCCAGCGCGGTCGACGCGCCCACCACGCCCGCCCCGACGATGATGACGTCCACGGTCCTGCGCATGTCGTTCCTCCGAAGGATGGGGGTTGCGTGCCGAACGCGCCTGCTCGGGCATGGCGGAAGCAGCCTCGAACGGCGGGTGACGGTCGACCGACCGCCGGAGGCGGTGCGTACGGATCCTCGTCTGACCCGAGGTCTTGTCGATGACGGCTATTCAACAGCGCCGGTCACGCCATTGCAGGGGACGAATGCCGAGACTCCTGACGCAGCCCTTCAACTTCTGTCGACGGCGACGACCTTGCCGGGGTTGAGGATCCCGTGGGGGTCCAGCGCGGCCTTCACCGCACGGTGGAGGTCCATGACCTCCGCCGGCAGCTCCTTCGCGAGACCGTCCATCTTCAGCAGACCGACACCGTGCTCCCCCGTGACCGTGCCGCCGAGGGCCAGCGCCTCGTCGATGATCTCGTGGAAGGCGCGCTGTGCACGCGCCCTCGCCTGCTCGTCGCCCCGACGCGTGATCAGGAGGGGGTGCAGGTTGCCGTCCCCGGCGTGGGCGATGTTGGCGATCAGGGTGTCGTGCCTCGTCCCGATCGCCTCGATCCGCGCGAGCATCTCCGGGACCGCCGCCTTGGGAACGCAGATGTCCTCGGTCAGCACCGGTCCCAGCCGCTCGAGGGCCGGATAGGCCAGGCGCCGTGCCTCGAAGAGCGCATCGGCCTCGGCCTGATCGCTCGAGCGAGCCGCCCACGTGGCTCCCGCCTGCTCGAAGCAGTCGCGGATCGCCTCCGCCTCGTCCTCCCCGGCCGCGCCCGGGACGTCGCACCGCGCGAGCAGGATGACGTCGGCCTCGACGGCGAGGTCCATCCTCTTCCACTGATCGACGGCCTCGAGACAGTGCCGGTCGATGAGCTCCAACGCGGACGGGACGATGCCTGCCGCACCCACGGCCGCGACGGCACGTCCGGCGTCCACGATCGAGGAGAAGTAGCCGGCGACGGTGTGCTCGGGCGACCGTTGGGGCCGCAGCCTCACGGTGACCTCGGTGATGACGCCCAGCGTCCCCTCGGAGCCGACGATCAGCCGGGCGAGGTCGTAGCCCGCGACGCCCTTGGCCGTGCGCCGCCCGAGACGGACCAGCTCACCGGTCCCGGTGACGACCTGCAGGCCGAGGACGTAGTCCGCGGTGACGCCGTACTTCACGCAGCAGATGCCGCCGGCGTTCGTCGCGACGTTGCCGCCGATCGTCGACCACGGCGCCGAGGCGGGATCGGGCGGGTACCAGAGACCGCGCTCCGCGCAGGCGCTCCGCAGGTGGTCGTTGACGACACCCGGTTGCACCACGGCCAGCCGCTCCACCGGGTCGATCTCGGTGATGGCCGTCATCGCCTCGGTCGAGAGGACGACGCAGCCGTCGACCGCGTTGGCGCCGCCGGAGAGGCCGGTACCGGCTCCGCGGGGCACGACCGGCACGCCGTACTCGATGCAGGCCCGGACGACCTCCTGGACCTCCTCGGCGGTGCGCGGTCTGACGAGCACCAGCGGCGTCCCGTGGGGCGCCCACTCGGCCTCGTCGTGGGCATAGCTCGCCACCACCGCGGGATCGAGCTGGATGCGGTCGGCGGGGATCCGCTCCTGCAGGCGCTGGATCAGTGTCATGCAGGGCTCGACCAACAGGTGCGCATGAAGCTGAGGAACGCCGGCTGGAGACCGGTCACGTGGGTCTCGCCCAGCACCTGCGTGGTCAACGCGAGACCGGAGTCGGCCGACCGCAGGGACTCCACGAAGAAGGTGAACCCGCGCCCGAGCTGGCGGTAGATCGGCATCTCGCCGGTCATCTCCGGCCCGTTGATCGTGAGGTGCAGCCGCTTTCCGGTGAGGTCGCCGGGCTTCTCGGCGAGCGAGAGCGCGAGGCTCTCCGGGGACCCGATGCCCGGGCTCCCCGCGCCGTAGGCGGCGAAGAGCGGGCACCCGGTGAGCAGGGCGTACAGCGTGAACAGGCCACCGTAGGAGTAGCCGAAGAGGCCGTGGCCCTCGGACGCGACGCGGTAGCGACGACCGATCTCCGGGTGGAGCTCATCGGTGATGAAGGCCAGGAAGGCGTCGGCGTGCGTGTCGGAGAGCTCCTCGAGATAGGCGTCGGCCTCCGCCTGCGTCATAAGCTGGTTCTCCACCGCCGCCGCCAAGGATCCCCGCATCGCCGGCGGGACGGGCTCGCCCGGCGGAACGAGGTCGCGGTTGCGGACCCGGCCCCAGTCCTGCGCATCGGCGCCGGCGTAGCCGATCGTCACCTGGAGGTAGGGAGCGATCGGGAGCAGGACGTCGCTCTGCATCACGGCCAGCGGCGCGGTCTGGCCGATGCTGAAGTTGCCGTCGGTCACGTAGAGGACCGGGTAGCGCACGTCCTCGTCCTGGGCGTACGTCGGAGAGGTCGTCACCCAGACGGCGAACCGGGCACCTACCGACGTGGACTCCATCTCGAAGTACTCGGTGGAGCCGAACACCTGGTCAGCGGACATCGCGAACGCGGCCGTGCCCTCCTGCTGATGGCCGTCCGTGGTCTCCTCGGTCATGCATTCCTCCTCGGGTCGTTGCTGTTGGGGGTCTCCACGTCCACCGCGTGCATGAGGGCGAACGAGGGTGGGGCGAACGGCTCGCCCGGAGCCCGCGGCGGGACGGGGAGCGCCGTGTTCGCGGGGGCGCTGCTAGCTCAGCCGGTTCTTGACGATCTCTCCGCCACGCATGATGAGGTCGAGGTTGCGGCCGTCCGCGGCGAGGAGCCCGATGTCCGCGAGCGGGTCGCCGTCGACCACGATCAGATCGGCGTGCGCGTCCGGCTTCACGCAGCCGAGCTTCCCGGTCTGCATGAGGATCTCGGCGCCGACCGACGTGGCCTGACGCAGGAGCTCGACCGGGGTGAAGACCTCGCGGCGGAGCTCGAACTCACGCGTCTGCTGCGGGTAGAAGCCGGCGAGCAGGTCGGTGCCGAAGGCCAGCTTGACGCCGGCACTGCGCATGACCTCCAGCCCGGCCATCGAGTCCTCGTAGATCGTGCGGAGCTTCTCCATGCGGTCACCCGGAAGGCCCATCTCCGGGCCCTGCTCGACGAGCGAGAACAAGCAGACCATCGTGGGTACGACGTACGCGCCCCGCTCCGCGACGAAGGCGGCCGTCTCGGCGTCGATCAGGGCCGCATGCTCGATGCAGCGCACCCCGAACTCGACAGCGCGGCGCGTCGACTCGCTCGTCAGGCAGTGCGCGGCGACGTAGGTGCGTCGCTCGACGCACTCCTGGACGATCGCGCGGATCTCGTCCTCGCGGAACTGGTTCATCCAGATCGGGTCGCTCGGGGACATCACGCCACCGGACGCGACGATCTTGATGCAGTGGGCGCCCCGGCGCAGCTCCTCACGCGTCGCCTTGATGCACTCGTCGACCCCGTCGGCGATCACGCCCGCCCAGTTCATCGCGTCGCAGGAGCAGTACCCGTGGGTGTGGTGCTTCTCGTTCGGCGTGCGGTAGTCGACGTGGCCGCCGGTCATCGACAGGATCTTGCCCGCGTAGAAGAAGCGCGGTGCCCGGATCAGCCCGTCCGCGATCGCGGCGGCCAGGGGATAGTCGCCACCGCCGATGTCGCGGACGGTGGTGAACCCGCAGTCGAGCGCGAAGCCGAGCTTCCGGATCGCGTAGGCGGTGCGGTAGGGCGCGTCCCGGTCGTTGAGGACGCGGGGGTCCAGGTCGGAGAAGTACGAGTGGACGTGCATGTCGATGAGGCCCGGCATCAGGGTCTTGCCGGCGACGTCGATCCGCTGGGCGTCGTCGGATCGGATCGGCCGATCGGAGACCTCGCGGATCGTCCCGTCCTCGACGAGGACCGCCATGCCCTCGGGGCATTCCTCCGAGAAGCCGTCGAAGATCCGGGCGTTCTCCAGGATGATCTGCGTCATCGTCGCTGCTCATTTCCAGCCCGGGTGGCGACGTGACCGGCCGCCGGCTCACGGTACCAAACCAGGACGACGGCGAGCGCGATCACTGCGGTCGAGGCGACGAAGAGCGGGAAGGCCAGGCTGGAGCCGGTGGCGTCGGTCAGCCACACGGCGACGAAGGGCATGAACCCACCGATGATGACCGTCAGGTTGTAGGCGGCCGCGCCGGCCGTGACCCGTACCTCTGTCGGGAAGAGCTCGACGACGTTGATGACCGCCGGGGTGATGAACACCGACAGCGGGACGACGAAGATCAGGGCACCCAGCAGTCCCAGCGCGAACGTGCCCGTCGAGCCCAGCAGGAAGGTCGGCACCACGCCGACGGCCATCGCACCGGCGCCGGCGACCAGGATCGGCTTCCGTCCGATGCGGTCGGCCAGACCGCCCGAGACCAGGATCCCGACGATGATCACGAGGCCGGCGATGGTGTTGATCGTCAGCGCCGACCTCTGTGAAAACCCGTTGGCGAGCATGAAGGCGAAGTAGGCGGCGACGCTCACGTAGACCGCGATCGAGTAGAACGTCCCGAACCCCAGGTACAGCAGGATGGCGCGGCCGTTCTGCCGCATGGCGACCCAGAAGGGCGGCGAGACCGGGGCGGCCGTCCTGGGGTCGCGCTGCAGGTGCAGCTGCTGGAACTCCGGTGTCTCCTGCAGCGAGCGGCGGATGTAGAGGCCGATGAAGCCCAGCGGCAGGGCCGTGGCGAACACGACCCGCCAACCCCACGACTGCATCTCCGCGGCCGGGAGCGCGACGGTGAGCACCGTCGCCAGGGTGGACCCCAGCACGATGGAGCAGAAGGTGCTGACCCCGAGGAAGCTGACCATCTTCGCTCGGCGGTCCGCC
>OFDC01000932.1_pt1 | contig 17672 bp, 17 predicted proteins | sample 1520941 | NCBI WGS metagenome assembly OFDC01 (sample SAMEA94258168, study PRJEB24077) | hot springs metagenome | biome: Aquatic biome; feature: Water | place: India | collected 2012-12-06 | depth 5 m | reverse complement strand
AGGCCGCTACGGCCGCTGCAACCGGCTTAGCGTGCTTTATTTTCCGTTTTCTGAGACGACCCCTAATTCTGCCGTTAATATGGAATAGAAAATTTCATGGAAACTATTTGATTCGTTTTCTTTCTTCGAAATACGTTTCATTGAATATCCTTTTTGACAGGATGATTACTAAATTTTGCGCTGTAATCATTTAAATAACAAGCCTGATATAAAAAGAACTAAAAGTTCAACATCTTGGCAAAGAGAACTAATTGTTTAAATTATCGGCCGATATAGGGAATTAGAGTTCAAAAGCGAAAAATTAATTTACTTTAAGTTTAATTATGATTTTTTTGTATTAGCAAGATGATGAAACACTTAACCCCAATAGATTCGGTGCTCAGAGATGAATAACTAATTCTTTAACATGTTGGCATAAGTTCGATTTGATTAATTAGTTCCGAAAATGTTTAAGAATTAGTTTCGCGGACTCTTAAACATGATTGGTAAGGGGTGCAACCTCTTTTATTTACCGTGTGAAACTTCGCATAATGTATATTATGTTAAATCGAGTTTATGCAGATGTCAGGAAATTGACAACTAGAATAATGGTATTTGTTCGTGGTTTTTTGGGCACTCAGGGACGCACCTATCTGGCAATGTAGATAAGTGTCTACAAACTAACCTTATACACTCCTGACATATTCCAAGCTCCGCAAGTCGGAGCTTTTCTTTTTCTATCAGCTTGTAATAAGCTCGTTTTCTTGTTTTGTTCCTACGCTCGATACGCAAACAACAATAATGGTTTTTTAGAACATTAGTCCACTTTGGTATATCTTGCATCTACAACATTTTTATTTTTGTTGCGGGAATTATAACAAACTATCGCGCTACGCTTGCTTGCTCATTTTTACGATCAGAACGATAAATCCGTTCAGGTCGTAAAAATCGAGCCATAGTGATTATTGAAGTGAAGCTTGTTGAATTGTAGCGTTTGTTGATTGTGTGACGCGGCCAGGTGAATCAGGAATAGGCCAAGTGGTTGCAATGTAGCGCTTGTGATAATTCTGTAAGATTGCCATGTCAGTATCTTGATTGACCATGACGACCCAACCAAGAGCCTTGAGATTAGCAAAGCTTAAACGTTCAATTAAAGCATTTGAATCACCACGCCATTCTATAAAGCCCTCTGAACGATTACCCATTCGAATATAACCGCTTAAGCGTATTCTGGCAGTTTGTGACAGATTATCAACCAAGTCTGGTTGTGGGTCTGGTATTGGGTTTTCATCTATAAACTGTGGAGACTTGGATTTTATTTGACTTGGAGCCGGTGAAATAATTGGCTTTACAGCCGTTTTGATTTCTGGCTTTGGTTCAACCGCCTTTGGTTGCTCCTTCTTTGGCTCAGGCTTAACAGCCTGAGCCTTTGGCGGTTCATTGATAATCTGGTCGCCCCAGAAAGCGTTATAAACAAAGTAACAGGAAACTACGAAAACAGCACCATAGATGGGAAACCATTTTTTTAATACTGGATTATTCCAAACGTTAGCCCTTTCATCTATGAATGTCTCCTTATTTGTTGTGCCTTCCTTATGACTTTTATAAGCGCCAAAATAATTAACATCGTATGGTTGCCCCTTGATATGTTGGACTTCTTCAAATACTGTTTTATCGCCCTTCTTTACAGGCTTATAAACGGTGACACTAAATTCATCAGGTTTGCCAGCGGCTTCACGTTTTAAATAAAAGTTCTTTTGAGCTACCCTAGTTTTCCAATTTGAATGCAGCTCATTGAATGTTTGACCCATTAAAATGATGTCATGACCATGTTGCCCATGCTCAGCAATATAAGTTCGCTGTATCTCCTCAAGGGGTTGACGTTTTGCAGGCCATTGAGATTCGGCCTCGTCTAATACAATCAAAGAATCCTTTTTAACATGCAGATGGAATTCCTTTGATTGTTCGAGCGTGAGAGGAGTTAAAAGCGTTTTGCAAACATCTAGTTCGATGTTTGCCAGTTCAGCAATTTTTTCGTGATTTAGGCCAGCTACGTAAGCAAAGACAGCGCGACCTTTTGCCAATGCTGGGATGACATAATCGCGTAGACAGTTGAGTGATTTGCCAGAGCGTGGCAAACCTTCATAGTAAATAATCATAATTCTACCATTGACCTAGTGTGAATATTTTGCGAAGAAGAAAAAAGACAACGCCGGCAGAGATAATTGCAAAGGCTCCAGATATGTCTAGACGTCCCATTACATAACTAGCAAATGGTGGAAAACCATTGATTAGCGATTGCAGTGTTGAATCGTCAAAATCTGGAGCTGGAATAAGAGTTAATAGTGATGATATTGCAGACAGTACTCCGTCAAAAATCCATAGAGCAATATCTCGAAATAAATCTACAAGACCCTGCAGAAAATCTATAGCAAGGTTTTTGAAGAAGTTAGATATTTTGGTTAACCATTCGCCCATTTTATGCCCTACCCTATATCAAGAAAGCTATGTAAAAAGCTATGTATGAAGCCGCTAACTTCATGCCGATACCTAGTATTGAATAGATAGTGTCAGCAATGTCTGAACAGAAAACGTCTGTTAAAGGGAAGGTGAAAGATGTATCACCCCACTCTATAGTTAAATCCAATCCCGAACATGAGCCACTAGGGTTTGATACACTGAAGAATCCTGTTGCCATGCTGTAAAATGGTGCATCATCTAAGTCGTTTTTGAATTTTTGCAATGAGGCTTCAAATGATGGTTGTGAATCCCCTTCATAAAGTCCATCGGTATTAACGGCTTCGCCAGAATCAACCTGTTTGCATATTGGGCTATCTGGATTTTCTTGGCAAAAACCCTTTAAACCCTCTTTTGTGCCGTCTTCAACGTCTTTTGCAGTTTGTGTTTTGCCGTCTGTTCTGGTTGCTGGATTATCGGTAGTGCCTTGTTGACTTGTTGTTGTGGTTGTTTTTGAACCATCAGGTGCAGTGACTGTGATACTGGTTGATTTTGAGCCGTCAGAATTGGTTGTAGTAGTAGTTGTTGTTGTTGAACCGTCAGGATTTGAAACAGTGTTTTCTGTTGTTGTTGAATCAGTTGATTCTGTATTGGGATTAGCAATTGTTCCGTCCGATTGGTCGATACAGACAAATTTTCCGTTAATTGTTCCGCCTGCTTGGCCTGATGCACATGTGGGATTTGGTAATCCTGCTGAGCTTGGCAAAGATTCGTTTTCTGGTGATTCTGTGCATGTGAAAGTGTTTTGGACATATGAGCCTTTTGCGTAGTAGTGGTATTTTCCATTGACCATAGCCCTACTGGCTGGAACTTCACCTTCAAAGGTTGCACCGCAACCACCGATGCAGGGCGCATTATTAAAATTTGTTGTAGGTGTTAAACCTATGTCGTAATAACCACTTGATACAACTAAACCATTTGTACAGGTGACTGGTGGTGTTTCGCATTGATTTGTTGTTGGATTTAATACTTGTGGTGGGGTGCAATCAGGGGATACAAGTACGCATTGTGTATTATCAGTTGTTAGTACTTTTGGTGGTGTACAGCCGACTGATGTAGTAAAAGAATCAGTTAATGATTGTCCATTTGCAATAACTTGGTATGTACATGAATTAGTATTGACTGATGTAAGGGTTACTGCACCACCGTAATAGCTATTTGCACCATAATTGCAAGCAGCAGCAGGGCTTGAATGCGTAACGTTATACATAATATAAACAGATTCGGTTGGATAGAAAGTTGTTGCAGCATTTGCAACGTGTCCACTTAAAGCAGTTGCAAGTAATAAGATTAGTGCTATTGCTAAACGCCTTAAAATACGCTTTTGCCATGGCTTAAGATTGAATGTTATTTCTGTATTAAGCATGGTCAAATGCACTAGATACAATTAAGGCAGTTGCAATGCCTGAGAACATCATTAAAGCGCACCAAATCATATAAGCCTCTTTGTATGTTTAATTTATTGGGTTCGTAGTGTTGGCTACGAATCCAAAGTAGTTGATTAGCGGAAGAAACCAGCCAACTTGTTTGCACCCCATTTAGCTACATTTGGGCCAGCTTTCAAAGCACCCAATGAGATTAAAGCGACTGCAAGACCAGCAACAGAGATTGCTGAAGTGATAACGGTAAAATCTAAACCTGTTTCCATTTGTATTACTCCTTGTTAAAGAAATTTACTAGAGAACCAACAGCCCACGCGATAACATGTGAAACCATCGGTATGAAAAATCCAGCCATCCAAAACCCTTGTAAAGTTAGCATGTCTGGAATCTGAAAGAGACTGTGGGCTAAAAAATCCGCAGACTCTTGCAGTACGTAGCTACTACACTCGCTGATTGGTGTAGTTGTTGCAATTAGTTGGTTTAACTCGTTGACGATTACGCATAAGGCCATGATTTGCATTCCTGTAATTTAGTCATTTTTGTAACCCTCGTTTTGGAGTTAAATATTTCATAACCCCCCGTATTACTTGTGGGGGTCTGGCGACCCGCTCAAGTAATACGGAAGTTCAGTTTCTTTTTTGTAAAAGTCATATATAGTGAAATCGTTATCCAATTCATTGAATGCAGTATCAATAGCACTTAGTCGGTCAATGAGATATCCAGCCCTATTAAGGTTAGATGTGTGATTCAACTGGTGAGTTAAAAACTTACCAGTTGAAATACACTGAATGATAAAGACTTGCCTGAACATGACTACTTAGGAGGCTGTGCCTGTGGTTGAATCTTGACCTCGAAAATTTCAATACCCTTTGTATTGATTTCATAATCGGCCTCGATAACTAATGGGAATTTCTTGCCTTCAAATTGCTTGAAATTGTCAGAGGTGCCATAAGTTGCATCAATGGCATCAAAACCGATGTTTGAAGTTGCGCGAGCGCGTGGGAATGGAAGCATGACCAATAATTTTGTGTGGTTGAATTTTTGGCCTTCTACTTCACCGTTAAATTGTTTTGCGCCTATTACTGTTAGATTAGATAACATAATTGTCCTTTTGCGCTTGGTTGTTGGAATCCACAGAAGTTAGCGCGTGACTTTCGTGGATAGATGGAAATGGATTTTCTAAAAACTTTTGAACAAACTTTTTTGGTAGTTTGTTCTTTTTGAGTTGCTCGATGATTTCAAAAGGGTCATGACCTAGTTCAGACATCAAATTGATAACTGAGCCAGCCTGCCTCTTTGCGTGAAAAATTCTGTGTTCTATGTCTGCCTTGACTTCATGTTGTTGTGTTTCAAAGCGTTTGTGAATGTCGTTTAAGTGATTGAATGCAGGATAAGAACCTGCAAAGTATTGATGTGGATTTAATAATGCATCCAGTGAAATAATGGTATCTCTTGAATGGTATTCAACCTCACACCTAAACCAATTGGGGTTGTTCGCATCCTTGAGTTGCTTACCCTTTTCGTAACAGCGAAGTAATTTGTCAGAATCACGCGAACCAATATTGATAGTTCGCCCCAATTCGTCGGGAGTTTGCCAGTTACCGATTTGTGATATTTTTGGGGCTTTGCGATATGTTGTAAATCCGCCCTTGTGGTATTGCTCAAGGATATATTCACAGTTAAATTTTGTGCCGGTGTAATCATCGTGTGCAATATCTAGACGTGTGATTGATGGCTGAATTGCAACATCATCAAGGAACCTAAATAGCCTTGATTCCCATCCATCAGATGCCTGATTACATCCGACGCCCTTTATAGAAATAAGGACTGTGTTTTGTTGACCACCATGACAAGCTAAACCGTAATCGTTGCCAAGAACATAAGAGCGTTCATAAAAATTTGCACCATGTGAACGGACAGATGTTATCCCATAGCCAAATATATGATGTAATCGCTCAGATAAAGCAATCAAGAAATCATGTACTAATTCAGAATCACGATTTATTGTTGCATCCTTAAATGTGAAATTAACATAGTCAATAATGCAAATATCTTGCTCAGTCTTTACACCTGAAATTAATGTCTTGATGCGTCCATTTTCAATATATAACTTTGGCAAGCTGTGATTGATTTTTTCAATGTCAGCCTGTGTGAGCAAACCAGCATCAACCAAAGATTGATATTGGTGCTGGTTGATACCGTGGTCTACTTTTGCCATTATTGGCATGCCTCACATGGAGATGTAGACATATATTGAAAAGCTGAATTAACATGTGTGTCAGCTAGAGATTTGACTGCAAGAAAATATGAATCAGCAACAACTTCGAGCACCTCAGATGCCAATGTTGCTAAGTCTGTGACTTTGATTATGTATGTGTTCATGAAATCCCCTTATGTTGGTAAGTGGTGCGCCCTTCCCTCTCGGGTAAAGATGCCAACACATCAAAGGCGCATATTGTTGAATGTAAAACTTGTTATACGGAATGTATATATAGTTTTACATTGTGTCAATAGTTTTTTACATTTATGATTGTAAAAAAGGAGATATTTTTATGAGCGCTTACAATTTGGTTAAAGCAGTAAAGGAAAAAACTGGAATTAAGTCTGATAACGGTATAGCAAGCCTAATTAATAGAGACCGTCAGAACATATACAACTGGAAAACAAAAGATAGTAAAGCTGATGTTGATGCAGTTTTGGATTTAATGATTGCTGGAGATATTGACGCAAGAGAAGCTAAAAGACTTTTGCAAGGTGGATTTGCTGATGTCGCACTATTGGGAGTGACTGGAATCTTTGGAATCGCGCTTGCCTTCTGGCTTTCTTATGCGCCTAGTCTGTATATTATGTTAAATTAAAGATATAAGTAAAAGCACATCTTTTTTGATGTGCCTTACTCTAGTTAGATGTTAAATAATCTCAACGGTTGATTCGTTTGTTAATCCAATAGTCCAAGCTTGCTTTTCCAGCGCCATTTAAAATTAAAGGCACTAATGCAATCATGTAAATCAATGGTAATTTGTAATTACCAAATCCATCACCCGCTTTATCTGTAAATCTGTAGCCCATCAGTAACTCACTTAGGCTATGCCATTCACTTGGCCAATGTACAGACGCGATTGCTACGATGGTTAATATGAATAATGAAACCGCAAAGAATCGTGTTGCTAATCCCAATGCGATGGCAATGCTACCGACGACTTCAAAAAATATAGCCATGCCCCAGCTGATATCCGGTGGTAATAAATTGAATGGAAATGGAAAGTTGATATCCGCAAACCAATTGCTACCGTTGATCTTTTCAAAGCCTGCCTCGGAGAACTCCCATGCCACAAATAGCCTGAGTACCAACGGTGATAACCAAGCACCTATGCAGTTAAGTTCTTGGGTGGTTATTTGATAGATTGTTTTTATTTGGTGAACAGCTTGCATGTTAGCTCCCTTTGGATAATGTTTAGGTGTATCCATTGGTCGAGCAAAGAGCATAAGCCTTACATGCTATTGGTGTGATTTTTTAAGGTAAAAGTACAAGCGAATGCCGAGCAATATGGATAATGCGGTGGCATAGTAAAATGGTTCAGTTACATCCTTTTTGACCAGCCACCAAAAGTGCAATATTGCTAATATACTTATCATATAAACCGATTGATGGAGCGTTTTCCATTTGCTTTTGAGGCGCTTAATCATGGCGCTGTTTGAGGTTAGCGCTAAAGGTATTGTGAGTAGATAAGCCGTAAACCCAACAATGACATAGGGGTGCTTGATAATGTCTTTTACAATATCGGCCCAATCAAAGCCGTAATCTAGCCAGACGTAGGTGGTGATATGCAGGCAGGCGTAAAAAAACATCCACAAGCCCAGCAAGCGCCGCAGCTGGATTTGCCATACCTGCTTGGTAAGCAAGCGGATAGGCGTCATACTTAAACTTAAAAGCAGAAAAACCAGTGCCCAAGTGCCTGTAGATCGCTCTACAAACTCTACAGGATTTGCACCTAAGTCTTCGTTTACCCCTAGCCAAACCAATCTCAGGATAGGCACAAACGCAAACGCCCAAATTAGGCATTTGGCATAAAAAATACGATTAGCAAACATACGACTAGAAGTGTTTTCTTAAATCCATGCCTGCATACATTGAGGCAACATCTGCATAGCCATTAAACATTTGTGTTTTGATGCGGCCAGCAAACAATCCAGCACCGATGCGCTTTTCAGAAGACTGGGTCCAACGTGGATGATCCACAAACGGATTTACATTAGCATAAAAGCCATATTCGCTAGGCCCTGCTTTCACCCAAGTAGTGACCGGCATTTTCTCTACAAAGCGAATTTTAACAATGGCTTTAGAGCCCTTAAATCCATATTTCCAAGGCACAACCAAGCGTACTGGCGCCCCATTCTGATTGGGCAATACTTCGCCATACAAGCCAACAGCCAACAAAGTAAGCGGATGTGCAGCTTCATCCATGCGCAACCCTTCAACGTAAGGCCAATCCAGAATCGGCACACGTACTCCCGGCATAGTCAGCGAATCGTTCGCCGAGATAAATTCAATATACTTAGCATTGCCGGTCGGCTCGGCCCATTTAATCAAACTGGCTAGAGGCAGCCCAACCCACGGAATTACCATGGACCACCCTTCCACACAACGCATTCTGTAGATGCGTTCTTCCAGTGGTGCCAGTTTAAGCAAGTCATCAATAGAGATAGTTTTAGCCTTTTTTACCTCGCCCTCTATGCTAATAGTCCAGGGGCGTGGTTTAAACAAGGTGGCATGTTCTGCCGGATCAGATTTACCTGTGCCAAATTCATAATAGTTATTATAGGTGGTTACGTCTTCGTATTTGGTGAGCTTTTCATCGTTGCCGTATGCAGTTTTCTTGAAGTTTAAGCGTTTAGCAACCGTTGCAGGCTTAGCGGCTGATTTTTCAGCAGCCATGACTTTACCCATTTGTGAGGCTGCCAATGTGCCCGCAACAATGCCAAGCCCTGCGGTTTTAATAAATTGGCGGCGGTCTTCGAAAATTTCCCGCGGCGTGATTTCAGAAGGATGGATGTTGCTTGGGTTACGTTGGTTGTTGTCTAGCAGCATGGGAGATCAGCCTTATATTCAATGTCGTTATTGCTTAGTCGGAGTTAATGGAGAAGACTTACGACTGATGACTATTTTTTTTGTGTTGTTTCAATCAACGCTGTTAAATCAGAGGCTTGAATCTGCTCTGCAATAGTTTTTGCTTGCGTTAATAGCTGATTAGCCGAAGACGTATCACCTTGTGCTAGCTTGGTTTGAGCGAGATAGATGTTTGTTTTGGCTTCATAATAAGCACCGCCATTGTCTTGGCTAAACTTAATGAGTTTGGCAAAAGTTTTTTCTGCGTTTGAGTAATCTTTTCCTTGGATATACATCTGACCCAAGGCTAGATTGGCTTCCGCATATTGATCTAAGGTGCCTGCCTTTTGTTGCATGGAGACCCCTTTAATCTGATACTTAACAGCATTTTCAAACTGCTGTTGCGCTTGATAGCTGGCAGCTATACGCTCGTAACTATCCGCACGCTCATTATCATTTAAAGCTAGCTTTTCACCCTCTTCCAGGTATTTTAAAGCAGTTGCATGGTCGTTTAATAAACCATAGGTATCGCCAATTAAGTTGTAACTAACACGGGTGAAGTTGCGGTTATCGTCTTTTTTTGCAAAACTCAAGGCTGCTTCATAGAGTTTGATAGCCTCTTGGTAATGCTGCTGATCTTTTTCTAAATTACCTAATAGCAGATTGGCAACAGTTTTATCAAAATCGTTCGATGCCTTTTTCTCTGCTGTCACAAACTCAGCTTTGGCTTCACTCTGTTTGCCCAAGGCCAATAGCGCCCTGCCTTTACACATCAGGCCCTGAGCAGCTAACTCTTTCTGCTTAATTGCTGCATTCGCCTTGCTAATCGCCGCATCATATTGTTGGCTGTTTAGCGCTGCGTTGCAGGCAATAATTTGTGGGTCCACTTCTGCAGCCTTGATATTAAAATTTAATAAAATCAATGCAATAAAAAAAAATATGAAGTATTTTCTAATTTAACCATTTTAAAATAAAGTCTTTTGAGGTTTGTTATTAACTGTGTCATTACGCGTTTCAATCTCAGTGTCTGACTCAACACTGACGGCATTAGTTGCACCCTGAGTGTTCTGTGCATCGGCTGCATGCGACGCAAGCAAAACCATCAAACCTGCCTCATCCAACACGTTCACACCTAGTTGTTGAGCATTTTCTAATTTACTTCCTGCATCCGCGCCTGCCACCACATAATGTGTTTTCTTGGATACACTGCCACTGACCTTGCCGCCTGCGGCCTCAATCATGGCTTTAGCCACATCACGCGACATGGTAGGTAAGGTGCCGGTCAGCACAAAAGTCTGTCCGATCAGGCCACCGGTGGCAGCTTTCTTTCCGTCATGCTCCGTCCAAGTCACGCCTAGGCTGCGCATTGCATTAATCACATCGACATTATGTACTTCAGCAAAAAACTGCAAAATAGCTTCTGCAACGATTGGGCCAACATCATTCACCTCTAAGAGTTGTGCAACATTTGCAGTCATTAGCGCATCTAATCGTCCAAAATGATTGGCTAAATCCTTGGCAGTAGCCTCACCTACATTGCGAATACCCAGCGCATAGATAAAACGCGCCAAAGTGGTTTGCTTGCTTTTCTCAATTGCATCAATCACATTTTGTGCAGATTTCTTTGCCATACGCTCCAGATTGGCCAGTGTTGGCACATCTAAGCGATATATATCGTCCAATTTATGCACAATATTGGCTTGCACCAATTGGTCCACCAGCTTTTCACCCAGCCCTTCTACATCCATGGCTCGGCGCGACGCAAAGTGCGTGATGGCTTGTTTACGTTGTGCTGGGCAGAATAATCCTCCTGTGCAACGCGCCACCGCTTCATCCTGTGGGCGTTCAATATGTGAGCCACATTCTGGGCAGGCCTTTGGCATTTCAAACTTGCGCGCATTGGCCGGGCGTTTCTCAGCAATCGAACTCACCACTTCAGGAATCACATCCCCTGCCCTACGCACAATCACGGTGTCGCCGATGTAAATGTCCTTACGTCTTAGCTCATCTTCATTGTGCAAGGTTGCGTTGGTCACGGTGACGCCACCCACAAACACAGGCTTTAAGCGTGCAACAGGCGTAATGGCGCCCGTCCTACCCACTTGTACCGTAATGTCATCGACAATCGTGGTGGCCTCTTCGGCAGGGAATTTATGCGCTATGGCCCAGCGCGGCGCACGTGACACAAAGCCCAGCGTATTCTGCTGCTCAAAGGCATTCACTTTATATACCACGCCATCAATATCAAACGGCAAGCTAGGTCTTTTGGCGCCAATACTGGCGTAGTATTCACGTAACCCTTCTACCCCCAGTTTCACTGAGCGCAAATCACTTACGGGGAAATGTAAATCCGATAGATATTGAATGGCCTCACTGTGGGAGGCAAAACTTGGTGCACCTACGGTCTCACCCAAGCCATAAGCAAAGAAATGAAGCGGGCGTGTGGCGGTGATGCGTGGATCTAATTGACGTAAGCTACCCGCCGCCGCGTTACGCGGGTTGGCAAACAGCTTGCCTCCTTGTGCTTCTTGCATTTGATTTAAGCGCTCAAAATCACGCTTAAGCATCAACACCTCACCACGTACTTCAAGCAGCGCAGGTGGCTGGTTGGTAGCAAGTTTGATAGGGATTGCACGTATAGTGCGTAAATTATGTGTGACATTCTCGCCAGTATAGCCGTCACCACGCGTGGCGCCTTGCACTAGCAAGCCGTTTTCATAGGTCAGTGTGATGGCCAAGCCATCAAATTTTGGCTCAACCGCATACTCCACTTGTTTTGCATCCAAGTTTTCTAGAATACGCTTATCAAAAGCCACCAACTCTTCATCTGAAAACGCATTATTGAGGGAAAGCATGGCTTGTCGATGTTGCACACTCTCGAAGGCTGATGAAACAGTACCACCCACACGCTGTGTGGGTGAGTCCGGGGTGATAAGTTCTGGGAAGGCCGCTTCTAGTGCCACTAGCTGACGGTACAAACCATCATATTCACTATCTGAAACCAGTGGTGCATCTAACACGTAATAGTGATAGTCGTGGCGGGTAATCTGAGATTTTAAAGCTGAAATTTCAGCGCTAGCTTGCTCTTTGCTGATTATGTTTGCCATAAAACATCTGGCTAAGAAAAAAGACGTAACGCGTGTGGACTTCCAGGAATGATGCCCTTTGCAATCATGGTCGCGTTAATGACTTTAAGTTGCTGACGGATTTTTTCAAGTTGAATATCACCCAGCAATTTTTTGTTGTCATCCACAATACTTGCGTCCAGACTTTTAGCCAAAGATTTCGCAATATTGGTCATGTTGTCAAATACTTCTGAGCTACTTTTCACGGTGGGAATATCTAGTTGAAAGGTCACGCCATGCATAACAGAGGATTTCAGCATGCTTGGCGTGAAGGCGTTACCTTCAAAATTTTTAACTGCAAACTCTAACTGATGCGGCGGTAATGATTGATTGTGGTGAAATCTACCATCATCACTTAAGCTCAGGCCTTGCGCTTCTGCTAAACCACGCAGTTTGGTCGCATGAAAGCTAGCACCATTATTGGCCAGCAAATGAAAACCTACTGTTTTATCTACTTCGATACAAAACTGATCCAAGGCCACAGCATTATTCAAAGGATCTCCAGCGCCCTGCCATTCAACATGCGCGCTTAAATCAAGACCGATGGTTTCCACCATATGCTGAAAGCGATTTAGCGTTGAACGATTGACAGGACCGCCGCGATCAGCAAGTTGTAAGCTATAAGCTAACTGAGTAAAGGTATGATTCACGCTACTATCTGCAAGCGCTATCCACTCATTTTCTGTGGTAAGTCCAAAGGCAAAAGTACGCTCGGGGAATTCTTTAAATTGCGTTTCCAAGCCTACTACTTTGGCCTGTGCGATAGGGATAGCAGCATACAGCAATGCTATCAGATCAATTTGTGGGTGTAAGGTGTCCGGCATAGACACCTGATCCATTACAAATGCAGGTGGCTTGGTTATAAATTCGTCAAGCTCATCGGACGCTTCCATATCAGCTTCTTGCGATGGCTGATATTCTGTTGCGCTGCTGAACGTCTCAATAGCTTCTACTGCAGCAACTTCTGTCTTAGATTTAACTAAATTGCCGACATCCTCTTCAGCTGCTTGCAAATCTGCGTCATCTAAATCGTCAGAAACATTATTAAATACAGGCTCTTTACGTTGAGCAAGGTTACGCTCTGACAAATGATCAAGCTGAGGTTCTAGTTTGTTTTGTTTAGCTGATTTAATGCGCTCTTGCGCAAAGTTTTCAGTATTCAACTGAAAATCTTCAATTAGTACATCACGTTTTGAAGGCTTAAAGTCATTAGCTATGCGGCTACGAAAGGTTTTCTCTTGCCACCAATTAAAAATCACCACGCCTACAACGATGAGCACACCCAGTACCACCAAAATGATGAGCAAATCTGACATCTACAATGTATACCTAACTATTAAACTACGCATATGATACTCCTAAAAGCCGAGACTACGCAGCTTGCATGCGCATGGCAGCATCAATATCCACGTCTACAATTCTTGATACGCCAGATTCTTGCATGGTCACGCCTATCAGTTGCTGCGCCATTTCCATGGTGATTTTATTGTGCGAAACAAATAAGAACTGTGTGCGCTCGGACATTTTTTTTACCAGACTACAAAAACGCTCGGTATTGCTATCGTCCAGCGGCGCATCTACTTCATCCATTAAGCAGAAAGGCGCTGGGTTAAGCCTAAACAAAGCAAACACCAAGGCCATTGCGGTCAGCGCTTTCTCACCACCGGAAAGTAATTGAATCGTTGTATTCTTTTTACCGGGTGGTTGTGCGAATACTTGAATCCCCGTATCTAGAATCTCTTCGCCCAACAACTCAAGCTTAGCCTGACCACCTCCAAACAGCACATTGAATAGTTCATTAAAATTACGGTTAGCCTCGTCAAATGTGGCCTGCAGCTTACCGCGTGTCTCTTTGTCTATCTTACGAATGGCATCTTCCAACGTCTCACTGGCCTGTAACAGGTCGGCCATTTGGCTATCCAGATACACTTTGCGCTCTTTTTCAGTGGCCAATTCATGAATAGCGGCCAAATTGACTGCGCCCAGGGCATCAATGTCGCGCTGTAATTGCATGGTTTTGTTGGCTAGCGCACTGGCTTTGGTTTGATCGGTAATCCCTTCAGCCAAATGCGCTTCGTCTAAGCCATTTTCTTGCAGCCCTGCCAAGCATTGCTCAAAATATAAACGTGACTCTTGTTCTTTTAAACGACTCTGCTCTAGCGCATCGCGCATCGGATGTAACTGCTGCTCATTCTGCAGGCGCAAGCGCTCTTGTGCTTGCAATGCTTGGTCTTGCTCTGCCAAATGATTACGCGCACTGGCCAGATTCGCTTCGGCCACTTGTTTTTGATTCACCGCCTCAATTAAGTTGGCTTTCAGCGTCTCCATAGGGGTCAATGCCAATGTTGCCTCTGTTTCGCTTTGGCGATGTAAACTCGACTGTTTTTCTTCTGAATTTACTTTTAATTTATCATTTAACTCATTGATTGAGTTATTTATTAACTTTAAATTAAAAGCGCATTCTTGATGCCTTTTTTCCGCGTGTTGGATCTCATCGCGCAAGGCAAAATACGTACTTTCTGCCAATTGCTTGGCATGAGACTGCGTTGTTGCATGTTGCTCTAACTGCGGTATTTCAGCGCGCAACTGACTCAACACTTGTTGCTTGGCTTCCATTTGTGCGGTCAATTCAGTTTGTTTGCTTTGTGCAGCTTGCAAATCTTGCAGCACTGCAGATTCTCTCTGCACAGCGTTTTCGTGCGACTGTTTTAAACGTGATACCGTTAATTGCGTGGCATGCAAATCTGCCGTTAACTGACGTAAACGTGCATTTTCTTGCTGGTGCGTTTGTTTAAGCGCTTGAATTTTCTGTTCTTGTGTTGCCAATGTTTGCTTGGTCGTATCCACGGTCTTGTGTAAATCTGGCAATGCATGCTGAATACTTTCAAGCTGCTGTTGACGCTCCAGCACTCCTTGCAGCTGATTTTGTACGCCGTGGTAAGTCACACTGTGTGGCGTATAAATATCGCCAGATGCATTGACCAATGATTCGCCTGAGCTTAGCCGCATTAATACGTCGTTTAGTGATACAGATTGGTCAAGCACATACACACCAGCCAGCCAATCATTAAGCACGCCCATCACCATGTCATCTTTACTGGTCACCATTGCAAGCATTGGTGTTAAACCGGATTGGTGCGCATAAGGTTTTGCTTGTTGTTTTGCAGCAAACCCAAGTACCAATGCGCTAGGTGGTCGTTGCTGCGCGGCTTTATCGGTGAGTAAGGCGTTGAGCTTTGCACCTAGCACCGCTTCCAGAGCTGCTGTCCATGCCGGGTCTATCTGTATTTTCTGCCACAAGCGCGCATGTTGTTGCAGCCCTGCTTGTGCTAGCCATTGTGAGAGTTTGGATTCTTGATTCAGCGACTGTTGCAGCTTTTCCAATGAACGCGCCTCGGCCTCAGCCTGATGCAAAGCGCGTTCTGCTTCCACCAATTGCTGACGCTGTTGTTGCAATTCGACCTGATGTTCAAGCTCTGACTGCGCCAATTGCTGAATCAATTGCTCACGTGTGTGAATGTCGTTCTGCAATGCTTCATATTGCGTCTCATGGGCTGTCAGTTCAGACAAGTCTGGTTTGACCAAATTACCCAAGGTGTGCTGATATTGAGCAACGCGCTGCTTAATCTCCTGTTGGCTTTGTGTGAGATGCTGCAGATTATTCTGCTCAATCTGAATTCGCTGTCTTGCTTGATTGAGCGCTTGCTGGCTGGCGTTGGCCAGCTCGGTACCTTGTTTAAGCGCTAAGTCTTTATCTGGGAGACCTTGCGTTAACAGTTGCCAGGCTTCATCCGCCTGTTTGGCTAGCGCTTCTGCTTGTGTTAGCTCGGCTAGCTTTTGGCTGAGTTGTAGTTGTAACGCTTGGTGCTGTTGAGAGTTACGTTCCAAAGTAGATTGCAACTGCTGCAATTGCAGGCGCATACGTTCGCGCGCTTCTTCAGTTTGTTTCAACTGGTTCTCAAGATTAGCGACTTCAGCATTGGATTCGTAATAAGCAGCCTGTGCTTTATTAATGCCTTCACTTGCAGCATAATGCGCTTGGCGCGTGGTTTCCAGCTGGCTCTCACTGGCGCGCAATGCCGCCATTTGTGCTTCTAACTGATTGACCAGCGTTTCTACCTTGCTTTTAGCTTTGTCCCAATCGCGTCCAGCATCACGTTTTTTCAATAACCACAACTGACCGTCCGCATATTTGAGCGCTGTTTGCAGTTGATGGAACTGCTCGGCCACCACCGCCTGCGCCTCTAACTTGTTGATTTGCTTTTGCAATTCACGGCAAATATCTTCCACACGCGTCAAATTTTCGCGTGTATCGCGCAAACGCAGTTCGGTTTCACGCCTGCGCTCCTTGTATTTACTGATGCCGGCCGCTTCTTCTAAAAAGATACGCAGCTCTTCCGGTTTGGCTTCGACAATCCGTGAAATGGTGTTTTGGCCAATAATGGCATACGCGCGACCACCCAAGCCCGTTCCCAAAAACAAATCAGCCACATCACGTCTGCGCACTGCAGTATTGTTGATGTAATAGCTGGAGCCTTTTTCGCGCTCGATAACGCGCTTGACGCAAATCTCTGCGTATTGATTCCATTCACCGCTAGCACCGCCTAAGCTATTATCAAAAATCAGCTCAACACTGGCGCGGGAAATAGGCTTGCGGTTGGCAGACCCGTTAAAGATCACAGCGTCCATGGCATCTGCACGCATTTCCTTGGCAGAAGACTCACCCAACACCCAGCGCACGGATTCCATGACATTGGATTTTCCGCAGCCATTGGGGCCAACAACACCTACACGCTGCCCGTGCAAATGAATGGTGGTAGGGTCTACAAAAGATTTAAACCCGGCAAGTTTTAAATGAGTTAAGCGCAAAGCGTTATTGGTGAATATGGTTTAATTTTTAAGCGTTATAATAACGTTTTTTTTAAGCAAAAACCGCTCTTCATTATGCACAACGAATCTTTAGGCGCTAAACCGACGGCGCAACCTACGAAACAACTAGAAACTTTCCCTAACCCTAATCCAAGTAGAGATTTTCATATCCATATGGAAATACCGGAATTCACTTGCTTATGCCCTAAGACTGGCCAACCAGATTTTGCCATTATTTATCTAGATTACATTCCAGACCAACTATGTGTCGAGCTGAAAAGCCTCAAACTGTATATGTGGTCATTCCGTGATGAAGGCTGCTTTCACGAAGCCGTTACCAATCGCATTCTGGATGACTTAGCCGCCGCTACCCAACCCAAGTTTATGCGTGTTACTGCCAAGTTCTATGTGCGTGGTGGCGTATTTACTAACGTGGTGGCTGAGCATCGTCAAGAAGGATGGCAACCAAAACCATTAGTGGATTTATTACAATTTTCAGCGCAATCCAACATTCGTGGTTAATTTGCGCGATTCGCAGAAAAAGCATTGACAAGAGTTCTGCCCGTCTTTAATATTGCGCCTTCTTTGATTTGCAGCACTTTCAAAGAACCCAAATTTAGCGGTGCCAAATAGGGTAAACGGGGGTATAGCTCAGCTGGGAGAGCGCTTGCATGGCATGCAAGAGGTCAGCGG
>OFDC01000929.1_pt1 | contig 17722 bp, 16 predicted proteins | sample 1520941 | NCBI WGS metagenome assembly OFDC01 (sample SAMEA94258168, study PRJEB24077) | hot springs metagenome | biome: Aquatic biome; feature: Water | place: India | collected 2012-12-06 | depth 5 m | reverse complement strand
GCTATTCAAATTTAGCAGAAATTTTGTTGAATAAACAAATCGACAAAACTCTGCAAAGAAGTGATTGGCAAAAGCGTCCTTTAACTTCAGATCAATTAGAATATGCCATTTCTGACGTAGTTTATCTTGAAGAAATCTATCGCAAACTATCAGAAATTTTAGCGCAAAGAAATCGGGTAAAATGGTACGAAGAAGAGATGAAAAACTTTGTCACCAAAATCATCAGCGAATCGAAAGAAAATCTGTTTAAGAATTTTTCCTTTAAAGGAAGATCTCGTGAAGAAGTTTCTAAAATTAAAAATCTAATTTTATGGCGTGAAAATTGGGCGCAAAAACTAGATTTGCCACGCCAACATTTTATGCGGGATTATGTGGTTGAGCGCGTTGCTTATTCGCAAGAATTTGATTTAAATTTAGATGAACACAAAATTGCTGAGATCAAAAAAATTCTTGCTCAAGATGTCGATATTGAAGATAAAATTAGCAGCAAAGATGAAGGCAATTTCATGAATGATCGTCAAAAAAATCTTTATAAAAAATCTAAAGAATTAATTGCCGAAATTGCTCGTGAAGAAAATTTGAAAGAGCAGCTGCTAATTACTAGCCAGACCTTAAAAAATATCGTCTGCACTAAAAAACCGATTGAAGACATGTTGCAAGGTTGGCGTTATGACCTTTGCGGAGAGCGTCTGAAAACAATAATTTACAAATAATTACTCATGAAAAGAAAAATTATTGCGGCGAATTGGAAAATGAATCACGCCTTTGAAGAAGCGGATGCGTGGCTAGAACATTTTCTGAAAAATTCCGCCGATAAAAAACAACAACTAAGCGAAACCGAAATCGTTTTATGTCCACCAGTTTTTATGATTGATTACATAGATAGCGAATTGATGGAAAGCGGTTTTAAAAAGTTGGAGATGTTGTTGAAGTATCAAAATCGCGATGCTTCACAACTTTCAGAAGAGGAAATCACCGATATCGTTTTGAAAGAAAGACCGATGCAGCTTGGTGCGCAAGATTGTCATTTCGAAAATTCTGGCTCTTTCACTGGCGATATTAGTGCCGAAATGCTGCAAAAAATTGGCTGCCAATATGTAATTCTTGGCCATTCTGAGCGTCGTGCCGGACATTTTGAAAGTGACGAATTAGTCGCAAAAAAAGTCCGCGCTGCGGTGGCAAAAGATATTATTCCAATCATCTGCGTTGGTGAAAGCAAAGAAATCAGAGAGCAAGGCAAACATCTCGAATTTGTTTATCGCCAAATTATTAACTCAGTTCCGGTGGATATTAAATTCGAAAAGTTGGTGATTGCTTATGAACCAATTTGGTCGATTGGAACTGGAGTTGTTCCTACTTTGCAGCAAATTCAGGAAATGGCGAAGTTGATCAAAAAAATCTTTGATGAAAAAATGCAAGGTGTGGCGCAAGAATATTTTACGCTTTATGGTGGATCAGTAACTTCGCAAAATTCTGCTGAAATTCTTAAAATTGAAAACGTCAACGGACTCTTGGTAGGCAAAGCCAGCCTTGATGCCGATGAGTTTTTAAAAATCTCTTTATCCTAAATCTAAATCTCAAATTTATGACACAAAACTTCCGTATCGAAACCGATTCTTTTGGTGAAATTCAAGTTCCAGCTGACGCTTATTACGCTGCGCAAACTCAACGTTCTGTACAAAACTTCCCAATTCAAAATCACAATCCGGGACACAAAATGCCCAAAGAGGTTGTGCATGCGATGTTGTTGGTAAAAAAAGCCGCAGCTATTGCCAATAAAGAGCTGATGGCAGCTGATCCGAAATCTGATGAGTTTAAAAAATTCTCTCCAGAATTAGCTGATAAAATCATCGATGCGGTTGATACGATTTTAGCTAAATTTGATTGGTTCTACGAAAATCATTTTCCGCTTGTCGTATGGCAAACTGGCTCTGGTACTCAAACCAACATGAATACCAACGAAGTTATTGCTTCAGTTGCTAACGAAAAAGTTACTGGACAAAAAGGTGGAAAATCCCCAGTTCATCCTAACGATCATGTAAATTTGGGTCAAAGCTCAAACGATACTTTCCCAACAGCGATGCACGTTGCGGCAGTTCTGACAACTTACGAAAAATTGTTGCCAACCTTAGTCCGCTTCTCAAATGAACTAGGCAAAAAAGAAAAAGAATTTGGCGATATTATCAAAATCGGCAGAACTCATACGCAAGATGCAACTCCGGTAACTTTGGGTCAGGAATTTGGTGCGTATCGTCATCAAATTGATATGGCGATTAATTTTATTTCAGCATCAATCAAATCGGTATGCTATTTGGCTCAGGGCGGTACTGCTGTTGGAACTGGACTTAACTGCCATCCAAAATTTGCTGAGAAATTTGCAGCAAAAATTACCGAAGTTTCAGCAATTAAGGTTGATAAATTTTTAACAAATCCAAATAAATTCTCGTCTTTGGCATGCAACGATGAGTTAGTTAATTTCTCTGGTGCTCTGAATTCTTTGGCAACTTCTGTGATGAAAATTGCTAACGACATTCGCTTCCTTGCTTCTGGTCCACGTTCTGGTCTTGGTGAAATCAGCTTGCCAGAAAACGAACCTGGTTCGTCAATCATGCCTGGAAAAGTGAACCCAACGCAATGTGAAGCTTTGACGATGATTGCTTGCCAAGTGATGGGAAACAACGTGGCTGTAACTGTTGGTGGCTCAAATGGACATTTCGAGTTGAACGTTTTCCGTCCGATGATTATTCGCAATGTAATTGAGTCGATCAATCTTTTGAACGACGGAATTCAAAGTTTCATCGATCAATGTTTAGTCGGAATCGTTGCTAATGAAGATCGCATCAAACAATTGCTCGAACAATCTTTGATGTTGGTAACTGCGCTAAATCCTTATATCGGTTACGACAACGCCGCTAAAATTGCTAAAAAAGCGCACAAAGAAGGCACAACTTTGAAAGCGGCGGCACTTGCTTCAGGACTGGTTACCGAAGCTCAGTTTGACGAATGGGTTAATCCGAAAAACATGATTTAATGAATAATTTCGATTTTATAATTATCGGTGGATCATTCGCCGGAATGACTACGGCGCTGAGTCTTACTAATGTTTCTTCAGATCTAAAAATCGCAATTGTTGAAAGATTGGATATATTGAACTCAGACCGCAAGCGCGACGGCAGAGCTTACGCAATCTCTGCAGCTTCGCTTGCGTTGTTCCAAGAAATTGGAATTTATGAGACCGTTAAGCAAGAAGCGGGAAAAATCACCGATATTAAAATCACTGATTATAAATCGCCGTTCTTCCTTGATTTCCTTGGTTATGAAGTCGATCCAAAAAATGGCCAACTGGGACAAATTATTGAGAATTATCACATCCATAATGCGTTACGAGATCGCATTTTAGAATGTAAAAATATTACTGTTTTTTCTCCTAACTCTTACGAAGACATAACTTTTGGTGAAGTTGTGAAAGTTAGGTTGGACAATGAAAAAGTAATTAGTGGCAAACTTCTATTGGCTTGCGATGGTCGTTTCTCTAAGCTTCGTGAGCTTTATCAAATTCATACTACGCAAAAAAAATATTATCAGACTGCTATAGTCTTTAATATTTCGCACCAGAAGCCTCACGAAAACATTGCTCATGAGAAATTCTTACCCGGTGGCCCTTTGGCAATTTTGCCTTTAAAAGACCCTTATCAATCTTCGGTGGTGTGGATTTCTTCTGATAAAACAGCAAGTGTGATAATGTCGCTTGATGAAAAAAACTTTGTGCATCAGCTCACTAAGAAAATGGAAAATGTTTTGGGTGAAATCTGTGTAACTTCAGAAAAATTTTCTTATCCATTAATTTTGGTTGAAGCGGAAAAGTTCTATCACGAAAAAATGTTATTAATCGGAGATGCTTCTGCTGGTGTACATCCAATCGCTGGTCAGGGATTTAATTTGGCGATTTCAGGAATTAAAATTTTATGCCAGCTGGTAAAAGATAATTTGGTTTCTGGTTTAGATATTTCTAGCAAAGCTTTGATCGATTCTTACAACAAGAAAGCCAAGTACGAGGCAAAAAAAATGTTAGTGGCGACTGATATTTTGAATTCCCTTTTTGAAACTAAAAGTTTCTCGATTGGTCTGGCAAGAGATCTGGGACTTGGTTTGGTAAACAAATTACCGCGTTTAAAAAAGTTTTTTATTAAGTCGGCTGGAGGCTTTTAAGCGGTAATAATTTTGTAAAAGTGACATAGTTGTCAGACAGTTAATTCAACAAATTAGTTATAAATGTTAGCATACCGTATTCTCTCAATTATCCTCTTTCCCTTCATCGAAATTTATCTTTTTTGGCGCGTTTACAAAAAGAAAGAAGATCGTAAACGTTTGAAAGAACGCTTCGGACAAGCGACGCAGAATCGTCCAGCTGGCGAAGTAATTTGGGTTCATGCGGTTAGCGTTGGAGAAACTAATTCTGTTCTGAGCTTAGTTGATGAATTGCTACAAACTTTACCAAATGTTTCGATTCTTTTCACCACTACAACTTTAACTTCAGCAGCAACAGTCGCGGCGAAACTTCCGCAATTTGACGGGCGAGTCATTCATCAATTTCTACCCGTAGATTCATACATTTGTGTAAAAAATTTCCTCAATTATTGGGAACCAACAAAAGTAATTTTTGTTGAATCTGAAATTTGGCCAAACCTTATTTTTGAATCTCGCGCCATGGGTTCAGAAGTGTTTTTGGTTAATGCCAGAATGTCAAAAAAATCAGCGGATAAATGGTGTTTCGCCGGCAAATTTGGTTTTAGAATCTTTGATTGTTTCAACGCCATTTTTGTACAAAGCGAAGACGACCAGCAGCGCTTTTGCGAACTCAGCAATAGCGAAGTTTTGTTCTTCGGAAATTTGAAGTCACAAGCGCGTGATTTAGTATTTAATCCTGCTGAATTGGAAAATTTAAAAGCCAGAATTGGCGATAGAAAATATTGGCTTGCAGCCAGCACTCACAAAGGTGAAGAGGAATTTGTAGTTCAAACTCATCGTGAATTGAAGAAATTATTTCCCGATCTTCTAACCATTATTGTGCCGCGTCATCCAAATCGTGCCGATGAAATCGTGGCGCTTTTTGGTGATATTAATTTTGCGCAGCGTAGCAAAAAACAAACTATCTCAGACACTACAGAAATATATCTTGCCGATAGTTTGGGTGAACTTGGAACTTTCTATCGTTTGGCAAAATTTGCTTTTATTGGTGGCTCTTTGTTTGAGATTGGCGGCCATACTCCTTTCGAAGCGATCAAGTTGGGATGTGCTGTAGTTTCTGGTCGCGGCGTGTTTAATAATAAAGAAATATACCGTCAGCTCGAAGAAAACCACGCTTGTGTGATGATTGACAATGCGGCGCAGCTTACTGTGACTGTAGAAAGACTTTTACAAGATCCGGATATGGTTCAGGAGTTATCAGAAGAAGCTTTGATGTTGGTAGAATCTTCCGACAATATTGCTCAAAGAATTGTCGAAAGAATCACGACTAATTAGGAAAAAAATCTACTTAACGATAATTTTGCCTTGAGCGGTTTTTTGATGGAAGTCGCCGAAAAATTTATATTCGCCAGCTTTTAATCCTTTAACAGGAATAGTGATTTTTTTGCCGCCACCAACCAATTTCTCCTTTTTTAAGTCACCACTTTCAAACTCTTCTAAAGTTTTATCTAGATTCTCAATCACTAGCGTAAAATCTTGACCAGCAGCGATGTTGAGGGTTTCCGGAGTAAATTTGTGATCTTTGATTTGTACTAAAAGTTCTGTTTCAGCAGCAAAAGCGGAAGAGTTGATGGCTAAAGATAAAAGACAAATTTGTAGAAGTTTTTTCATATTAGTTTTTCTTAAAAAATTTGGCCAAGTCACGAACGTGGCTAACAGTTTGTAAATTTAATTCGGGTAAAGATTTCTTCAATGCGGCGAAGTTTTTATTTTTTTCATTAGCTTTTGGAAGTAGGCAATTTTTGAAACCAAGTTTCGCTGCCTCTTTCAATCTTCCTTCCAAATTACCAACCATTCTAACCTCGCCAGAAAGTCCAATCTCGCCAATGGCGATAGTGTTTGATGGTAAAGCAATGTCACGCGCTGCTGAAATTAAAGAACAAGCGACCGCTAAATCAGCAGCAGTTTCTTCAATTTTTAGACCGCCGACGATGTTTAAATAAACTTCTTTGTCGAATAGATTTAAGCCAAAACGATTTCCCAAAACAGCGATTATCATGGCTAATCGATTAGTATCCCAACCAACAACGGCGCGACGCGGAGTTGGAATAAAGCTTGGTGAAACTAAAGCCTGAATCTCAACTAAAATTGGACGACTGCCTTCAACTCCTGCAAAAACAACCGAACCAGAAGTTTCGCGATCATAAGAAGTTAAAAATAATTCACTGGGATTGGAAACTTCGGAAAGTCCGATTTCATTCATCTCGAACACGCCAATTTCGTTGGCGGCACCAAAGCGGTTTTTTTGGGCGCGTAAAATTCTGAAACTTAAATCTTTCTCGCCTTCAAAATATAAAACGGTGTCGACCATGTGTTCCAAAACCTTGGGACCGGCGATTTGTCCGTCTTTGGTTACGTGCGAAACAATTAATAAAGTGATGTTATTTTTCTTGGCAAAAATAGTGAGTTCACCAGCAGCAGCACGAACTTGTGAAACTGTTCCGGGAGCTGAATTCAGTTCGTCCAAAAACATGGTTTGGATCGAATCAATAACTACAACAGTTGGTTGTTTTGCCGCTGCAATTGATGAAACAATTTCGCCGACATTTGTGGTTGAAGCGAGTTCAATAGAATCTTGTTCAATACCCATTCTTTTAGCACGAAGACGAACTTGATCGACTGATTCTTCGCCAGAAATGTAAATTATTTTAACATTTTTTTTAGCCAAACTTTCAGCGGTTTGCAAAAGCAAAGTTGATTTGCCAATTCCTGGATCGCCACCAATTAAAACGACTGAACCTTGAACCAGACCGCCACCAAGTACGCGATCAAGCTCATTAATTCCAACCTGAATACGAGGAAATTCTTGAGCTTCGCCGTTTAATTTTACGAGCTCGATTTTATTGCTATCTGACTTTTTGTTCGATTTTTTATCTTCAGAAATGCGTGTAAAATGTGACATGCCACCTTCAGCAAACTCTTCAACAAAGCTATTCCAAGCGCCGCAATCGGGACATTTTCCGGCCCATTTAAAATGTATCGCACCGCAAGACTGGCATGAGTAGGCAGTTTTATTTTTTGTCATTTTGACTGGTGTTTGTTTACGATTTAAGAAATTGTTTCAATATTGCCCTGCGTTTAACCAAAAAACTTAAATCATGTTAGCAAAGTTAAAAACTTTTTTAAAAGAGCAAAAAATCGATTTTTTTCTTCTGCAAAATTCTGATGAATTTTTCTCAGAATACTTGCCGGAAAGTGAGAAAAGGATTCAGTATTTGACTGGTTTCAGCGGCTCAAATGCGACGATAATTTTTGGTGAAAAAAACTCATATTTTTTCACCGACGGTCGCTATAGTTTGCAGGCAAGAAATCAGCTCGATTTACAGGAATTTGAAATTTTTAACATTGCTGAGAAGTCAGTTCTGTTGTGGATCGAACACAATTTAGAAAAAGGCCAAAAATTGGCACTCGATACCAAGCTGGCGAGCGTAAATTTTATTAAAGCTTGTGAAAAATTGGGCGTAAACCTTGTGCTACTTGATTCCAATCCAGTTGATCAGATTTGGAAGAATCGTCCGGCAAAACCAAATTCTGCAGTTTTTGTTTTAGATAATAAGGCGGTTGGAGTTGATTCCAAAACAAAACGCGAGCTTATTTTATCAGCTCTAGAAGCCGATGCCCAAATAATTACTAAGCCAGAAAATATTTGTTGGCTGTTAAATATTCGAGCTGCCGACGTAGAATTTACGCCACTTCTGCTTACTTACGCGATTTTATATAAAAGCGGTGAGGTTGAATTATTCATTGATCCAAAACGTGTTTCTGATTTCGAAAATAAAGAATTGCAGGATGTTAAATTTTTCGCGCCAGATCAATTTTCTTCGCGTTTGAAAAATTTAGCAAAAGCACAAATCGATCTGGCGACCACGAACTATTGGACTTACAGCTTACTGCAAAAAAATAATTGTGACTTAGTAAATAAAATCGATCCGATTGAAATCGCGAAGTCTTGTAAAAACTCTGCCGAGATTTTTGGGGCAATTAAATCTCACGAAATTGATGGTTTAGCAGTTACACGTTTTCTTTTTTGGCTAAAAAATTGTGGTGAAATTGATGAAATAAAAGCGGCGGAAAAGTTACTGGAATTTCGTCGTGATAACAAAAATTTTCTTTATGAATCATTCGCTGCGATCTCTGGATTTGCTGATAATGGCGCTGTGATTCATTATCATGCGACTGCAGCAACAAATAAAAAAATTTCCGGCAATTCGCTCTATTTAATTGATTCTGGTGGGCAATATTTAAGTGAAGAATTCTGCGGTACAACCGACATAACACGCACAATTGCAATCGGTAAACCGAGTTTGGAAATGATCGAAAATTATACTCGAGTTTTAAAAGGTCACATTGCTTTAGCGCGGGCTAAATTTCCTCGTGGCACAACGGGAGCTCAGCTCGACGCTTTGGCGAGAAACCATCTATGGCAAGCTGGTCTTGATTTTGATCATGGAACTGGTCACGGAGTCGGAAGTTTTTTATCAGTTCATGAAGGGCCATGCTCTGTCAGTAAAAGAGCTCATCAAGCCTTTTTAGAAGGGATGATAATTTCTAATGAACCAGGATTTTACAAAAATGGTGAGTACGGAATTAGAATCGAAAACTTGATGTTGGTAGAAAAAATCGATGACAAATTTTTACAGTTTAAAACTTTGACTCTTGCGCCTCTGGATACTGATTTGATTGACTTTAGGATGCTAACTCGTCCAGAGAAAAAATGGCTTTTTGAGTATCATAAAAAAATTGTCACCACTTTCAAAGATCAATTAGAACCAGAAGTTATTGTATGGTTAGAAGACAATTTGAAAAAATTTCTTTACAACTAGAAGGCGAAATATCTTAAGTCTTTCTCAAAGAAATCTTTTAATAATTTTAGAAAAATTCCCTTGAGAACTGATCTAACCCAAATTGCCAATTCTTTATTTATAAGAGCCGATGAGGGAGATTTGGATGCACAAAAAAAGCTTTTAACAGCTTATCGTGAAGGGTTGCACAGTGAGAGAAATCCACGACAAAATTTTCAATATTTTTTAGACCAAACTAAAAAATCGGAAAATATTTTTCACTTTTCGACCAGAATTATTTATCCGCAAGAATACGAGAGAACTTCTTATGCCATGATGCGTCTTGGTGATTTTTATCTTCATGGTATTGATGGTATAGAAGTTGATCAGGTTAGAGCGTTTAATTGTTATCAGAAAGCAGCAAATCAAGGTAACATTATCGCCAAAATAAAAACTGCTCTTTGCCTAAGCCGCGGCATTGGAGTAGAGAAAAATAACGCTGAAGCCTACAAAATATTGCATCAATGTCCTTTAATTCCAGACGTAGAATTTAACTTAGGAAAATGTTATGACCTTGGAATTGGAACTGAAAAAGACAAGGTTTTCGCCTTTTTGTTAGTTGATTCAGCAGCTCTTAAAGGTCATGCCGGCGCACAACAGCTTATGGCTGAGATGTTAGCAAGAAAAGATGAGATGGGAAGAAATGTCCGATATCAGAAATTTTCATTAGAGATCTCGCAAGAACTGTTAAGCAAAGATAGAAAATCAGAAGAAGTACCAGAGTTTGTTGCGATAGAAAATCCTATTTTGAAAAATTTAGAAATGATTTATGTCTCCAGAGGAGAGTTCTCGGATTTAGAGCAGGAATATAGAGCAGCATCGGTTGTGCAAGGATTGCCATTTTTTCCCTCAAAATCTCCAAAAAAATCTGTTGTGGAACTTGTTAAGCCAAAAGTTGCCGCACTAGAAATTGATTAGTTTTAAGCGCAAAACTTTCCATTTTAGCGCAATAAAATTTGCAAAACTTGTTTTTAATCACTTCGAAAAAGAATCTTAAAAATTATTATTTCCGAACTGATTTTAATTAATGAAGCGTTTCAAAGTTTTACTTTTAGGGCAAAGCCGAAATTTGTTTAAGGCTTTGCCTCTTTTATTTCAAAGGGCGGGATTTGTAGTTGATGCTCTGACATATTATGATTGTAAAATCAGGAAGAATTTTATTTCTAATTCTCAACATTTCGCTACTCGCCGAGAATTTATCACAGCTCTGCAAAAAAAGAATTTCGATGATTATGATTTGATCGTGCCTTTTGATGACGGTGTTGTGAAGGATATTCTAGATTCAGATTTATCATTGGAAAAAAAGCTCAGATTACTGCCAGTTAAGAGCGAAAAAGATTTTAAACATCTTAGTTCTAAAATTGGTTTGATGGAAGTTTTGAGTAAAAATGGTATTTTAGTTCCGCAATCTTTTGCAGTAAAAGATGCATCAGAAGGTTTGAAATATGCTGATTTATTGGGTTTTCCTCTATTGGTAAAAATTGATTTTTCCAGCGGCGGCGATGGAGTTTTTGAATGTAACGATATCAACGATTTGAAGAAAATCATCGAGCAAAATTTGGCTACTCCATTTTTAATTCAGAAAAAAATCATTGGTCTAGAGCTTGATTTATCAGGTTTCTATCAAAATGGTAAGCTAATTAGTTTCAATTATTCAGCAGTCTTAAAGACGATAAAAAAATTTGCGCCATCGTCACTGCGTTTGTACAAAAGATTTTCTGATATTGATGAAAATGTGATCATACAAATGCAAAAAATTGGTGAGGTTTTGGGAGTTGACGGATTCACCAATGTTTCAGCAATCAAATGTCAAGAAAGTGGCATGATTTACATCTTCGAAGCTGATATTAGGCCAAATGCTTGGGTTGATGCCGGGAAGTTTATTGGTAATGATTTGGCTGCTAAAATTGCTAATTATTTTGACAATCCAAATTCATGGCAATTGCAGAAAAATTTAAATGATCAGGCTTTTCCTGCGAATTTGAAGATTCCGAATTGTTTTCGATTAAAAATGTGGCAGATTCTTTGTAATCGTTACGGCGTGTGGTCCTTTATTTCTCGTGATGAGATTTCGTGGTTTTGTTGGGATTTTTCAAGAAATTCACATTACATTTTGAAAAAATTAAAGCGTCTTCCAACCGAAATCATAAGAATATTTCTACCGCAGAAACAGGATCGAATCAGAATAAAAATGGGTTTGAGAAGATTTCTATTTTCCTAAAATGTTGGCGATTTTTTCTGCTAAAATTCTGGCTAATTCAGATTTTGAAATGCGACCAAGATCTTTTGTTTGTTTGGGATCGACAAAAATTACTTTAGTTTGATCTGAGCCAAAAATTTTTCCCGATTCAATGTCATTGGCGACAACCAAATCGCAGTTCTTTTTTTTGAGTTTTTCGCGCGCATATTTTTCCAAATTATCACTTTCGGCAGCAAAGCCGATAACCAGTTCGGGACGATTTTTATCGTGACCAACAAAATCTAAAATATCAGGATTTTTCTCCAATTCTAAAGTCAGATTATTTGCGGAAGTTTTTTTGATTTTCTGTGTTGCGATTTTTTTAACTTTAAAATCGGCAACGGCAGCGCAACCAATAAAAACGTTGGTTTTTGTAAGATTTTCTTTTACGGCATCAAACATTTCCTGCGCAGTTTTTATGCGAATAATTTTGGTGGCAGGAAGAGAAATAGTTTCACGAATATTGCCGGCAACTAGCGTAACATCGGCTCCCATTTCGTGCAAAGTTGTGGCAATTGCGATTGCTTGCTTGCCGGAAGAATGATTGCCGATAAAGCGAACTGGATCAATCGGCTCAAAAGTTGATCCGCCAGTAATCAAGATTTTACGGCCGTTAAGACGATTTTGATTGGCAAAAAAGTCGCTAACTTTTTCACAAATTTTTTCCGGACTGGCCATTTTTCCAACGCCAAGTTCGCCGCAGGCTAAAATATCTGATTCGGGATCTATCATTGATATTCCTGATTCCAAAGCTTTAGCGATATTTTTCTGCGTAGCTTTATTGTTCCACATTTTTTCATTCATTGCCGGAGCAATTATGATTTTTTTATTTGCAGCTAGAACAACATTTGAAGCTAAATCGTCAGCATAACCATTTGCAATCTTGGCGATAAAATCAGCCGTTGCCGGCGCTACTACAATCAAATCGGCGCGACGCGAAAGATTTATATGCTCAATGCCAAGTTCGTCGGAGCTGTCAAAAAGTTCGTTATAAGTTTTATTTCCCGACAGGCTTGAGGCTAATAATGGCGTGATAAATTGCTGTGCGGCTTTGGTTAAAACGCAAGTTACTTCAAAATTCTTCTTGATGAGAAGTCGTATTAAATCCATCGATTTGTAAGCCGCGACTGATCCGGTAATTATGAGCAGAACTTTTTTGTTTTTCATTTTAGCCCCAAATGTTTGAAAGCGGTTTCGGTTAAAACGCGGCCGCGTGGTGTTTTTTCGATAAAACCTTTTTGGATTAGAAATGGTTCAATAGTGTCTTCTACCGAATCTTTTTCTTCCGAAATGGCTGAAGCGATTGTTTCAATTCCAACTGGGCCGCCACGATAATTTTCAGCAATAAATTTCAAGTAACGATAGTCAGAAGAATCAAGACCTGCCGAATCAATTTCTAGACGTTTTAGTGAATTATCGGCGATTTCGCGAGTGACTAATTTCTGATTCATCGCAGAAGCAAAATCGCGCACTCTTTTAAGCAAACGAATGGCAATTCTTGGTGTGCCGCGTGATCTTTTGGCGATTTCGAGAGCGGCAGTTTTTTCGATCTCAATTTCTAGAATTTTGGCGTCACGCAATAAGATTTGTTCAAGTTCAGAATCGGTGTAAAAATTAAGGCGCAACGGAATTCCGAAGCGATCTTTCAAAGGGTTTGCAACCAATCCAATTCTGGTGGTTGCGCCAACTAAAGTGAATTTTGGTAAGTCAATTTTGATAGCGCGTGCGGCTGGGCCTTCGCCGATAATGATGTCGAGCTTGAAGTCTTCCATCGCTGAATAGAGAACTTCTTCGACGTTTTTGTTGAGGCGGTGAATTTCGTCGATAAATAAAACATCACCTTCTTGTAGATTGGTCAGAATAGCTGCTAAGTCGCCTGATTTAGAAATCACTGGTCCGGCGGAGGATTTAAAACCAACGCCCATTTCATGAGCGATAATTTGCGCTAATGTAGTTTTTCCAAGTCCGGGAGGCCCGTAAAATAAGGTGTGATCCAAAACATCGCCGCGATTTTTGGCGGCGCGAATGAAAATATCGAGATTCTCTTTCAACTTTTCCTGACCCAAAAAATCCTTCAAGAAACTTGGGCGCAAAATATTGTCATTACGCTCTAATTCTAGCTTTTCTGGGTTAAGATTTTCGTTTTTTGACATGTTTAGAATTTATTTTTGCTCAGTTCGCGAAGTGAAGAAGTGATCAAATTTTCTAGCGTAATTTTTGAATTTTCTTCGACCAAAAAATCAATAACACGCAAAATGTCATGCTTTTTGTAGCCAAGATTTTCTAGGGCAGAAAGTGCATCGGCGGCGATTTGATTTTCAGAGATTTTTTTGCTATCAACCGATTTTGTAGCGTCAAAACCAAGATCGATTCCAAGTTTTTTGGGGCTGTCTTTAAGTTCAGTCGTAATACGTCCAGCAAGCTTTGGACCGATTCCAGAAATACTCGAAAAAGTTTTTATATCAGAAGAAATCAAAGCTTTAGCGAGATCTTGAATTGACAAAGCGCTTAAGATTTTCTGGCCCATTTTATTGCCGACACCTTGCACTTTGGTAAGTTCCAAAAACCAGATTTTTTCGATTTCAGAAGTGAAACCGTAAAGTTCGATGGCGTCTTCTTTAACAGCAGTTTCGATGATTAATGAGATTTTTTGGGTACGATCAATTGATCGTAATTCTGCGGCACATTTAGCCGAAACAAAGACTACATAGCCAACGCCATTAACGTCGATAATGCACTTGTCTTCGTTGATTGAGTCGATAAAACCTGTGAGCTTTCCGATCATAACATTTGATTTAATTTTAAAGATTTCGCCGAATTTTTAATGACCCAAAAGAATTTGTCCAACATTGAGTGGCGCGTCAGCAAAGAGTTGGTGCATTTTGAAGATGCGCTGAAATTTATGCAAAATCGTGTTGATGAAATTATCGCTGGCAAAAGTCCGCAAATGATTTGGTTGCTGGAACATTATCCAGTTTATACCGCTGGCGTAAGTGCTAAAGAAGAAGATCTGCTCAACAAAACTGATATTCCTGTTTTTCAAACCAATCGCGGTGGCAAATATACTTATCATTGTCCAGGCATGAAAATCATTTATGTTATGCTTGATCTTAAGAAATTTTTCGCGCCTGAGCAGCCAGATGTAGCCCGTTTTGTTGAGTTTTTGGAAAATTGGGTGATCGCAATTTTAGATGAGTTGGGCATCAAAGGTGAGATCAGAAAAGGTCGCGTGGGAATTTGGGTTACTGATCAAAATGGTGAAGAAAAAAAGATTGCGGCGCTTGGAATTAAACTCAAAAAATGGGTGAGTTACCACGGAATTGCGATCAACATTGATCCTGAAATGTCGGGCTTTAATAACATTGTTCCTTGCGGTATCAAAGAATTCGGAGTGACTTCAATTGCCGAAATCTTGGGTAAGATTGATCAGCAAAAGTTTGACGAATTATTAAAGAGAAACTTTGAGCAGTTAGAAGCTAGAGTCTAAAATTCTAACCTCTACCACCTCCACCATTTCCTCTACCGCCGCCAATTCTGTTGCGATAATCTCTTTCCTCTTCTGAAGAATTCCCTTCATTATCGCTGCCAGCATCACCGAATGTATTCATCATGGCATCGCCCATAATTTTTCGCACCTCTTCTCCGGCTTGGGTTCCATTTACTAATGCAGCTCTTCTAGCCAATCTGTTCATCAGAGCATTAACGCGCTCTTGTGACATTTCATAATTAACGTAAGTAATGCTAGATATTCCATTCTGGGCATCTTCATCAGCTTTTTTTCTAGCTTCTTCGGCCTCTTCCAAAGAATTAACATGATGAACCCGGATGTTTGGGTTTGGTGCACCTTGATTTGTTGGATTATTACTTTGGTTACTGTCCATGATAAAAAAATTAGTTAGTTAAAAATCTAGCTGATTAGCAGCCGTAAATAAAGGTTGGCCATTATAGTGATCTTTGCCGAAATTCGCGATTAATTTTTGAGCTCGATCAGATTTCAAATATTTTAAAAATTCTAAAGCTTCAGCTGAAGGTTTTTTGCCAAGTAAGGCAAAACAATGATTCAAAAGGCTTTTTCCGCCTTGTAAATAGATTTCAAGATTCTGAACTTTGTCGCGATTGAATAGCCAAGTTCCCCAATCGGTCACAGAATAAAGTTGGTGATCGTTGGAATAAATCAGGGCGTCTTGTGGGAAAGTTGGATATTTAAAATACCATTTATTGCGACCTTTCCACGGCTCTAAATCAACTGCTTTCCAGATCGAGCGTTCTTTAACATTAGTGCCAGAATTGTCATCACGTGACATAAATAATGGCTGATTAATCTTATTACCGACTTTGGCGATTTTGATAAATAAATTTTGGATCGAATCCGATTTATCAAGATCTGCAGGATTCGATTTAGGTCCAACAATCAAAAAATGATCGTTAAAAATTGGTGTAGAATTTGTTGCCCAGCCTTGTTTAACAGCATCATCACCTTGTTTACGTTCATAAACTAAAGCAATATCAATCGTTCCTTTTTTTAGCTGTTCTAAAGCGTTGATACTGATGTTTTGATACCAAGCAATGGCGTATTTTTTGCCACTTATCTTTAAATAATCTTCGGATAGAGCGCGCAAAATTCCGGTTGGTCCTGCGCCGCCGTTGGCGATTCTTAGACGAATATTTTGTTTTTGTTCGCCATAAATTTCTTTGGGAGAACTATTGATTTGCCTAGTATCAACAGCTTGAGTAGCATTGATGAATGTTAAAAAGAAAATTCCAGCTGTAAGAATTTTTAGAGTTTTCTTAACCATCAGTTTGTCATTTGATTTTGTTGGTTTGTTTGTGGGTCCAAAGGCATTGTTACTGTAGGTACAATTGCTGTTCCTGGATTTGCTGCTGCGTTAGCATTGGTTACATTATTTTGCGGCGGATTTGCTGCTGATTCATTTGCAAAGCTAACTACGCGATAAAAAGGATTATTGGCATGGGTCGGAATCAGCTCTTCATCAAGTTGCGTTGCAATCTCTGATTCATTTGAATCGGTGACTGTACGAGTTATTGGAGGATGAATGGCGTTGGTTCTAACTAAATTTGAGCCGTTATTATTGTTCTCTTCGTTTTGATTCATCGTAAGTTAAAATTTTGTAATTTTCTGAGGTCGGACTATTGAAATGGGATTACTGACTATTACTTAAAAATCTGTTCAATCCCATCAATAACTAATTCATTGTAAGAAAAATGTCTAATCAACAACAATTTAATTTCGATGTTGAAGTCGGTAAAGTTCTGAACTTGATGATTAATTCGCTCTACACCAACAAGGATGTAGCGCTTCGTGAATTAATTTCAAACGCTGCAGATGCCTGCGATAAGTTGCGTTATTTAGCAGCGCAAAATTCAGAAATTCTAAAATCAGATGATGAGTTACGAATTTCGATCACAACTGACAAGGCCAAGAAACAACTGATCTTGCGCGATAATGGAATTGGTATGAATCGCGAAGATTTAATTCAAAATTTGGGAACGATTGCGCGTTCAGGAACTGAAAATTTTATCAAATCCTTAACTGGTGATAAACAAAAAGACGTCCAGTTAATCGGTCAATTCGGCGTTGGATTCTATTCGAGCTTTATGATCGCCGATAAGGTGGAAGTAATTTCGCGCAAATTTGATTCCGATAAAACTTTTAAGTGGATTTCAAACGGCAGCACTAATTTTTCGATTGAAGATTTTGAAGAAAATTTTGAGCGTGGTACCAAAATTATTCTGCATTTAAAAGATGATGTAACCGAAGATTTCCTTGATCGTTTCCACATCAAACACGTGGTGCAGACTTATTCCGATCACATCAATTTTAAGATTGAATTTATTCCGGAAAATTTGGAAGCGGGCGCAAAAATCGAGACTTTAAATTCGGCGTCGGCTTTGTGGAAAAAGTCGAAAGATGAAATCACGGCAGAGCAATATCAAAATTTTTACAAACACATTTCGCATTTGCCGGGCGAGCCTTACATGACGATTCACAACAATGTTGAAGGTTTGGTCAGCTACACCAATTTGCTCTTCATTCCGGGAATGAAGCCTTTTGATTTATTTCATCCGGATCGCAAAACTTCGGTAAAACTTTATGTTAAAAAAGTTTTTATCTCGGAAGATTTGAATCTAGTTCCGGCGAATATGCGCTTCTTGCGCGGTTTGATCGACTCTGACGATTTGCCGCTAAATATTAGCCGCGAAAATTTACAGCATAATTTGGTTTTGGATAAAATCAGAAAATCGGTGGTTAATAAAGTGCTTTCTGAGTTGAAGAAGAAAGCCAACGACAATGAAGAAGAATATCTGAAATTTTGGAATAATTTCGGTGCAGTTTTGAAAGAAGGATTGTGTGAATCTTCAGAATTTCGTGAGA